>OFHJ01000517.1_pt1 | contig 14405 bp, 12 predicted proteins | sample 1522001 | NCBI WGS metagenome assembly OFHJ01 (sample SAMEA2464838, study PRJEB22497) | soil metagenome | biome: Grassland; feature: Farmland; material: Clay | place: Australia | collected 2013-02-01 | depth 1.2 m | reverse complement strand
GATCATCCATTGCTATATTGAGATCAATCAGGAAGAACAGGTGGGGAAAGAAATACCCTGAAGCAAAGAAATTCTCAATGAGAATGGACAGTGAACTGGTGAAGCTTCAGGACGGATTCATAAGGATCACCATGAAACCTCATGAATACGAGTACATACGAGTGAATGATCACCATTCCAAATTTGTGGAATACAGCAAATATGGAATATCTGAACTCCTCCTCACAGACAGGAAGGTTGTCCTGTCATTCAAGAAGACCGATCAGAAGGAGATCAGAGTCAGGAAGATCGGCATTGATGTCAATTTCAGCAACCTCTCAATGACCGTAATCAATGACGGAAAAGTGGAGAGAGTACTGGAAGAGTCCACAAGGAACATCGTTAAGATCCAGAACGACTATTCAAGGAGACGGAGAAAGGTGCAGAAGCATGTGATGAATCCTCAGAAGAGACAAAGGAAGCTCAGAGAAGCGAGGGGTAGACAGGCAAACCGGATGAAAGATGCCCTTCACAAAAAATCAGCGAAGCTTGTGGATGAGAGTCCAGACGCGACATTCATTGTGGAAGACCTCAAGAACATAAGGAAGACAGCACATCCCGACAACAAAAAGTTGAGAACCTATCTCAACAGGTGGTCTTATGCCGAATTTCTGAGAATGTTAGAGTACAAGTCGCCCAACAAAATAATAAAGGTGAATCCGGGAGGGACTTCCTCGGAATGTCCCGTATGTGGTGACAGAGTGAAGCACCCAACCTGGAAGATTTCAAGATGCGAAACATGCGATCAGGACTACGACAGGGACAGGCTCGCCTCACTGGCGATATCCCTCCGTGGCCTTGATCTATACGGAGACCCGTTCCCCGTGAGTGCGGAATCCTCTTTGCCATCCATGATGGGTGAATACCTGTACACCAGGAGCATGCCTGATGCTCCTGGAGCAGGAAGGACTGAGATGGCATACGTTCCGAACAAGACATTACATAACATTACGTAATGTTTTGAGAACGGTTTATTCTATCCTGCTTGCAATCAATTCCGAGACGTCCTGGATTTTCATCTTGTCCTCCTTTCCGGTGGTCTTTCTGGCATCATCCAGCATGGTCATACAGTAGGGGCATGCAGTTACGACAGTTGAGGCTCCAACCTTGTCAGCCTGCTCTATCCTCTTGTGGGAGATCATTGTCCCTTCTTTCTCCTCCATCCAGAGCCTTCCGCCACCAGCTCCACAGCAAAGGGCCTTGCTCTTGCTCATCTCCATCTCCTCATAGTTGGCTGCAAAGGTTTTCACCACGTCCCTTGGTTCCTCGTACACCTTGTTGTATCTTCCCACATAACACGGGTCATGGTATGTGTACTTCTCCAGCAGGTCGGATTCAAGTGATTTCACGTTGAGTTTCTTGTCGGAAATCAGGCGGTTTATGTATTCCGTGTGATGGTGGACCTCAAGCTCTATCCCGAAGTCCTTGTATTCATTCTTCAGAGTGTTGAAACAGTGGGCGCAGCTGGTTATTACCTTCTGGACCCTGTGGTTCTTCAGGGTCTCAACGTTTCCCTTTATCATCATGTCTGCAAGGTACTCATTCCCGGTCCTTCTTGCAGGATCGCCGGTACACTTCTCCTCCTTGCCCAGGATCGCGAACTTGATCCCTGCCTTCTTCAGTATCTTGGTTACGGATTTTGCGATCTCCTGGTTCCTCCTGTCAAAACTTGCAACGCATCCAACCCAGTATAGGAGATCATAATCTGCATCCGGTGTAACGGAAAGATCGACAATATCAAGGCCTTCTGCCCAGTCTGCCCTTGTGCTTGGGTCTATGGTGTACGGGCTTGCATACTGCTCAATGTTCCTGGTGAGTTCTATGACTTCCCTTGGGGCTTTCCCCTGATTCAGGACCAGTGATCTTCTCATGCCCACGATCTTTGGCACGTGATCGATCATTACTGGGCACTGTTCAACACAGGCCATACAGGTGGTGCATGACCATAGGTCCTCTTCCTTGATCGGGTCTCCGATTACGGTGGTGAAAACCTGGTCTTTCTCGCCTCCCTTTGTTCTGAGTTCCTTTCCCTGGGCCATGACAACTTCCCTTATGTCCCATATGATGTCCCTGGGAGAGAGTGTCTTTCCAGTCAGGTTGGCGGGGCAGTTTGCTGTGCACCTTCCACATTCTGTGCATGCATAGAAGTCAAAGTAATCCTTCCAGTCGAAATCCCTTATGTCTGTTGTTCCAAACCTGGTCTCCTTCTCGAAGTCAATGGGTTTCAGGTTGGCCTGGGAATCCTTGGAGAAGAGCACATTGAACGGGGCAGCGAATAGGTGAAGATGTTTTGACCTCGGTATGTAAGCAAGGAACATCATGAAGTCAACTGCGTGGATCCAGAAGGCAATCCAGTAAATGTAATAGCCTGAGCTGGCTGAGACTTTTGGAAAAACGGAGGCAAGCGCATAGCTGACTGGAGTATTCACAGGTGCGAGGTTCTCTCCAATGCTGCCGGGAATATTTGCGGATACTCCATCTATCCTAAGCACGGAGAGGATGAAGTATGTGGCCATGAGTATTCCAATGAGTGAAAGGATAAACCAGGCCTCAAAGCCGTTGTAGCCCTGGTATCTTTTGATCTTGATGCCCCACCTCCTGATGAATGCATAAATGACATCTACCAGAACAATCAGGGCAAAGAAGTCAACAGTGAAAAGCGCGACCTGTTCAAATATGCCTGAAAGAAGCTGAGTCGGCGGGAAAATTGCGCTCACAAAGAAATCGCTTGAATATGATGCGAAGGCTATGAAGCCCCAGAACATCAGTGAATGCATTATGCCTCCGCCCAGCTCTTTGAAAAGTTTTGCCTGAAGGAAGACGTTCCTGATCACGATATAGATTCTTCGGCCCAGCTGCAGCTTTAGCCCAGGTTTCCTCTCAGGAATCTTGATGGCATTCCAGAGCACTTCATAAATTGCATAAAGAAACAGGCCAGCAGCGGCGAGAAGACCAATCAGAACAATAATTGAAAAGACATACATGATATACACCAGATACGCTTATTTCGCTTAAGCTACCAGATATTCTTAAGGCATTGACCTAAAAAAATCTTTGCCGATATTTTAAACTTTATGGAATACCAATAATTCCCTCTCAAATGGGGGTTGGTTGGAAGATCTCAACTTCATCATGTCCTATTGCCAGCGTCCTATAAAAATTGAAAAATTTAAATGCATTCTCCTTTTAGGCAGTTAAGGGACTGTTTCAAAACATGGGCAAGAAACCTATCAAGGCAAGATATATGGCGCTTGCAATGGTTGTAGTTATCCTTGGAGGGATATAAACTTACAAGACCCCTGAATAATTAAAAAAAGAAAAGTGTATGGTTCAGGAGGTTAGGGCCTGAACTAGTTTAGGAACAATCTGGTAGAGATCTCCAACAAGCCCGTAATCTGCTTCATCAAATATTGGTGCAGACTTGTCCTTGTTGATGGCTATTACGGTCTTTGATCCCCTCATCCCTGCGATATGCTGGATCTGCCCCGACAGGCCAACTGCGATGTAAAGGTTGGGCCTCACTTTCTTTCCGGAGATTCCCACCTGCCTCTCTTCACCAAGCCACTGATAGTCAAGGCATACAGGCCTGGAGCCAGCCAGCTCACCGTTTACTGCTTTTACAAGAGGTTCAATGGATTCAATTCCCTCTTTCTTTCCAAGGCCCCTGCCAACACATACTATGACTTTGGCTTTTTCAAGATTGACTCCACTTGCCTTCTTCTCTTCGACGCTCACTACCTTTAATGCTGAATCCGGGAGGGCAACTTCCTCAACAGGTGATTTAGGACCATTCTTTTCTGCATCCGAAATTCCTGGAGCAAAGGTGAATGCTTTTCCTCCGGATTCCTCCTCTAGAATGGTTTTTCCTCCAAGGTAGAATCTCTTTGTGAGGACTTTTCCGTCCTTTGCCTCAAAGCTGGTGATTTCTGGCAGTATATCCACTGAAAGGGCTGCGCTGACGGCTCCAGCCACTTCCCTTCCTAGTATTGTTGAAGCAACAAAAATGTAGTCATAACCGTTGCCGAAAAGGCCCTTCAGTACGTTTGAAACATTGTCGTACTGGGCAACGCCACTCAGCCTGTACACTTTTCCGGCCCCGTACTCAGCCAGTTCATCTGCCTTTGCTGAAGTTGTGGCAGCATCAACATCCATGGATTTTCTCAGGTATGTGACCATCTGGGCTGCCATATCCGGGAATTCTGAGAAGACAAGGGCTTTCATCTTGACTCCTCCCTTATGACTTTCACGATCTCCGGTATTCCCTTCTCCATGTCCTCGAATACAACCTTCTTCCTTTCACTCTTTGGCGCCTTGTTTGAGATAACGGTCAGGTTCCTTGTATTCTGTGTATCGGGGGTCTCAGTGTTGATGGGTTTTCTTCCGGCCGCCATTATCTGCATAACCGGCGGCAGCCTGGGTTCATTAATTTCCTGGGTCACGGAAATGACAACAGGGAAATTTGCCTGCACTATCAGGTTGTTTTCCTCGAGTGCCCTCTTTACCTTGACTGAACTTCCCTCAATCTCAATGGAGTTGGCATTGCCAAGAAGCGGTGCGCCGATGTGTGTGGCTATCTTGCTGGCCAGCAGCCCTGATATTGAATCAGCGGACTGGTTTCCAAGGATCACCACATCATGCTTCATGGATTTTATCTTGTCACCAAGCACCCTGGCTGTGAGAGTAGGATTATTGCCCTGGTACCCGGTGAGGATGAATCCTTCATCAGCACCCATGGCGTAGGCTTTCTTAAGAACCGCACTCGACTGTTCATTTCCAAATATAAGTGCAGTGACCTTCCCGCCATACTTCTCCTTCAAGCGGACAGCCTCTTCAACTGAATTTTCACTTAAATTTTCAAGTTTTATGGGAACGTTCTTCAACTGTGGTTCACCTGTGGTCGGATCCGGTTTAACCTGCTCTAGATCCGGCATCTGTTTTATAAGAACAATAACATCCACCATTCGATTCACCGATTAATTATCCATAGGTTATTCAAGTTCCTATATTTTTGTGTTAAAATCCATATTTTTGTGCCATGTATTGGTGTGGCATATGGATATATTTTAAGGAAAAGGTAATTATTAACACTCTTCTTATGAGGAGTTAAGGGGAAAAAATGCAGGACGATAACGAAGTATTTCTAGTTCATTTCAAAAGAACAGCTTTCTCAAGATCCCGACCAAACGACCCGGAAAGGGATGTATTCAACAATATAAGGATGGACGAGGCACTGGGAAACCTGATAAAGGATTCAGTCTCGGAGACTGGAATAAAAGCGCAGGAAATCAACGACGTCATAACAGGTTGTGCCATTCAGGCCGATGAAAACTGGCTCTATGGAGGCAGGCATCCCGTATTCATGGGAAATCTTCCCTTCAATGTTCCATCAATGTCCCTGGACAGGGCGTGCTCATCCTCGCTCAATGCAATGAGCATCGGGGCAATGGAGATAATGACAGGGAATGCGGACATCGTAATGGCGGGCGGCATGGAGCACATGACCCATGTTCCACTTTCAAACAACCAGAACGTCAAGCCAAACATCAAGCTCATTGTGAGGCCGGAGTTTGCCAGGTATGACATGACAACCTCATACAACATGGGCCTCACTGCAGAGAAGCTGGCAAAGCTGAAGGGCATAGAGCGGGATGAAATGGACAGGTTCTCTGTGGCAAGCCATGAAAGGGCTGCAAAGGCGCAGGAATCAGGTTACTTCAAGTCCGAGATACTCCCAATCGAAGTGGAGAAGGGAGAGGATTTTGTCACTATCGATGCAGATCAGAGCATAAGGCCTGGAACCACACTGGAATCACTTTCAAAACTGCCTCCGGCATTCACCAAGGACGGTAAAATAACTGCGGGAAACTCATCTCCACTGAATGCAGGGGCATCACTGACCATACTCATGTCAGGGAGGAAGGTCAGGGAATATGGGCTGAAACCCCTTGCAAAGGTAAGGGGATTCTCCTGGGCCGCTGTGGATCCAACAATCATGGGAGAAGGGCCGGTCCCGGCATCAAAGAAACTGCTTGAAAAGCAGGGCCTCAAATCAGAAGATATTGATCTTTGGGAGATAAACGAGGCATTTGCCGTTGTGGCTCTGAATGCAATGAAGGATCTGAACCTTGATCATGAAAACGTCAATATACACGGCGGAGGCATTTCAATCGGCCATCCGCTGGGTGCAACAGGTGCAAGAATTGCAGGCACGCTTGCAAGAGAACTTAACGAGAAAAAGAAGGACCTTGGAATAGCCACACTCTGTGTGGGCGGTGGACAGGGTTATTCAATGCTATTGGAGAGGGTGTAAGAAATGGATTTTGATTTTCCTGAGGATATACAGAAAGCCAGAGAAAAGGCAATAGAATTTGCGAGAAAAGAAATAAACTCGGAGATGGCCAGGAAGTACGACAGGCTTGAGAAGTTCCCGGAAGAGCTCCGGAAGAAGGCATTTGAACACGGGATCATCGACTATAACAACCCGTGGTCAATGCTTGTTACAATAGAGGAACTCTGCAGGGCAGACCCTGGCCTGGGAATCTCGGCAACTGTCAGTCTCTTTGGGGCAGAGGTGATCATGCTTTTCGGAAACGATGCCCAGAAGGAGAAGTACCTGACCAGAGTCCAGAACGGCGAAAAGATCATGGGCCTTGCGGTAACTGAACCCGGTGGAGGAAGCGATGTGGCAGGCATCAAGACAAGGGCTGTAGAAAAGGATGGAAAGCTCATGCTGAACGGTGCCAAGATGTTCATCACCAACGGAACAATCGCAGACTTCTTTGTAATGCTGGTCAGGACCGGAGACGGTGATGGGAAGAGGCACCACGGTCTTTCAGCAGTAATAGTCGATTCCGATCTCCCCGGTTTCTCCAAGAACAAGCTGGTTGGGAAGCTTGGGGTAAGGGCCACAAACACCGCTGAACTTATACTTGACAACGTGCCTGTTCCTAAAGAGAACCTCATCGGAGAGGAGGGGAAAGGGTTCTACTACATCATGACCTTCTTCAACATAAGCAGGGCGTATGTGGCAGCACAGGCAATTGGAATTGCCCAGGGCGCTCTGGACAGGATACTTTCATATCTGGACAAGCTGAAGAAAAATGGCAACGAGGACAAAATTACAGAAGAGATCCAGTTCATGGCAGCAGATATTGCAACAAGGATTGAGGCATCCAGGCTCCTCACATACAAGGCAGCTTCTTATCTCTTCCAGTTCAGGCCAAACCCAACACTCACAAGCATGTCGAAGGCCTATGCATCTGAAACTGCTGTTTTTGCAGCGGAAAAAGCACTTGAAATCACTGGCTACACAGGAATAACAGGTGATCTTGAGAGATTCTTCAGGGACTCCAAGATTATGGAGATATGGGAAGGCACCAGTGAAATCGAGAAACTGATTATTTCGAGGAATCTTATGAAAGAATACGTGGAGGTGAACTGAATGTCCATGGAAGAACAGGATCTGCTGAGATCTGCAGTCAGGGAGTTCTCGCAGAAAGCCATACAGGACAAGGTCCTGAAAATAGAACATGACGGAATAGATGATGATCTTCTGAAATCCCTTTCAGCACAGGGGTTCCTGGCAGCGAGGTTCCCCGAGAAATATGGCGGCTCAGGAATAGGGCAGGACGGATACCTGGCCATTCTTGAGGAACTGGCGGTATCGTCTCCATCAGTTGCGGCACTGGTAATGGTGAACAATTCAATTCTTGCCCCTCTCATAGGGGACAAGGATCCGGAACTAATGGGCAGGATAGCCTCGGGAGAGGTAACAGTTTCAATATCCCTTGCACCAGTGTTGCCTGGAAACATGGAGAAAATAACACTGGAAAAGGAGGGAAACTCATTGAAGGGCACCGTGAAGAATGCGGTTCTTTCAAATGGCCACATGCTGGTTGCACTGTCTGGTTCAGATGACACACTTTATCTTATAAAAAATGGAATAAAGACCGGTGAAACAGACCAGTACCTGTCTTTCAGGGGCCTGAAATTCGGCTCTGTAACAGTGGATTCCACTGACTTCGTTCCCCTTTCCGGCAACGGTAAGAAGACACTCGAGAGCGTTCTGGACGGAGCCGACCTAGACATCGCCGCTCTTGCACTGGGCATATCAAAAGGCGCCCTGGACAAGGCTGTGGAGTACGTGAAGGTCAGGAAAACATTTGAAAGGCCACTGAAGGATTACGGGCCTGTTTCATCAACGCTTTCACGTCTTATAGGGGAGTACGAGGTACTGAACAGTTACCTGGGCAACATTGAAGGGGGCACAGAAAAGCATAAGCTGACGGTCAAAACACTGGCTGTGGATCTGGCAAAACGTGCAACGAAGTACTCTTTGCAGTTCCATGGAGGCTACGGCTACATAGAGGACTTCGGTGTAGAGAAATTTTATAGGGATGCTGCGGGGCTATCCATCCTGTTTCAGAGACCTCACCAGGATTCCCAGAGGCTTGCGGAAGAAATATTTGGTGAAAAATCGGGGTATCTATGAAGATACCTCTTCATTATCATCATCGACTATTCTCGCGGTCCTTCTAGATTCGACAGGCTCTGCTGTTTCTCTGTCCACTTCCACAACATGGTAGCCATTTGAAAGAATAGAGCCACCAATAAAGCCTCCAACTGCTGGAAGCACTATGAGGTCAACTGCTACCTTCTTTATGAGCTCAACTGTTCCCATGTTTATGGCGGTGTACAATGTTGAGAAAACGGTGGTGTTTAGGTATTGGTTGCCGGAAGCAAAGAATATTGTGTTCAGTGCAGAAATCGGCACAAACAGTGTAACAGCTATTACAACTGCTGAAACTACAATTCCTGCAAGGAGACCAGACAATAGTCCTCTTCCTGATCCTCTGGAAGCCAGGCCAGCTGCTATTCCTGCCGCGATCCACCCGTAATAGGGGACCCAGCCGAACAATATCAGCACAGATATTCCTGCTATTATACCTGCGCCGACACTTCCATACATCAGACGACTTGATTCCATTGCCTTAGGCTAGTTCGTACGTTATATATAAACATTTTTCTAGATAACATGTTTAGAACACATTTCGCCAGATACGTATTACCAAGGATATGACATTTTTTGGCATTTTGAGCATACAGCAATGCTATTAGTGTGTGTTGCTATAACCTGTCATTGAAGAGCTCCAACCTCAAAATTGGCTATTTCGGGAAGGAAGGTTCAAACACCCACTTTGCCGCCTCACAAATGCACAAAGGCGATTTCGTGGGTTTTCCGTCCATTCAGAGCCTTTTCCATGCGGTCACGGACGGGGCAGTTGATATTGGTGTGGCGCCCATTGAAAATTCTGTGGAGGGAACTGTTGGTGCAACAAACGACCAGCTCTACAGGGACAGCCTCTTCATCACAGGGGAGCTCTACACAAGGATTACACACTGCCTCATAGTGTATCCGGGGACAAAGATCGATTCCGTAAGAAAGGTTATTTCACATCCTCAGGCACTGGGACAATGCTCTCTTTACCTGAACAGAATGGGTTTCGAGGCAATATCTTACCAGGATACCGCATCAGCTGTTGCTTCCCTGTCAAATCCTGAACACAGGGGATTTGGAGCCATCGGCAGTGAGATGACAGCCAAGCTTTATGGAATGGAAATTCTTGAGAATGACATAGGTGACTTCCAGGATAACCATACACGTTTCATTTCGATTTCAAGGGAAATGCATTCCCCGGCCAATCCGGAAGGCAGGATGAAGGCATCCATCGTGGTATCCCTTGAAGACAGTCCGGGCTCGCTGAAAGGCATACTGGACATATACGGCAGGAACGGGATAAACCTCAAAAGAATTGAATCAAGGCCTGTGAAGTTCTCTCCATGGAAGTATATCTTCTTCCTGGATTCCGAATACGTTCCTGCTCATGCTGATGTTTTCAGAGAGATAGAGGAAAGAAGCATGAGCTACAAGATGCTTGGAATTTACCCCATGGCCAGACTGTAAAAATGTATTTCAGGATTTTTTCCTGAAATTTCTTGTTTCTTCCGTAATCATTCCCTCATTGCTGAAGTGTTCAGTGACCTGGACCCACGTGAGGAAGCAGCCATCCACCAGTCCCTCCTCTTTTTTCCTGTCCGCCATTTCAGGCACCCAGGTGCTGGGAGTAAAAGTCTATCATTCTTCTCCACGCCTCCTCACTTGCCTGCTTGCTGTAACTCATTGATGTATGGTTGAAGAAAGCATGATACGTTCCGGGATAGATCTTCATCTCAAAGTCTGTTTTATGCTTGACAACATTTTCCAGAAGTTCCGGGAGCCCATTGTTGATCGAACCGTCCTCTCCCGCATACAGCCCAAGAACCGATCCCTTGATCTTTTTAAGGTCATCTATGTTCCTGGGGTTTGCACCATAGAATATGACTGATGAAGAGAATGGCACCTGTGTGGAAAGCTGGAAGGCAAGTCCTCCGCCAAGGCAGAAACCCACGACTCCACGGTTCTTTTCATCCTTCTCACTGAAGAGGTGGTTGTATGCAGCCTCAAGATCCTTGACCATGTTCTTCTCAGTGGCCTGCCTATTGAACATAATCTCCTCCACAATTTTCTTGGAGTTTTCCGAGGACTTTGAAAGTATCTCCTGGACGGCTGACTGGTCCCCCCTCTTATCTGCAGGAAGGCTCCAGAAAGGCCTCATGGCGTCCATAATATTTTCCTCAGTGAAGACTTCAACCTGTTCCTTTCTCGAATAGAGATGGGGCGCAAGTGTTTCATACCCCTGTTCTGCAAGCCTTTTGCAGACATCCTTTATGAAATCTGTGAGCCCCCAGATTTCCATTATTACCAGCACGCCAGGATGATTCTTGCCATCGTCCGGCTTTGCGGTGAATACCCTCATGTCTGTGCCGTCGTGTGTCTTGATGTTAAATTCCTTCTCCACTATGCTCATTAATCGCACTCCACCACTAACAAGCCCAGATAATATTTAGGAATTTCTTGCCAAAGGTGTAAAAATTGTGGGGCTAAACACTTCAGTAATAAAAAGTTAAATCCATCTTGTGTTATATGTAAGTTAGAACAGGGGGAGTCAGGTTGATAGATCTGGACAAAAAACAGGTTAAGCAGATAAGGAAGTTGCTCAAGAGCGGTGTGGAAGTGCCGGACATTTGCACGCAGTTTAACATTGCTCCTGAAAACTGGAGAGAGGCAACACTGAAATACCAATTCTACAAATAAAATCTCCCGAACCCAATATTGCTGCGGGGCAGGCTTTCTCCACATTCCGACCCATGCAAACAGTAGAATTGCCACCTCATATGACTTTAAGTACTCATTATCATTAAAGGACTACCCGGGAAAATGAAAATCGGTTTCTTTACAACTACCTACTACCCAACTCCTGATGGAGTATCACATTATCTAAGAGATGTCAAGCAGGAACTTGAACGGAGAGGCCATGAAGTTCATGTTTTTTCATTCAATGGTGACAGGGAGGAAAAAAATGTACACATCCCTGTAACAGTCCCTTTTCCAGCTTATCCCCAGTACAGCATGCCCCTGAACCCGTTTCCCATGTACCTTTACAGGATTGCCAGGAAAACAGGTTTTGATGTAATCCACATACATGATCCCTTCATGGGTTCCATCGGCTACAGGCTCTCGAAATCCATGAATCTGCCAGTGATTGCAACATTTCACACGGATTTTGTGAGGATGAAAGAATCGCTCAGGATGCCCTTCAAGGAATTCCTCATAAACCTTTCATGGAGATACAACTCCTATCTATTCAGGAAATGCAACGCGGTCCTGGCTCCAAGCCTCAAGACCATGGAGTACCTGAAGAAAAATGGAATAGGGAACGCAGAGGAGCTGCCTCTTTTTGTGGATACATGGAAATACAACTCAGGAGAGAAGTCCCTTGATCCGTTCATTGTCCAGTACCTGGGGAGAATAACCCGGGACAAGGGTGTTTTCAGGATTCTGGATGTGGCAGAGGCATTGGGAAGCACCACCCATGTAAAGTTCGTCATTTCCGGAACCGGTCCGGAAAGCGAATCACTGATGAAGGATGCCGAGAAGAGGGGTCTCCTTGACAGGATATCCTTCACAGGCTATGTTGATGAAAAAACCAAGATTGACCTCCTTAACCACGCCAACCTCTTCATTTACCCATCAGACACGGACACATTCGGTCTTTCTGTGCTGGAAGCGCTTTCCACAGGAATCCCGGCCATCATTCCACAGGATTTTCCCCTCACACACTACAATGGAAGCGGAGATTCGGGGATGATTGAAGTTGATTTCAACAAACCGGAACAGGTCTGTAAAAAGATCCTGGAATTGAACAGCGATCCCGCAAGAATAACCGGGCTCAATCTTGCAGCAAGAAACTTTGCAACTGACAATTTCAGCATGGAAAAGCACTGCGACAGGCTTGTGGAGATATACGAGGCCAACATTCGCAGCAAAAAGGCTGCCAGTTTAACCTGAGGGTTCCTGCCAATTCAAGCCCAGACCAACCTATTTCTATACAGAGGTATTAAGGGCTCAGGAATTGAAAGCAAATTCAGGCAGCTCCGGCAAGGGAACAGGGCAGGAAACAGAAGGGGTCACAGACCTCCAGGATAAATCCAGTGAAAGAAGCAACAGGCTGTCACTTGTCTATGCTGCAATAATAATTGTTCTTGCAACAGTCTCTGCCAGGTCGGTCAACAACATGATATCTACATCTTTGCCATTTCTCGCAAAGTACACTTTTTCATTCAGCAATGTCCTGGTGGGAGTTCTCTCTGCTGCACTGAACATCTCAACCTTTGTTGTGACCTCATTCATCAACCCGCATCTCCGGAGCACTACACGGAGAAAGGTATTCATCATTGCAACCGCCATTATGCCTGTCACCCTCCTGCTCTACTACCTGTCCACTCCCTTTTCGCTCTGGCCGGTTTCCATACTTTCCGGACTGGCAATTGGCATAATCTTTCCCAATATCATCACGTCAGCAACCCTTCACCACGATCACATTGTTCAGATGAGGCTTCTGGCAATATATTCGCTGAGCCTGAGCCTGAGCCTGGTGATCGGGCCATCCATTGAAACCTGGCTTCTAACTTTCCTCACCTACAGGCAGATTTTCCTCCCATTCATGTTTATCTCACTGATCGGGTTTGCAGTATCGCCTTTCATAAAATTCCCGGCCCTGAAACGTGAAGTGAGCGGGAGAAAGGCGCTGGGAAACAGGGGCCTTCACACTTCCATACTTTCAATCACAGTGTACAATGTGCCCTTTGCTGCCATAACCTCTTTCCTTGTCATATTCGCAGTGGAGAAATTTTCAGTTTCCAGTGCCAGTGCCTATTCAGTCTTCATCTACTTCTTCCTGACCTCTTTTATTGCCCGGCTCACAATGGCGATCAAGCCCTTTACCTCACTGTTCCTGCCCATGCTGATTTCGGCCATGATAACAATCCTGGGGTTGTCGCTCATCCCCTTCATGAGCTCTTTTCTTTATTTCGTCCTTATAATGGCACTTCTCGGGATCCCCCATGGAACCATCTTTCCCATGTCATCCATGCTTATTGCGAGGGGAACCACCCCTGCAGAGAGGAACGTTGCCAACTCATACTTCCTGGCATACAACAATTCACTCTTCATCATTGTGCCGGTTATTTTTGGATATCTCAGCATAACAGCTGGTTTCACAGTGAGTTTTCTGGTCATATCTGTATCGGCAGTGGTTTCAACCGCATTGATGGTCATGAGCTACTTCAGGAACAGGGACCTCTTTTCAAGGCATGTGGCAGCAAGGACAGAATGAAAAATGCCCGCCTTAAGAGGGGCTATTTAACATTTTTAACATACTTTATGTGGTGTTATATATGGCTCTATTGGGAGCTATATACATATAGATAATTATTGGATTTTGTCTATATAAGCAGGGCAAATCCAATACTTGAGAATCAATGAATACAAGGAATGTGGCAATTGCAGTAATTGTTGCAATCATAATTGTAGGGTCCGGCGTGACAGCTTTCGAGCTACACAATGGAAGTGGTTCAACCCAGAAGGTCACATTGACTGAGACAGGATCCAGTCTTTTGTACCCTGTTTTTAATCTCTGGGAAAAGAACTACACCAACGCAACCATAACGACAGCCTCGACAGGTAGTGGAACAGGTATTTCCAGTGCTCTGGCCGGAACAGACTCAATCGGTGCATCCGATGCTTATATGTCACCTTCCGACGCAAGCAGCCACCCATATGCAATGAACATACCAATTCTGATTTCCTATCAGTACATTGCGTACAACATACCCAACTACACAGGACCTGCCCTTAAACTGAATGCATCAGTTATTGCAGGCATCTATGACGGTTCAATTACAAACTGGGACAGCCCTGTTATAGC
>OFHJ01000516.1_pt1 | contig 14406 bp, 17 predicted proteins | sample 1522001 | NCBI WGS metagenome assembly OFHJ01 (sample SAMEA2464838, study PRJEB22497) | soil metagenome | biome: Grassland; feature: Farmland; material: Clay | place: Australia | collected 2013-02-01 | depth 1.2 m | reverse complement strand
CTTCAGGACCATCTGACCTGTGGGGATACCAGAAACAATATTTTCAAGGAACTGTTATTGTCCAATGTGGAATTAGAGGAAAAGGTGGAGAAGTATATTGCCATAGAAGAAGAGGCCCTCAGGAAGTTAAGAATAGCTGTCCCCATGAACTCTCTCATGGGAGAGTATGCGAAAAATGCCCTGGAAATGATTCATAGCTACTTCAATGATGCCAAACACTTCAGGGACAAGGGAGATCTACTCAACGCATTTGCGGCCCTTAACTATTCTTATGGCTGGATCGATTCACTTGTCAGGCTTGGCGTGTTTGACGGCGAGAATGACAACAGGCTGTTCACTTTATTCAGGTGAGAATCAGGAACCCGATGCGACAATATACAAATTACGCGTCAAAATGTGATTCCGGCCTTAATCATATTTGAGTAAGTTCATATAATAAAGGGCGATTAAGGAGTTACCTTTGTGAAAGTATCTTAATATACGAATCAATAAGGGTCAACACAAATCTAGACGAAGGATGGTTCAATGGCTGAAGAAAAAAGAGAAAAGAATGAAGATTTCCAATACATCGTAAGGGTCGCCAGCAAGGACCTCGATGGGGAGCGCACCGTTCAGCTCGCGCTTGCCGATTTAAAAGGCATTGGAATCCGTTTATCAGAAATGATAGTCAAGAAACTGAATCTGCCCAAAGACAAGAAGATTGGAGAGCTCGACGAAAAAGATCTCGACAAACTGAGGGAATACCTGGATACGAAGCAGTACGAAGGAATTCCTGCCTGGGCATATAATCATAGGGACGAAATGGTCACAGGAGAGGACCTTAACCTCGTAACCAACGACCTTGATCTCCAGATAAATGATGACATTAATGCCATGAAGAAAGTTAAGTCATACAGGGGAGTAAGACACGAAAAAGGAAAGAAGGTCAGAGGACAGAGAACCAGATCCAATGGACGCAGAGGACTCACAGTCGGTGTCCAGAGGAAGAAGGATTAAGGTGAATTGAATGGGAGACCCAAAATTTCCGCATAAGACTTATTCCACACCAAGACACCCATGGCAGAAAGAAAGAATTGATTCTGAAAAAGAAATTCTTGCCAAGTTTGGCCTGAAAAACAAGAGAGAACTCTGGAAGGGAATGGAGATGCTCAAGTCCTTCAGGAGCCAGGCCAGGGACCTTCAGGCAAGAATGCGAACTAACGATCCCAGTGCTGAAAGACAATTTCAGGCACTCATACAGAGGCTGGGCAGATACAACATCCTCGGGCACAATGCATCACTCGACGACGTCCTTTCACTTTCAATAGAAGATATCCTTTCAAGAAGGCTGCAGACAATAGTTTTCAGGAAGAATCTCGCCAGGACTCCAAAACAGGCAAGACAGATGATCACCCATGGACACGTTACGATGAATGGCAGAAGGGTGACAGTTCCCGGCATGCTGGTTGAAAGCGACCTTGAAGAAACAATAGTCTATCACGGCACATCTCCGTTCACTGACGATCTGCATCCAATAAGGCAGGTCATTATAAATGGCCCGACTCTGGAAGAGAAAGCCAAAGCACAGGAAGAAGCTGCCGCAGAACGTGCTGAATCGAGATCCAGAGGTTATGGTAGAGACAGATCCGGAAGAAGATATCCGCAATCCAGGGACAGAAATGCAAGGACTGGAGGACCGGCAAGGACTGCTGAAAGGACCCCGATGGGAGAAAAGCCCAAGGAAGCAGCAAAAGCTGCAGAACAAAAACTGGTGGAACCAAAAGCTGAAGTGCAAAAAGCTCCTGAGAAAAAGGCCGAACCTGTAAAGGAAGTAAAGCCTAAGGGAGAAGTCAAAGCTCCAGAACCAAAACCTGCAGAGAAAAAGGCCGAACCAGTTAAGGAAACGGCACCTCCCAAGGAAGAAAAACCCAAGAAGGCTGAGCCCAAGGTTGCTGAAGTAAAAACCGTTGAACCAAAAGTGGAAGAAGAAAAATTATCAAAGCCTGTAAAGGAAGAAAAGCCAAAGACAGAGCCCAAGGAAGAACCTGTTGCTGAGGAAAAGGCAAAACCTAAGAAAGCAGCAAAACCAAAAGAGCAGGAGAAAAAGGAAAAGCCCGAAGCTGAGGAACCCAAAAAGGAAAAACCCAAGAAAGCTGCTTCCAAGACAACCAAATCAAAGGATAAAGAGCCCAAGGAGGCCGAACAATGAATAAAACTGGCATAGCGCATATATATGCGTCGCAGAATAACACAATAATACTCGTCACCGACACAACTGGTGCCGAAACCATTGCTAAGGCAACCGGTGGAATGGTAGTGAGAAATGACAGGGAAGAGTCAAGCCCTTACGCGGCTATGAAGGCAGCTGATCTTATCGCAGAAAAACTCCGTGAAAAGGAGATTACTGACCTAATCATCAGAGTGAGAGCTCCAGGGGGAAGCAGATCCAAGATACCTGGTCCCGGTGCACAGTCCGCAATAAGGGCTCTTTCGAGAGCAGGATTCAAAATCCTGAGAATTGAAGAAGTTACCCCAATTCCGCATGACGGAACCAAGAAAAAAGGCGGAAAGAGGGGAAGGAGAGTATAATCAGATGTCCCTGAAAATCATCAAGGCAGAAGACAGATTTATCAGGTTTTCAATCGACGGCATAACGCCAACAATAGCTAACGCGCTGAGAAGAACATTTCTCGATGATATTCCAAAACTTGCAATTGACAAAGTTATCTTCCACCATGGCCAGATTCGTGACCATGAAGGTAATGTATACGACTCATCACTTCCGCTTTTTGATGAGATTGTGGCGCACAGGCTTTCCCTGGTCCCACTCGTAACAGATCCGAAGATGAACTTCCGTGAGGAATGTGTCTGCGAAGGCAAAGGATGCCCTCTCTGTACGATGTCATATTCCATAAACAAAATAGGGCCTGCGGTTGTAACCTCTGCTGATCTTCAGCCCATGGGAAATCCAGAGCTCGTCCCCAGTGATCCTGACATTCCCATTGTTAAACTTGGACCAAAACAGGCCATACTTGTTACCGGGGAAGCCATAATGGGAAGAGGCAAAACTCACACCAAATGGCAGGCCACATCAGGTGTCTTTTACAAGTATCACAGGGAATTCGTTGCAAATAAATCTGAACTGGAAAACTGGACTGATATCAAAGAAAAGTGCCCCAATAGTGTAGTCAAGGAAGACGCAAAGACCATCAGGTTCACAGACGACGTTCCATGCAAGATGGTAACCCAGCTTTTGGACATCCCTTCCGTTAAGCTTGTTGAGGATGACACAAACTTCATCTTCCAGTTTGAGACGGATGGTTCATACAAGGCGGTCGAAGTTCTGGAATACGCATTAAAGAGGCTTCCGCAAAGACTCAATACGCTTCTTGAGAGCCTTACCACACCAGATTGATTTCCTGAATATTTTTTTAATACCAAACACCATTTACTTATTACATATGGAAGATTTTTACGGAAAATTTTCCGAAATTGGAAAATCCATTTTTGATGCGATGCACGCAAATCAGGATAACGTGTGGGACAAGAACGTTGTGGGCCTCGGGGCTGATGGCACTGCCACTCACCATATAGACAAACTCTGTGAAGATATTATTGTCCAGTATGTAGAGGACAATGATCTCCCATTCAATATCATGAGCGAGGAGCTTGGTTTCCTCGATCGCAACTACGAAGAAACACTTCTTACAGACCCCCTTGACGGGACTTTCAATGCTGAAAACCGGATACCTTTCTATTCAGTTTCAATGGCCACGCTTGTGGACGATTTCAACTCCCTGAACAGGGGTTTTATCATGGATCTGGCCAGAGGGGACATATTCTATGCTGAGAAAGGAAAAGGCAGCAAATGGAATAACAGGTCTATCCACGTATCCGAAGTTCCTGTAAGGGGGTACACCATAAGCGTGGGTTCTTGCAGTGATTCTATGAGGCGTAAACTTATCGACCTCCCCGGAAGGCACAGATCGCTTGGATGTGCATCTCTTGAAATGGCCCTGGTTGCAAAGGGTTCAGTTGATATGATGGCATATGTAGGAAAAGGAAGCTACATCAGAAACATTGACGTTGCAGCTGGAGTGATACTTGTAAAGGAAGCTGGCGGTGTGGTTGTTGATTCGGAAGGGAAAGACTTTAACATGGGTATGGACATAACTGTCAGAACCAACGTAATGGCAGCGAGGAACAGGGAGACACTGGCGGAACTATTATGAAAATGGCATTTACCATAAGGAAGAACTGCGAAAGATGCGCAAGGGTAGTTCAGCGTATAGTTGACATAGTACCGAAGGACTGGAACTTAATCTACGACAAGGAGTGTGCCAAATTCCTTGAGGTTAAGGGAACAGACCTGGAATCAATCAAGGCAGACATAATAATTGCCATCGGTGGCGACGGAACTGCATTAAGGGCCCATCAGATGGCCAAAGGGCCGGTTCTTGGCATTAACATGGGTGGTCTCGGCTTCCTGACTGAGGTTGAAATCGGAGATGTTGAAAAGTCGATCCATAAACTCATGAGAGGAGAATACAGCATAGACCGGAACCTGAAGCTGCTGGTGAAGATAAACGGAATAGACACTGTTGAATGCACCAATGAAGCTGTGATACATACAAGCAAGACTGCGAAGATAAGAAGATTCCAGGTGTATGCCGGTGATACCTTCCTTGACAAGACTTCTGCTGATGGTATCATAATTGCCACACCGGTGGGTTCTACATCCTATAATTACAGTGCCGGCGGACCTATTGTGCATCCATCTCTGAATGCGATGGTGATAACCTATCTTGCCCCGTTCAGATCGCGTGTGAGGCCAATGGTAATTCCCGGTGACCAGACACTGAAAATAAAACTCATTGGGAAAGACCAGAATTCTTACGTCATAATGGACGGACAACAGGAATATCCGGTAGACGAACACGATGAGATTGAGATTTCCGTTTCACCCAACAAAGCGGAATTCATAACCTTCAAAGATTCATTCTACGACAAAATCAGGGAGAAACTCATCAAGAATGTGGTCAATTAGGCAGAGGACTCTAAGACTCATAATGGAAGCTTCCCTGGATTCATATCCTCTAGAGTTTGGGGTTTTCCTGAAGGCGGAAAAAAACGTGATCTATGAGATCGCAATTCTACCGGGAACAATTCAGGGAGACCATCACACACTTTTTTATCTTTACAACAAGCCAATTGACTTCAGTATAGTGGGCACAGCACACTCCCACCCATCCGGTGTAACAATTCCGTCCGATGCCGACAGGAATATGTTTTCCAACACCGGTCCCATCCACATTATTGTGGGTTACCCGTATGGCCTCCACAACTTCACTGCTTACGACAGGGCCGGAAATGTAGTGGAACTCAAAATCATTTAGAGATGAAAAAGGTGATGGGCTCCAGGCAAAACCTAGAGCTTGAGGCCCGTTGGCCCAGAATATTCTGATGAAGGCCTGATGAGCTTGTTCCCGACAAGTTGTTCCTTATAATGGGCAATCCATCCAAAAACCCTGGAAGCTGCAAAAAGCGGAGTATAAAAGTCCTGAGAAATTCCCAGCGTGTCCATGTATATGGCTGCATAGAAGTCAAGGTTGGCAGGGATGCTCTTCCTTTCCCACATTCTATTTTCGACGGCCTCAGCGATCTGCAGGACCTTGGAGTCGCCAGCAATTTCTTTCAGCTTTGCCTTCACCTGTTGTGCACGCGGGTCAAGCCTCTTGTAGATTCTGTGGCCGAAGCCCATTACCTTTTCGCCTTTCGCAATCTGTTCATCGACATACTTCACCGCCTCGTCCCCGTCCTTGAATTTATTGAAGAAATCAAGTATTTCAGAGTTTGCGCCACCATGAAGCGGACCTTTGAGAGTTGCCAGTGCTGTTGTAAAAGCAGATATTGGATCAGCCAGGGTTGAGGCTGTAACTCGCAAAGCAAAAGTGGAGGCATTGAATTCATGCTCCATATAAAGAATCATGAGCATCCCAACATGCCTGGCCTTCTCTGGATCAATCTTGCCTGTAATAAGGTGGTAAAACCTCTCAGTAAACGTTCCATCTATGGGGGAGAGAGGCTTGAGGCCATTTGCCAGCCTGTAAGAAAGCGAAATGAACTCAGGGAATTTTGCAGCCATTTCCAGCATCAATTTGTCGCTTTCAGTGTTCTGGTATGGATAAAGCGAGACGAGAGAACGGAGCGACCTCATGAGGTCCTTTTCCTTCAGTATGGAGATAACTTCCTGCACCTGTTCTGATACCCCGTAATATTTCCTGAGTGAATCAATGAAATCCTTTCTTTCGGCATTGTCCGGCATCCTTCCGTTGACAACCAGGTATGCCGTACTTTCGAAATCGCTGTGGTCCACGAGATCAGCCACCTTATAACCTCTGTACAGGAGGTTTCCTGTGGCGTCGGTGGTTGCTATGGCAGTTTGATCCACAATTACATTTGTCAATCCTTTTGGAACCTTTATTTCATCCATTTTTTCACTTCCTGTTTATTTCTGACAGTTCCCTGTCTTCCTTTTCATATTGGTCATAGTCAATCATGTCGTAATATTGGGTCCGTGTCATGAGATTTTCCATGAAATCCCTCTGAGTTCCGGTCTTCTTCAATTCAGCATATGTCTGATTAATTGACTTGAGTGCCACCCTGAATGCTGTAAGCGGAAAAATTACTGCTTGATAACCAGCATTTTTGAGTTCTTCAACTGACATAAGCGGACTCTTGCCAAACTCGGTCATGTTGGCAAGCAGAGGCCCTTTAATCTCTCTTCCAAATATTGCAAATTCCTCCCTGGTTTCTAGCGCTTCAGTGAAAATCATGTCCGCCCCGGCTTCCAGGTACAGGTTTGAACGTTCAATGGCCTCTTCCACACCAAGAACTGATCTGGCATCTGTCCTGGCGATTATGTTAAAATTGCTGTTTTTTCTTGTTTCCACAGCCACTTTTATTTTTCTCACCATTTCTTCCCGATCCACTATCTTCTTGCCACTCAGGTGTCCGCACCTCTTGGGCAAAACCTGGTCTTCCAAATGCATGGCAGCTGCTCCGGAAGACTCAAAAAGCCTGACAGTTCTCACAACATTTATGGGTTCACCAAATCCGGTGTCCGCATCAACGATAAGAGGAAGTTTTGAAACTCCACATATCCTCCTTATTTCCTCTGCCACTTCTGTAGACGTGGTCACAGAAAGATCGGGGAGGCCCATTGCTCCTGCCACTCCCGATCCAGACAGATAAAGAGCCTCAAAACCGGCTTTTTCGGCGAGCCTGGCAGTGATCCCGTTAAAAACTCCAGGGGCAACAACGAATCCGTTATCCAGCAGTTCCTTTAGCCTGTCTGGACCGCCATTTACATTATCCTTTAAAATGGACGTCGGAAATCACCTCAAACAGCTCCCTAACCGGCCTGCTTTCAAAATGCTTCATGAAATCCATGAGTATCTTTGAGTTGTCCTCTCCCATAACAAGTTTTCCCTTGTTTTCAAGATCTTCCCAGGTGTAGGGTTTCCTGAAGTGGCCTTTTGGCACATCCATCTCTTCCTGGAAAGTTCCCGAATCAGTTACCACCTCTATCTTCACTGGAAGGTTTTCAGGATACATGTCATTGAACTTCTGTGTCACATTATATTTGGAAACATCAATTATGCTCAAAATAGCATTATCCTTCAGGTGCACATCATCATATGCGTTGGGAGTGGGTGCACCATATTTTAGCGTGTATGCCACTATGTAAGGCATGCTGTGATCAGCCGTTTCCCTCGTTTTCGGCCTGAGTTTTTCCGGATCTTTTATTATGATAGTATGCGCGACATCAAAAGTTTCAACATTGACCTGTTTTATCTGCCCCTTAATTTTATCTCTCAGGTTAAGTGCCACTTCAGCTGCACTCATTGCGTGGTATTCAACAGGGAAGTTCTTTATCATGGTCCTCAGCACTTTCCCTTCTCCAATTTCAAGATCAAAGTGGCCAGATACCTGCTTGAAGAAGCCCATTTCTCCGGTGAATATTGGTGAAGGTCCAGTGAATCCTTCCATTGCCAGAAGCGATGCAAACACCGAGTTTCTGCTGGCATCTGCGGCTGTGCAGCCTTTCCACATACTTAATTCGCCAGCACGGGTCTGCCTCAGGCTGATATTGTTGTTGATTGCCAGGTTGAGAAGGTTTTCGAACTTCCTCTCATTAAAGTCAAGAAGATTGCCCAGGCCTGCAGCGGATGAAATGGAGATGTAAGCAACATGATCCCATCCCCTGTCACGTATTGATACTGCGTCTGATAATGCGCCAACAACATCATATGCGACTGAGGCAGCCTTTGAAACTGCACCTCCGTCCAGTTCCATTGCATAGCCCATGGAGAGAATAGGCGGAACATTATCCGATGGATGCAGAGCCTCCTTGGAAAGGTAAGTATCATTATAATCCAGGTACCGGGTCATTGAGCCATTTATGAAAGTGGCATTCTCCAGTGACGACTCCTGGCCTGTGAAATAGACCGGAGAGTTGTATTTTCCAGATGATGGCAGGAGAGCCTTCTTTTCAATAAGAACTGGCGGAGCATTCATTGCGCCGTAAGATGTTATAATTGAGTCGGCTACCCTTTTCTTAATCTCGTCCAATACCCTGAGTTCCAGGCTCTTTGAACCTACCTCCCGGGAATGCTGAAAGATCTTCTCAACTATGGGATCCATGTCTTGTAATGGTTGGTAAATATTTAAAAGACTTCAAAAATATAGGTGTATAGCCGGAAAGTATGTAAAACAGCCAAAAACTGTATCTTAGATATACTTTTGTGACGGAACTTAGAAAAATCTGTTTTGGCTGATACGAACTATTGGAAGTACAATGCAAAAATTTAAATCCGACCTTGCTAATTGTTGGTAGCTTGGAACAGAAAAGCTTGAGAGTGCAATATACACCACGGGTACTCAAGATCTCCAACATAGATGACTGGAGATTCGTTATGCGTACCGCCAGCTCTATTTTTTGTTTCAGGTTTTTGGAAAAAGGTGAGGATGTTTGATAACAATCGGAATCGACTTGGGATATGGAGACACAAAAGTGATCGGGGGCGACGGTAGCAGAGAAAAGTTCCCCTCCAGATGGGCCCCCACTGAAGCAAAAAGCTGGGGATTCGGAGGAACTACCACAGTCCTTACAATAGACGACGGAGAGCCATTCTTCTTCGGAGATAATGCTACAGGAGCAAATGTGCGAGAACCACAGGGGGACGGAAGGCTTTCCGATCCCGATTCACTGCCATTGCTCGCAGGCGCCCTGTGGGTAAGCGGTGCCGGTAAAGATGGCAATCTCGCTGAACTTACCATTGGTAGTGGAACGCCTCTTGGTACGTTTGAACATGAAGTTGCTGCCGCAAAGGAATTCCTCGAGGGCAAGGAACTTACCATAAAGGATGTTTCAGGAGAAACCAGAAAATTCAAGATATCCAGACTCGTAATGAGGCCACAGGGTGTAGGAGCTGCACTATTCCTTCTGGATCAGGGTCTTATCAAGACACAGTACGGGTACGGGGTTGTAATTGATATCGGTTCAAGAACAACTGATGTACTGACAGTTAACCTGAAGAACATGGAACCAGTCGTGGAGATGTCCTTCAGTATTCAGGCAGGTATTGGAGATGTTGTTTCCGGAATAGGAAAGGCAATCGCAAAGGAAACAGGCTTCATAGTGCCTACAGATATCGCAAGGGAAGCAATTTCACAAACTGTAGTATTCAAGCAGAGAGAGGTTGGTGGACCAAAGGTGTCAGATCCTATACTGAATAACCTTGCAGCCAAGATTCTCGATAAACTTAGGGAAAACCTCAGGGAAGAACTTGACAGGATCACTGCTCTTATACCGGTGGGTGGAGGTTCAAGTTTGATCGGACACAAACTCGAAGTCCTTGCACCAGGCGCAATGATCAAGATCCCTTCAGAGGACGTACAGTTTGCAAACGCTCTGGGCTACAGAGACGCAGCTACCAGATCACAGTGAGTGATCTGGTTGTCGCTTCATCTTAGCCTGAAAATATTTATATTAACTAAAGATGGAAATCATCCTTCTTCATAGAAAGGATGAAAGACATGCCTTCAAAAAAAGCAAAAAACACGGGACCTACAGACGAGGACTTCGATGAACTCACACAAGTATCCATAACCCTAGGTCTCGACGAACTTTCTGCAATTAACCTTTTGAGGCAGGAAAATGAATCTGCCCTGGATGTAATCAGAAGGGCTCTACAGGATTCTCTTGAATATGGTGTAATGAAGCATGTCCTCAGTTCAGTGGATACAAGGATAGCTGAACTTTCAAACAGGTACAAGACCACAAAATCCTCTATTATCAACTTCAGGTATGATGTAGGAAGTGGCTTGAGGTCTCCAGAGGAACTCAGAAGGAGAGAAGACAAGAGTGCGAAAACCACCAATCTGAAAAGTGCTCTCGAAAAGAAGTGGGCTGAGCTCGAAAAGAGCAACAGCAACGAATAAACAGTAATATTGGAACATACGAATTTTTAAATAACTGTGCGGATTCGTAATGCATGGCCCTACAAGTTGGCGACAAAGCGCCTGATTTTGAAGCAATTACGGACGAGCAGAAAACCGTCAGGCTCAGTGAGATATTGAAAGAGAAGGAGGTTATACTCTACTTCTACCCCAAGGACGAAACCCCTGGATGCACAGCAGAAGCCTGTTCTTTCAGGGACGGATGGGAGGAAATCAGGGACATGGGTGCAGAGATTCTCGGTGTCAGTTCAGACAGCGTTGAATCCCACAAGAAATTCAAGGAACACCACAATCTACAATTCACTCTTCTCAGTGACCCCAACAAGGAGCTCAGGATCAAGTACGATGTCAAGGGGTCAATTTTGCCACCGAGAACCACTTTTGTTATTTCGAAGGAGGGAATTATTGTACATGTATTCAATTCCCAGCTTAATGCAAAAACCCACGTAACAGAAGCCATTAATGCCCTGAAGAAGTTAAGGGCAAGCTGAAGGCCCCTTGTGGAACCCTGAAATAATATTTACCTCAATTTACCTATGGGTGTAATGTCAAATAACGGTGAGTCCAGGACTGTTCTCATAACTGGAGGGAACAGGGGAATCGGCAGGTCAATCGCCCTGATGCTGGCTGCTTCAGGGTACAATATTATCTTTACTTTTAATTCGGGAAAAACAGAAGCTGAAAGCACTGAAGAAGCAATCAAGAAAATGGGTGTCAGTGCAATAAGTTACCAGGTGGATCTGAGCTCCCGGACCGGTTTGGAGGAGTTCACCAGAAGGTTAAAGGAAAAAGGCCAGAAAATATTTGCCCTTGTAAACAACGCTGGAATTTACAAAGGAGACACCCTGAGTGAAATAAGCGACGAGGACTGGGAGAAAATAATCAACCTGAATCTCTCTGCACCGTTCTACCTGGCAAGAGACCTCAACCGCATTATAGAGGACAGCGGTTCAGTAGTGAATATATCATCAGTTTATGGACTCAGGGCAGATCCTTGGGCCCACGGGTACCAGGCATCAAAAGCTGCCATAATTCACCTTACAAGGGCCCTTGCAAAGGAACTTGCTCCGCGGATAAGGGTGAACTGTGTCGCACCTGGCTATGTCAGAACCGATATGAATAGGGAAGGCTGGGAAAGTGAATCATTTCATAACCGTATCAAGAAGATGACCCCTATGTCAAGATGGGGTGAACCTGAGGATATTGCAAACGCAGTTAAATTCCTCATAGATCCTATTAATAGCTTTATCACGGGCCACACCCTGGTCGTGGATGGCGGAATTGGGCTATAAAGGGCCATTCTAAATTTTATTCTTCACGAAAAGAACTGCATCAATGATGTAAATTAGCCCATTGTCCGCCTCGAACCCGGTTGAGACAATTGTTGCTCCATTTACGGTAAAGTGTGGTTTCAAATTACCGATGGACCTGAACTCAAGACTGTGTCCTTCCATGGATTCTACCTCCGCGCTCTCCCTTCTTTTAAGCATATTTTCCAGATCTTCTGTAGTCAATTTTTCAGGAATTATATGGTATTTTACTGCCTTGGTGAGTTTTTCCTTGTTCTCCAGAAGGGAATTGAAGTAACTCCTTGGAACCTGGGCGACGGCTTCATCATTGGGTGCCAGAATGGTAAACGGCCCATCAGAACTCAACATCTGAACCATGCCTGCAATCTTGAGTGCATCTGCCATGGCCTTTAGTTTATCTGATTTGGCAAGAACATCGATTAGGCTGCCCATATTTAGGTGATCATATCAATATATAGTATTAATGGTAACCTATCAGATTTAAAATTTAGAGTTGGGAAATGTGCTATTATAAATTTCTCATTCAAGATATTTTTTAGTGATCCAATCAGCTTTTGAGTTTCTCTATTAAGTCACTTGCTTCCTTCCTGGTGAGTTCTTCCAGGGTTCCTTTTTTCAATTTCTTGAGATGGGCGCTAACAATGCCAGATCCATTGGGGTTCTTCTGAAGGCTCTGGATAAACTTTATCTGTTTTGATGTGGGGCCCATTTCAGAAGCATCAAGTCTTTCCCCTCTCGGCATTTTCATCAATGTGTCAATAAGTTCAGACGCTTCATTTATGGAAAGTTCATTTACCGAATCCTTCCCCAGGTTTTTCAGGTAGTCTCTGGCAGCAGACCTCCTCTCTTCAGTATCTTGAAGATTTGTAAGAAAACTGATCTGCTTTCCGGTGGCAAATCCTGCAGATAACGTCTCTCCTTCCACCTTGATTTTCTTGAGTGCATCTATCAGGTCAGAGGTTTCAGGTATGCTCAATTCCTGAATGTCATTTTTATCCTTATCTTTGAGGAACTTTGAAACGGTCTCCTCTCTTTCACCCGAAGCCTCTCTCAGCTTGTTAATGAAGTCAATCTGTTTTTTAGTTGGAGATGATCCTCTTTCTGCCATTTTAATCACGTTTTCAGTCAACACGATGGAAATACTTGTGAAATTTCTTCAGCGAAGACCTATCTAAGCATATAAGCCAACTGATTTTAATCTTGCCCCGTCACGGAAATTAAAGGAGTCAAATTTTGGGACGCAGATCGATCAGGGATATTTTTCGAAATCGGCTTTAATCGCGTTCCTGAATTCACGATTTTCAGTATATTCCAGGGCCGTATCACTTAAAACTTCAATCACTATTCCAAGTGATTTTTTTGCCCATTCAGATTTGGCAGCTTCAAGTGATGTTCTTGAATGCCATGGAGTCCCTTCTTTTGCTATTTGGAAATCCACTTCCAATGCAGGTCTGACCTGTGAAACATTGGCAAAATCTGTAGACCCCCCTGGCTGCTTGGAAAAAGTCTCTTCCAGAGATGGGCAGTTTGCCCCTTTCTTCAATAATTCATCCCGAATGAAATTAGAGAGAGTGGGGTTGATCTTGGTAGTAGTAAAGAGCGGCCCTATCTCTTTAAATTCATAACTGGTTTCAGTAGCGCTTGCGCAACCTTCCACTATCTTCCTGAATCTGGAGACTAGCTGGCCGTGGTATCTTACATCTGACGATCGGATTCCATAAACAAGGACTGATTTTTCCGGAGTAACATTTGAGGCTGTTCCCCCTTCTTTTATAATGCCATGTATTACTACATTTGCATCCCGCCTCACATGCTGCCGCATCATGTTCACTGCAGTGTAAGTTAGAATGGCGGCATCCAGGGCGCTTCTGCCGCGGTCAGGATCCGCAGCTTCGTGTGATGCCTTGCCCCTGAATGTTACTTCGAAATCCTGAACGGCAAGGGACTGCCTCCCCACATCCCACGAGTCACCCGGATGTGATCCCAGTATCAGATCTATATCATTGAAAAATCCTTTATTGGCCATGAGTATCTTTGAACCTGAATATTTCCCGCTCCCTTCTTCATCAGGAGTTCCGATCACAACAATTTTTCCATTTTTTATTTTTCTCGCGGACTCGACTGCCGAGAAAACCGCTGAAGCTGCTATCAGGTTGTGCCCACAGGCATGTCCAATTCCGGGCAAAGCATCATATTCAGCGAGGAACGCTATTGCGGGTCTACCATTTCCAACTGCTTTCTCCGCTCTAAAGGCGGTAGTGATATCAGCATAACTTTCCGTTATCTTGAATCCTTCTGCTTTCAGGATATTTGAAAGATACCTTGCAGATTCAAATTCCTCGCTGCCATATTCGCTTAGGGAGTGTATTTTCAATGCAACTTCCCAAGGTGTAATTTTAGAAGGCGTGGTAATTTGTGGCACCCTTATTTATTATATAAGCTAATTTAAAAATTTCCTTTAACTTTCAACTGTGTTGCATAACCCATGCAATAATTCTTGTTGAAAATAGGATGGGTGTTGTTTGTGTCGAACAACAACCCAATAGTTCATGGAAAGAAGAATAATAAAAGGATATGGTCCCTCTACAATGAA
>OFHJ01000515.1_pt1 | contig 14434 bp, 16 predicted proteins | sample 1522001 | NCBI WGS metagenome assembly OFHJ01 (sample SAMEA2464838, study PRJEB22497) | soil metagenome | biome: Grassland; feature: Farmland; material: Clay | place: Australia | collected 2013-02-01 | depth 1.2 m | reverse complement strand
CGCCCGATGCAGCTCCACCATCTGGCGGTGGAACTCCTTCGGGTATCGCTTTGCATGCTTTGACTTGGCCATAACGGACTCCTCAGTATTCACACTATTGGGAGTCCACGAAAGCGGGTCAAGATCATCCGGAGCCACGATGACTGGTCGATCAAGACGACGCTGCGCTGCCGGTGCGACCTGTGCGTGATCCTTTCGCGGTTTCTGGCCGCCGCGGACAAAACCCAACTCAAGTGGCCGCTCGCGAAGGAGAGGCGTGCCCACGTACATCGCACCATCGATTCACGAGAACTGCCGGTCCGTCACGAGACCCGCCGCACTGGCAGTCCCTACACGCTGGTTCTCGAGAAGACCCCTGCACTATTCCAGCGCGAGGCGGCGGCTCGCCGAATATGGCAGGCTGAGCTCGACTGGCTGACGCAGACCGCCACGGACTTCCGACCACCGACGACTGAGCGATAGATGCAAAGAATGAGCAGAAGTCGTAATGCTGCGCCGCGCACCGGCGTGATCTGGACCCTGAAGGTCAAGCTGGTCTTCGGACTCTATGCCAAGGGACCCTGGGAGGCGACCATCGAAATCGCCTCGGCCGCAACGCTGGTCGATCTGCATCTCGCCATCCAGGGGGCGGTGCAGTTCAGCGACGATCACATGTACATGTTCTACGTGGCGAGGACGCCCAGAAGCCGTGATCGGATTGCCTTCGATAACGAAGACGGCTCGCTCGAGCAGACCACGCTGGCTCAGATCTTCCCGCTGGCGAAAGGCCGAAAGCTCTTCTACTGGTTCGATTTTGGGGACGATTGGAAATTCAGCATCGAACGCACCCGGGCAGGTCCCCAACCCGCGGACCAGGGCAAGAGATATCCGCGCGTGGTTGCCGTGCGGGGCGATGCGCCGAACCAGTACCCAGCGTGGGATTGAGGCGACATTTCGGTAGTATTGCGTTCCTGGCCAACATCATTTTAGGGGACCCGCGCACTTGGGCCGGCTCTGCATCCTATGCGAGCGTGTCCGCCCGAACGAGGCGTTCGGCGGGAAGGGCCGGCGCGCTCGCATTTGTCGCAAGTGCCGGCAGCTGCCGCGGGAACAGCAGGACAGGCTATTGCATGAGCGTGAGATCCGCGGTTTCCTCGGTCAGTCTCACATCTCCCGCAAGAACGCGACACAACTGCGAACGCTAGCAGGTTCTGCGGACGTACGCATCGCCGGTCTCGCGACGTTGGTGCAGGGCGTGGCAACGGTTGCGCCATATCGCCGTCGCCGGATCCCCATTCTGGCCCGGCAACGTCGCGATCTGCTGAAGCGAATGGAGGTCGCCCGGCTCATCCTCCCCCGAACCGAGTGGGAGGATTGCGAGTCAGGCGACGTCGATCCGGTAGCCGCCTGGTATGAGTGGGCCGAGTACGCGAGCGAGTTCGCGTGGGAATGAGCGACCGCGCCGGAGCCCTCCCGCCCAAGCGGTGAATCCTCTCGATCGCCACTCGCCAGTCGAGGAAAAGGTTCCGGCTGCCCGGACCCTTCCACAGCCGCGCGAGACACCCGGTCAGCCCCTTACCATCCGATTGCACGCACCGGTCATCGAGCACATCAATGATGGCGATCTTCGTCGGGCTCGGGGCGCTCGAGCTCGGGCATCCACCAGATCGGATTGGGACGTACGGGGTCAGGCGTGATCTCCCTGGCCTCACAGGCGTCGAAGCATTCCAGACGGAAGTCGAATCCGTTGAGGCAACTGAGGAGCTCGCCGAACTCCTCCCAGGTATACTCGCGTCCATCGATGACCACCAGTGGCGTGCCTTCGCGTTCATCGATCCGTCCGTTCACCGCCGCGCCCTTGGCGTAGAGTCGATTCTGACTGGGGGCACAGGGGAAATCGGACGAACGCAGATACCGCACCGCAATACCGGCTTCGATTTTCCTGACCAGTTTCCCGTGGGCCTCTCGGACCGGCGTCTCGGGAGGCTCGAGAACGGAGAACTGATAGCCACCCGGGCAGCCGTTCATACATTCGAATGCCCTGATGCCCAGGCCGGTGCTCATATGGACCTCAAAGTGAAACGTGTGCTCCCTGCCAATGGAATCGCAACGGATAATAGGGTCAAAATAGACAGTCTCGAGCTCCGGAAGTCCCGCACGCTTCATGTAGTCGCGGTTGTAGCACTCTGAGCAAAGGCTTCTTGACGGACCACCTTCCTCCGAGGCCAAGTTTACGAAGCCGAACGCCGGTCGTATCTGCTCACACTCGTCGCAGCGGCCTGTCGGCAATTCAATTGTCTTTCTCATAGGCGCTCCCGCTGTAGTAGCTTTCGAACGGCTCCATTGTACTTCTTGGCACGCGTGGCTCGGCGGACCGGGATCCGGCCGGATGGACTCGACCCATGCGCGTCTCGCGGCGAGCGCGCCCCGCGCATTTGCGGCGCATCGGTCGCCGCACCGATGCCACCGAGGCAAATCATCACAGATTGCGCGAATGCCTGGTCGGCCGCGACTGAGGTATGCTTGTTGCCTACTGGCATCGAGGCAATCCCGATGGGCCACGACCTTGATCCTGAACTTTACGGCTGGTGGCGCATCTTAGAGACTTCCCGGTGGGTTAATGAAGGTCTCGATGCAATTGGCCCCGCCATGCTCTCGATCACCGGACGCGGCGATCGACTTCGGATGCACTGCTTGTTGGCCTACGTGAACGTCAGACCCACGAAAAGCGGCGTGTCGTTCACTTGGCAAGGCGCTTGGGAATACGATCCCCTCAGTGGCACGGGAAGCGTGGGACTGCGTAAGGACGGGACGCTCCTTGGGCGCATCAAAATCAACGATGGCGACGAGAGCACCTTTACCGCCGCGCGCACCGCCGAGCCCGGCGAGCCGATTCCCGATCCCCCGCACTACCGCGACAAATGGCGCCACAGAGCACGGTGAGTGAGCGTTTGGAGCCGAGCTGCAAGGCATAACGCGCAATGGAAGTCTACGACCCCTCACAGCCTCCGGACCCGAAGCAATGGCTCGCGCTCACGGAGTCGGAACGGGTGGAACTCGTGCAAGAATTTCACGCAGATGCATTGCAGGAGCTCGAAGACCACGACCCGGACGGAGCACTTTCCCGCAACACGCTGCATGCCGCTATTCATGTCGTCGTCGAGACGCAGCTCGCACAACGCATCGATCCGGTTTGCCAGACCCTGACGCGCTTGATGTACGAGGGCCTCGGTCGTCACGACGCCATTCATGCGATCGGCGGCGAGCTCGCCGGATACCTCTTCGAGGCCCTCGGCGGCGGCACAGAGGCCGCCCCCGAGAAATTCACCGATCTCTACTACGATCGTCTGCGCAGGCTGACGGCGGCAGCGTGGCGCAATCAGTCACGAGAATAGCCGACAAAGAGTGTGCACGACGGCCAGGCGATCCTTCCCCCCGCGTATAGACACGGGTCACCGGGAAGGACGGGCGCGACGTGTCAGCGTCGAAGCCCATTCGCCTGCCGTGGGTTCCTGGACTCGTAGCCTCAAAGTCGCCGCGAAGGGCTCCGACCTTTGACGCACTGAGACCCCCACCCAGGCCACCGGACCTATGACCCGTCGCCCCACCCGAGCATCCGACAACGGAGGTGATCAGAGGTCGCAACTCCACCGTAATCGTTGGTCGCTCAGCCCGCGACTTCCATTTCCAGAAGAGCCTGAATCCCATTTTTCGCTGGGTAAAGCCGAGTCCGTAGCCACTCGGCGAGGCCCCAGCCACGTCATACAATGCTGCGACCCAGAGTCTGGATTCGCGACGGTACAGGTCCCACTCAAAGCGCAGCAGCGGTAGTTCTCAGATCGCAGATGATTCAGGTAATCCGACCAGGACTGCATCATTCGGCGGCGTTCGGGAAGGTACTGGGCATAGTTGTAAACTGCTCTGACTCCATCTCGCTCTGCATGCGCGAGCTGGCGCTCGATGGCATCGCTACTCCATCCCAGCTCATTGAGCAGCGTGGAAGCCATGCTCCGGAACCCGTGCGGCGTCATATCGCCCGCCCCATACCCCAGCCGGCGCAACGCTGCATTCAGCGTGTTGTTGCTCATCGGGCGATTGGCGGAGCGCTCACTCGGGAAAAGGAAGAGACCCGCGCCCGTCAATGGCTGCAGCTCTCGCAGCAGCGCCATCGCCTGGGAGGACAACGGCACAATGTGCGGCTGTCGCGCCTTCATTTGGTCTGCTGGGATCCGCCATTCACGCTGCAAGAAATCGAAATCTCTCCAGGCGGCATGTCGGAGCTCACCTGGGCGAACAAAGACCAGCGGCGCAAACCGCAGCGCGAACTTCGTGACGAGTCGCCCGTCGTATCCATCAATGGCTCTCAGGAGCGCCCCGACTTGTCTAGGGTCTCTGATGGAAGCCAAATGCTGCACTTTCCGGGGCGCCAAGGCGCCGCGCAGCTGGCCGAGGACGTCCGTCTCTGCTCGCCCGGTAATGATCGCGTACCGCAGAGTCTGACTGCAGTATCGCAGCACCCGTCGTGCGGTCTCGTGAGTGTTCTGTTGCTCGAGCCGCCGCAGGCACTCGAGAACGCTCATGGCCGTGATCTCGCGGATCGGCATCTCACCGATCCACGGGAACACGTAGGTCTCCATGCGGCGAAGAACGCGATCGCCGTGCGTAGGCGTCCAATTCCGCGAGAACGTCGCATACCACTCTCGGGCAATTACCTCGAATGAGTCATCCCTTCTCGCCGGCCGTTGCTTGGCCAACCGACGCTCGGCGGCCGGATCAACGCCGGCAGCCAGCTGGGCGCGGAGCTCCGCACAGCGCTGCCGCGCTGCTTTCAGCGTGACGGCGGGAAACGTGCCCAGCGAGAGGCATTGCTCTCGTCCGCCGAGGCGGTACTTGACGCGCCACCATTTGCCGCCGGTCGGCGCGACTTGCAAGTACAAGCCGTGGCCGTCGAACAATTTGTACGTCTTTTCGCGGGGTTGAGCGTTGAGCAGCGCGGAATGCGTGAGCGACATATCGAGGCCCTCGGGATAGCTTCCGAATTGGAAGGCGAGAGCATGTTGCCCGGCGCACTGCTACGCTGGGGAGTTACCCCGCCCAGTTACCCCCAGGGTCGCGTCGCTTCCGAGGTCGACAATCGTGAACGTGCAGCCAACGTCGTCGAATTCCTCTGAAAGCTCATGGACCCCATCGATGCAATTTCCCGGCGAACGCAGCGCAAGGCGCAAAAATCGGCTGCAAATCAGGAGCTTACAAAGTGGTGGAAAGGGAGGGACTCGAACCCTCGACCCCGGCGTTATGAGCTCGATGCTGCGCTTAAAATAATATTTAACATCAATAACTTAGCCGTCTGACGCCCGTTGCGATTGGCACGACTGAGCACAACCGAGCAGGACTGATTCCCGCAAATCTCCCGCAATGCTGCTGCGACATCTCGCCAATCTTCGGTTGAGTCGGACTTGGAATGCGCCTATATTCGCTATTCGCGAATCTCGAATAGCGAATATCCGTGAAACGTCCGATTAACTCGCAGGTCGTCCTCAAGCCCCAGGACCTCGTCGTCCTTCTGAAGCTGCTGCTCCTGGGCGATCAGCGACGCAGCTTCGCCGAACTCGCGGCAGAACTGTCGATGTCCGCCTCAGAAGTCCACGGTAGCCTGAATCGAGCGATCGCGGCGCGACTGGCTTACCAGGTTGATGGTCGCCTAAGGGTCTCTAAAGCTGCACTGAAGGAATTCGTGCTGCACGGCGCAAAGTATGCATTTCCTGCGACTTTCGGCGTTCCAACGCGCGGCATGCCGACTGCCTACGCTGCCCCGCCGCTATCCGCCGTAATCGTCCATTCTAGTAGCGAACTGCCGGTCTGGCCCAGCCCCGACGGAGAAGAGCGGGGAATCAGCTTTTATCCCCTATATCCAACGGTGCCTCAAGCCGCCCGCAAGGATGCCGTGCTGTACGAGACACTCGCCTTATTCGATGCGCTGCGTGGGGGCGCCGCACGCGAACGGAATATGGCTGCAAAGCTGTTGGAGGCCCGCTTCACATGAAAAGCCACGATCCCAATCTGGCTCTGCTTGAATCGGTTGTTGCCGCCTTGGGTCCGTTGTCTCCGCGATTCGTATTTGTCGGCGGCTGTGTCACAGGGCTCCTCGTGACTGAGCCAGCAAACCCCTCCGTGCGTATGACTCGAGATGTCGATGCAATCGTACAAGTCGTATCGCTCGGCGAGTACCACGCGCTAGAACGCCGCCTTGAACAGGCCGGTCTGCGACATGATCAAAGCCCAGAAGCACCTGTGTGCCGCTGGCGAGCCGGTGGCGCACTCCTGGATGTCATGCCGACCGACAAGGCCGTATTGGGTTTCGGCAATCGCTGGTATGAAGAAGCAGTCCGCACGGCATCCATGTGGCCGCTACCGAGCGGCACAGTCATTCGCCTGATCTCTGCCCCTGTCTTCATTGCGACAAAACTGGAGGCATTCGCCGATCGCGGCGAGGGCGACTTCCTCGCGAGCCACGATCTCGAGGACATCACTACCGTCGTGGATGGGCGCTCTCAACTCATCGATGAAGCTGCCGCAGCTTCATCCGAGGTACGTCGCCATCTCAGCGCCCAATTCACGGCCCTGCTCCAGAACGCGCAATTTGTCGACGCACTAGCAGGTCATGTTCCTGGCGATGCTGCAAGTCAGGCACGCGTGCCAGTTATCCTAGAACGTCTCCGTCAGATATCAAACCTGACGTAACGCATTCGACCTGCGCGCAAATCACTCCTCGGCGAGAAAAACCCAAGTGACTGAAAATACTGGTGGAAAGGGAGGGAACCAAATTGCGTCTGCAACCATCGAATTTGGTTGACTATTCCCGATGTGATCTGCGGCAGTTGCCCCCCATGTTGCCCCTCGACTCAATGCGACAGACTACGCTTGGTAACGCCGTGCCCTCGCCGAAACTCGCGAACGAGAAAATGGCGTACGAAATGGCCGCAGTCTCAGCTCGCTGCGCGTGATAGAGAGTCAAGCTGAAGCCACAAGCTCTTTCGGGCTCCGTCGACTTCGACTCTCCGGCTCGCTGCCGCCTGATTGGATTTTTTTACGGAACACAGTAACCTCACTCGTGGCCTATACCTCAGTATTGATCTGATGTATTATGAATAATTGAGGTATAGAGCCATGGGCACCACCCGGAATATAATCTCGTCTCGTAGTCGCGACCGCGGAGCGCGGGCCGTCCGCGCCGTTTTCCCGCCCACCGCGAGAATCAAGGCGACTCGCGCCGATCGAGACGCTGACTTCGATGTGAACGGGCAGCCCGTTGAAGTGAAGTGGATCGGCCCCGGCTATTTGGGCGACGTTCGCGCCGTACTAAAAAAGCGGGCGAAGCGAAACGTAATCCTAGTTGCCCGCCAAATGTCGCCGGGCGCGCGTGCCGCGCTTTCGGAGGCCGGCATCAGCTGGGCGGACGAGACCGGTGCCGCCGAGATATCCATCGGCACCATTCTCGTCTCGAGGAGCGGGGTGCCAGTCAAGAAGGCGCACGATATCAAGCACTGGACAGCGGCGGTGATTGCGGTCGCCGAGGCGTTGCTCTGCGGCACCAGGGGCACGCAAGTCGCCATGCAGGCGGCAACCGGGCTCTCGGCTGGCAGCTGTGCGAGCGCTTTGCGATTCCTGGCTGACAAGGAACTACTCACGGCCGCCGCGAAACGCGGCCCGGCATCTGCACGCCGGGTTTCCGACCCACGTGGTCTGTTGGCGGCATACGCGGCCGCCGTTAATGAGCAGCGAACAGGTACGAAGCTCCTGCTCGGAGTCACCTGGCAGGATATTCTGAAAGGTGTCGCAGAACTCGGTCGTCACTTCGATGCCCACAAAGTGGATTGGGCAGTCACAGGCGGCGCCGCAGCGGCAGTCATTGCGCCTTTCATTTCTTTAGTCTCGCAGGCGACGGTCTACGTCGCGGCGAAGTCCGTGGCGGAGTTGAAGGCCCTGGCAGCGTCCGTCAGGCTTCGTCCGATCGAGGGTGGACGCCTCACGCTGAAGCCGTTTCCCAGCAGAACCGTCCAGCATCTCGCGACACTCGAAGATCATGATCTGCGGGTTGCCCCGTGGCCACGCGTCTATGCTGATCTACTCAACGAAGGGGTCCGAGGGGAGGAAGCAGCCGAACATCTGTATGAGGTGGTTCATGACCGACGAAATTCCTAGAAGTCGCCAGGCAAAGCTCGCCGCGGAACAAGCCCTTGTTCGGATCGTCCATCACTACGGAGAAAGACCCGAGTTTGTCGTCCTCGGCGGCCTCGTGCCTGATCTGCTTTGCTCCAGCAGTGCTCGCCAACATGCAGGGACGACCGACATTGACGTTCAAGTCAACCTTGAAATCGGATGTGACGCAGTGAATGCGGCGAAGCTCGAGCACACGTTACGGAACGCAGAATTCGAACCAGACAGTGAGCAAGTCTGGCGATGGAGAGTCGTAAGCGACGGGCTACGCGCCGAAGTGAAATTCGAGCTCTTGGCGGATCTCGACAGTGAGGCCAACGAAACCACAATCCATTTCGACGGCTGCGAGCGTCTGGGCGCAGTCAACTTGCGGGGTACCAGGTATGCGACGATGGATGTTGAATCGCGGATATTAACTGCGAAAGTGGGTGATGATCGGCGGTCGGTCGAGATCAACGTAACCGGTGTCGCCGGCTTTTTATTGGCCAAGTGCGCGGCGGCTTACTCGCGACGCAAACCGAAGGACTGGTACGATATTGCCTTCGTGCTGCTCCACAACGACTTGGGTGGCCCGATCCAAGCCGCACGAGCGGTCGTCGACAGGCTCGGCAGAGGAGCACTTAAGGCATCGAGCACTGCGCTGGCTGAGCTCGCTGCAAATTTCGCGGATCCACGGTCACAAGGGCCCGCTGCGTACGCCGATCAGTTTCTTGTCGATCACCCTGACTACGATCAGGCTCAGGCGAAGGCCGATGCCGTTACTGCAGTCACCGAGTTCTGTGAGGCACTCGGCCGCGCGTAGTGACTTCGCGATATTTCGCGACCTGTCTGTGGCGAATTCCGTTCTGCCGTCTGGAGTTGTGGCCGCGAGCGGGCGCTCATGCCCATACGCGCTGGTCGCGCGGCTGTTCGTCGCCTTATCAATGATCTGAGGTAGCCCCACGCCTGCCCCTTGGAAGCCCGGTCGCACACGGTCGCGCGTCCGCGCATTCCAGCGCGCTCCAGCTTAGGAACTGGAAAGGGAGGGACTCGAACCCTCGACCCCGGCATTATGAGTGCCGTGCTCTAACCGGCTGAGCTACCTTTCCACGCGTCTTCGGCGCCGGAGCCGCCACCCCATGGCTGGGGACCAGCGGCCGACCCAAGGGGGCGCGCATTGTCCTTGGGATGCGGCAGGGGTGTCAACCGCCCCGGAAATTATCGGCTCAAAGGGAAAATTCGCGGTAAACGGCCACGAATGTCCGCCAAATAGGGCGTAATGCGCGCAAAGGTGCTCAGACGTTGAACCGGAAGTGCACCACGTCGCCTTCCTGCATGACGTATTCCTTGCCCTCCAGGCGCAGCTTCCCGGCCTCGCGGGCCCCGGACTCGCCCTTGCAGGCGACGAAATCCGCATAGCCGACCACTTCGGCGCGGATGAATCCCCGCTCGAAATCCGTATGGATCACTCCAGCCGCCTGGGGCGCTGTCGCCCCCACGGGCACGGTCCAAGCGCGTACTTCCTTCTCTCCGGCCGTGAAATAGGTCTGCAGGCCGAGCAGCCGGTAGCCGGCGCGGATCACCCGGTCCAGGCCAGGCTCCTCGAGCCCGAGGTCCGCCAGGAAGCCGGTCCGGTCGGCCGCATCCAGCTGCACGATCTCCGCCTCGATGGCCGCACATACCGCCACGACCGCCGCCCCCTCCGCCGCCGCGCGATCCTCGACCGCCGCGAGCAGTGGGTTGTCCTTGAAGCCGCTCTCGGCCACGTTCGCCACGTACATGACCGGTTTGGAGGTAAGGAGCTGCAGCTCCCGGACATCGCGCTTTTCCTCGGCAGTCAGCTGCATCGCGCGCACGGGCTTGACTTGATCCAGGTGCGCTTTCACGCGCTCGAACAGCGCCTTTTTCCTCAGGGCATCCTTGTCGCCGCTCTTCGAGGCCTTGGCGGCCCGTTCCACGCCCTTATCCACCGTGGCCAGGTCCGCCAGCGCCAACTCGGTATCGATTACCTCGATATCCGCCAGCGGATCGACCTTGCCCGCCACGTGAACGATGTCGCCGCTCTCGAAGCACCGCACCACGTGCGCGATCGCGTCCACCTCGCGGATGTGGGACAGGAACTGGTTGCCCAGTCCCTCGCCCTTGGACGCGCCGGCCACCAGACCCGCAATGTCCACGAACTCCACCGTGGCCGGCACGATCTTTTGCGGATGTACGATCCCGGCCAGAGCCTCGAGCCGCGGGTCGGGCACGGGAACGATGCCCACGTTGGGATCGATGGTGCAGAACGGGTAGTTGGCCGCCGCCGCGTTCTGAGCCTGGGTAAGCGCGTTAAACAACGTCGACTTGCCGACATTCGGCAATCCCACGATGCCGCAGCGGATGGACATGAATCGGACTCCTACGCCTTCGGCCTCACGCCGGGCGTGCTGGGGATTCTGCGTTGCCGCGCCTGTGAAGGCGGTTCATCGCCTTCTCGGCGCCTTCGAGCAACAGCATGGGGATGGCGTCAGCGGCCGCGCTCACCGCCTCCTCGATCAGCGCCGCTTCCGCCTGCGGCGGCCGGCCGAGCACGTAATTCAACACGGCGGAGCGATCTCCCGGGTGCCCGATGCCGATGCGCAGCCGCCAGAACTTCTCTCCGAGCCGCGCCATCACGTCGCGCAGTCCGTTGTGACCGCCGGCACCGCCGCCCTGCTTCAGCCGCACCACACCCGGCGGGAAGTCCAGCTCGTCGTGAGCCACCAGGATCGCCTCGGGCGCGATCTTGTAGAAGCCCGCCAGGCTCTGCACCGAGCCGCCGCTCAGGTTCATGTAGGTCAAGGGCTTGAGCAGCCACAGCTCTTGCTCGGCGATGCGCGCCCGTGCCACGTCGCCCTCGTAGCGGGCCTCGTATTTGAAACCGGCGCCGGCGCGCCGGCCCAACTCGTCCACAAGCTCGAAACCCGCATTGTGGCGGGTCCGGGCATAGGTGGGGCCGGGATTTCCCAGCCCCACCACCAGCCTGAGCGGCGTCCCTGGCATGCGCGGCTACTTCTTGCCGCCCTCCTTCTTGGCCTCCGCGGCAGGCGCCGCGACCGCGGCCGCGGGCGCCGCACCCTCGGCCGGCGCGGCGGCGGCCGCTTCGGCGGCCACCGGCTCGGGCTCGGCGGCGCGCGGGCTGTGGATCGAGACCACCGGCGGGTTTCGGTGCGCCAGATGCGGGATGGTGACACCCTCAGGCAACGGGATATCCGCCAGGAACTTCGTCTCGTTGAGGTTCATGTCCGACAGATCGAGCTCGAGGAACTCCGGCAGGTCCTTCGGCAGGCACGTCACCTCGACGTCGGCGATCATGTGCGAAACGATGCCGCCCTGGGTCTTCACGCCGGGGCTTGCGGCCTCGCCCTTGAAGTGGATGGGCAGGTGCAGCCGGATCGGCTCGCTCTCGGTCACACGCTGCAGGTCCACGTGCACGATCTGGTTGCGCGCCGGATGCATCTGCACGTCCTTCACGATGGCCGGCTGGGCTTTGCCGTCGACCGTGATCTGCACGATAGAGGAGTAGAAGCGCTCGCTTTCTATGACCGTGAGCAGCTTGTGATGCTCGAGCGAGAGCGCCTCGGCTTGCATGTCCCCGCCGTACAGGATGGCCGGAACCCTGCCCGCGTTGCGCAGGCGGCGGCTCGCACCAGTGCCTTGCGCCCCACGCGGTTCCGCGTCGAAGCTGAATGAAATACGCATGATGTTCTCCAAGTGACGTCAACAACCCGCCCGGACCCGCGACCAGGCCCAGGCGTACCAAAAACTCTATCGAATCCTCGAGAGCGCCTCGCGAGGCGACCCTGGCCGGGCGCTCCGGGACGGGAGCCGATGGGCACAGGTACGGCGGCGTACGCACGTGCGGTGTCCGGAACAGGGGCGCTTGCGCGGCACTCTCGGCCTCTCAATCCACATACAGTGAGCTGACCGACTCCTCGTCGCGGATGCGCCGGATGGTCTCGGCAAGCAGCGCCGCCACCGACAGCTGGCGAATGCGGCCGCAGCTGCTGGCAGCCTCGGACAACGGGATGCTGTCGGTCACCACCAGCTCATCGAGCGCCGAGCCGGAAATCTTCTGCACCGCCTCGCCCGAAAGCACCGCATGAGTGATGTAGGCGACCACCCTCTCGGCACCCTCGTCCTTCAGCGCCTTCGCGGCGTGACACAGCGTCCCCGCGGTATCCACCATGTCATCGACCAGTACGCATGTCTTGCCGCCGACCTCGCCGATGATGTTCATCACCTTCGACTCATTCGCCCGCGGACGGCGCTTGTCGATGATGGCAAGCTCTGCATCGTCGAGGCGCTTCGCGAAGGCCCGCGCGCGCACCACGCCGCCGACATCCGGTGACACGATGACCACGTTGCGGTACGCCTGCTTCCACGCGTCCCCGAGCAGGACCGGGGAGGCGTATACGTTGTCCACGGGAATGTCGAAAAAACCCTGGATCTGGTCGGCGTGCAGATCGACGGTCAGCAGCCGGTTGACGCCCGCGATCGACAGCATGTTCGCGACCAGGCGCGCGCTGATCGCCGAGCGCGTCGCCCTCGGCCGCCGATCCTGGCGCGAATAGCCGAAATACGGCACCACCGCCGTGATGCGCGCGGCCGAGGCGCGCCGGCACGCATCGACCATGACCAGCAGCTCCATGAGCATGTCGTTGGTCGGTGGACAGGTCGGCTGCACGATGAACACGTCGCGTCCGCGCACGTTCTCCATGAGCTCGACATTGATCTCGCCGTCGCTGAATCGGCCGACGTACGCGCGCCCAAGCGGCGTCTGCAGATGCCGCGCGATGGCGCTCGCCAGCCTCGGATTGGCGTTGCCGGAAAACACGGCCATTGTGTCACTGGTGTTCATGGGTGTCGTGCGTCAACCGATTCCAATCGCGACATGCCCTCCGCGGGGCTCGAGCTGGCTGGGGTGGGAGGATTCGAACCTCCGTATGGCGGGATCAAAACCCGCTGCCTTACCTCTTGGCGACACCCCAACGCTGAAAAAATTGCCTGGATACTGCAACAACTACATGGATAGGAGTGCGCGCAGGGGAGAAACATTCAATCCCCGCGCCACGAAGCTCCGCCACCGGTCCGGGACGCTCGCCGCGATTCGCTCCGCTTCCGCGGCGCTCGCCAGCGGCGCGAAGATACAGGAGCCGGTTCCCGTAAGCCGCGCAGGAGCAAGCCGAGAATCCCCCGGCAGCTGCCCGCCCAGCCAATCGAGCGCTTCGGCCACCTCGGGCCAACGGGCCCGCACGACCGGCTCGCAATCGTTGCGCCCACCGGTCTCGAAAAAGGCGCGTATTGTGATAAGGGGTGAATTTCGTGTCAATTCAGGGCTCTGGAAAACGTCCCGGGTGGGTACGCTCACCCCGGGACGGATGAGCACGTACCAGCGCTCTGGCAGCTCGACCGGCGTGAGCCGCTCACCCACGCCTTCAGCCCAGGCAGAAAAACCTCTAACGAATACAGGCACATCCGCGCCTAGCGGTAGCCCAAGCCCGGCAAGCGCCTCCCGGGACAGCCCGCAGCCCCAGAGCCGGTTTAGCGCAAGCAGTGCCGTGGCCGCATCGCTGCTGCCACCGCCCAGACCTCCGCCGACCGGTATCCGCTTGATGAGGCGGATCGAGGCGCCGAGCCGGGCGCCGGCGGCCGTCTTCAGCGCCCGCGCGGCGCGCACGGTCAGATCCTCGTCGGCGGCGACGCCCGCCGGACCCGCGCGGCGCTCGATTCGTCCGTCCGCACGCACCTCGATCGCCACCGTGTCGCACAGGTCGATGAGCTGGAAAAGCGTCTGCAGCTCGTGATAGCCGTCCGGGCGGCGACCGGTCACATGCAGAAAGAGATTGAGCTTGGCGGGCGCCGGCCAGAGGCTCTCGCGCTCGCTCACTGCAGATGCCATGCATCCACCACCATGCGCAGCCGCACCCCGGCGCGGCGCACCGACAGCAGCCTCGGCAGCCACTCGGCCCCCACCGGGCTGTACGCCCCATACTCGATCGACCAGCCCGCCTGCTCGAGGCGCGAGAGCCGCTGCGTCGCATCCACCTTGAAGCTCGCCGGCAAGGCCGGATCGGGCACCCCGAGGATCCAGTAGCGCAGACTTCCGAGCGGCGGATCGAAGCCGAGCTGCCGCTCGAGCGCGGCGCGCGCCGCAGCATTGCCCAGGAGCTGTCCCCGTGAGGTGGTCACGCTGAGCTCGCCGCCGGCATCGCTCACCTGGGTCGCGCCGGCCCCG
>OFHJ01000514.1_pt1 | contig 14460 bp, 9 predicted proteins | sample 1522001 | NCBI WGS metagenome assembly OFHJ01 (sample SAMEA2464838, study PRJEB22497) | soil metagenome | biome: Grassland; feature: Farmland; material: Clay | place: Australia | collected 2013-02-01 | depth 1.2 m | reverse complement strand
TTGCAGCCGAGGACGGACGTGAACCATTGAGCCGGACCGCGGTGCGGCCTCAGACGTCACCGTAGGCTCTACGGCTTCGAGGGCCGCCCGGGGGCGTTGCGGTGCTATGCGACAAAGGGATTGACGAGGTAAACGAGCACGTATAGGTTCAGCCAAGGGGGGCGCGTGAGCGCAAGTCCGACGTGAGTGTAGTACGTCTAAATACGCAGTATCTGCCGCGGATGGACCGACTGCCGTCGTGGCGAGAGGCTGTGCGCAAGGTCTGCGGCGGATTCGAGGTGGAAGCCGTCGAGCCGGCGGCCTTTTCGGGCGAAATTTTTCTCGAGCGCTTTGCGGGCCTGGAATGCGCGAGCATTGCGGGCAGTCATTCGCGTATCGTCCGGGACAGTCCGACCGCATCCTCCGAGGGCAATGGACTCCTCTTTTACGTCGTTCAGATCGAAGGCACCAGCCGCATGCGTCAGGACCGTGGTGAGGCGGTGCTGCAGCCGGGCGACGCGACGCTGATCGATGGCGCACGCTGTTCGGAATTCATCTACGACGGGGCCTGGCGACAGCTGTCGGTTCATCTGCCGGCCCGCATCGCGTCGTCCTACGGCCACGACTGGACCGGAAACGTCGCGACCGCCATTGTGGGCCAGGGATATGCTGGGGTTCTGCACGCGCTGGTGTCGCGATCAGTCTGCGAGGCGAGAAATTTCTCGTCCCTCGAAGCCACCCTGCTGCGCACGCAACTGATCGAAGGTGTCATGCACGTGGTGTCGGGTGAGCCCGCCGAGCAGTCCGAGAGTGCCGGTACGCCGCGACCGGACGAGTGGACGCGCATCCAGATGGTGCTCCAAAGGCATCTTGCCGAGCCGGGTCTGGACTGTGAGTTTGCGGCACGCTGTGCGTCGGTCTCGGTCCGCAAGTTGCAGCGCCTGTTTCAGATGCAGGGCTTGACTTTCGGTGCCTGGCTCAGGCGTGAGCGCCTCGAGCGATGTTATTTCGACCTACGCCAGACTTCGGGCACGCGCGCGACGATCACTGAGATCGCCTTTCGCTGGGGCTTCAGTGACCCGGCGTATTTCAGTCGGGCATTCTCTGCGCATTTTGGGGTGAGTCCTCGTCAAGTCCGGGCTCTGCGGGCAACGGGTGGCGGTTCTGGTCAAGATGCTGGCGTTTCTGTGCAAGCGCTGAGTCGCCGACGGTAGAGACTCTGAGATAGAAGATGTGCTGCCCGCTGGCCTGGCCGGTGGCATCTCTGTCGCCGACGGGTGGGGCGTCGCATCTTTAGGATCCTGCTGCGGATGCTTGCGGCGGGGCGGTTGCCGTGTCCGCAATCCGATCAACAGCGTGCTCTGTGCATCGCAGCCAGAAATGAGATCGCATACGTGCTGGACACCGGCGGCACGCTGATTTTCTGAACGTGTCTCGACAGTCGATACTAGAAGAGTCTATGACAACTAAAGAATCCCTTGAAAGAGCGAGCAGGGATGAACTCAGCGCCGCGCAACTTGAACGCCTGAAGTGGTCGGTGCGGCACGCATATGAGAACGTCGAGCATTATCGGACGCGTTTTTCCGATCACGACGTGCATCCCGACGACCTGCACACGCTCGAGGATCTGAACAAATTCCCGTTCCTGACTAAGGATGATTTCCGCCGCAATTACCCGTTCAATCTGTTTGCGGTTCCTCGAGAGAAGATCGCCCGCGTTCACGCCTCGAGCGGAACCACCGGCAAGCCGACTGTGGTCGGTTACACCGCACGCGACATTGACACGTGGGCAGACTTGGTGGCCCGTTCCATCCAGGCCGCAGGGGGACGTGCGGGCCAGATCGTCCATGTGGCGTACGGCTATGGCCTGTTCACGGGAGGGCTTGGAGCGCACTACGGCGCCGAGCGGCTCGGGTGTACGGTGGTGCCCATCTCCGGGGGCCAGACCGAGCGCCAGGTGCAACTGATCCGGGACTTACGTCCCGATATCATCATGGTGACGCCGTCCTATGCTCTGAACATATCCGAGGAGTTCCTGCGACAGGGGATGGACTCGCGGGACAGTTCGCTGACCATCGGCATTTTCGGTGCGGAGCCCTGGACCGAAGGCATGCGCCGGGAACTCGAATCCCGATTCGCGATCGATGCATTGGACATCTACGGGCTGTCCGAAGTGATGGGACCCGGTGTGGCGAGCGAATGTGTGGAAACCAAGGATGGGCCCGTGATTTGGGAAGACCACTTCTACCCGGAAATCATCGATCCTGATACCGGGGCCGTGCTCCCGGATGGCGAGGTGGGTGAATTAGTCCTCACGTCGCTGACGAAAGAGGCACTTCCCGTCATTCGCTATCGAACGCGTGACCTGACACGACTACTGCCGCCGACTGCACGCTCGATGCGGAGAATGGCCAAGATCACGGCGCGCACGGATGACATGCTCATCATTCGAGGGGTCAACGTGTTCCCCTCTCAGCTCGAGGAGTTGATCCTGCGCACGCCTGGATTGGCCCCGCATTACCGGTTGGAATTGACTCGCCAAGGCCATTTGGATGCGCTGACAATGCACGTCGAATGTGTCGCGGAGACCTACGCCAGTGACACGGAACGAAAGCGTGCGACTGCAGAGCTGCTGCATCACGTCAAATCGGTTATTGGCATCAGCATCGGGCTGAAGTTGCACGAGCCGGGTGCAATCGAACGGTCCATTGGCAAGGCACGCCGTATCGAGGACCGCCGCAGCTGATAAGTCTGCGGCGGTCCTCACCGATTGCTCTTGCCGAGCCCTTACAACTTCACCCAGGTAGTCTTCAGCTGCACGTACTTGTCCAGTGCGTGCAGCGATTTGTCACGCCCGAACCCGGACTGCTTGTATCCGCCGAAGGGTACAGTGATGTCGTGGGCATCGTCTGCATAGGCGTTGATCGCCACACTGCCGACCCGTAATGCGCGTGCCAGCGTATGCGCCTTCGAGATGTCTCGCGTCCAGATCGCGCCCGAAAGACCATAGATCGTGCTGTTGGCAATCTTGATCGCCTCCTCGGGCGACTTGAACGTGATCGTCGAGAGCACGGGACCGAAGATTTCTTCTTGGGCGATGCGCATGTCCCTCGAGACGGTGTCGAATACGGTCGGTTCGACGAAATACCCGCCGGAATCGGGCAGCGCGCGTTGTCCTCCGGTGACGAGCTTCGCCCCATCCTTGCGTCCGGCGTCGATGTATCCCAGCACACGCTCGAGCTGAGCCGCCTTTGCCAGTGGGCCCAGCATGGTCTCGGGGGCGAGTGGATCGCTGGGAGCGAGTTGCTTACCGATTGCGGTGATTTTCTCCAGGATCTGGTCCTTGACCGATTCTTCGACGATGAGCCGTGAGCCTGCCGCACAGACTTGTCCGGAATTGAGGAAGATGGCGAAGGCGGCGGTCTGCGCCGCGACGTCCAGATCCGGTGCGTCGGCGAATACGATGTTGGGCCCCTTGCCTCCGCACTCGGTCCAGACGGGTTTCATGTTCGACTCCGAGGAGTACTTGAGAAACAGCTTGCCGACTTCCGTTGATCCGGTAAAGCCGACGACGTCGATGTCCGGATGACGGCCGATTGCCTCGCCGACGTCCGGTCCGCCCGTCACGACGTTGAACACGCCATCCGGTACCCCGGCTTCCATCGCAAGTTGCGCGAATCGGAGTGCTGAGAATGAGGTCTGTTCGTCCGGTTTGAGGACGACGCTGTTGCCGGTGGCCAGTGCCGGTGGCACCTTCCAGCCGAGCAGGCCCATGGGCCAGTTCCAGGGCAGCACCGCGCCGACGACGCCGACCGGTTCCTTCGTGATCATTGCGAGTACCGACTTATCCGTCGGTGCGACTTCGTCATAGATCTTGTCAATGGCCTCGCCGTACCACTCAAGGGCATTGATCGTCCATTGAATGCAATAGCCGGTCGAGATTGAGATCGGCATGCCCATCGACAGCGTGTCGATCAGCGCCAACTCGTCACGGTGCTTCTCGACCAGTGCTGCGAGTTTGAGCATGATTTTCTTGCGCTGCTTCGGTGCCATGCCCGACCAGCGTCCGTCCTCGAATGCGGCACGCGCTGCGCTCACGGCGCGATCGACGTCGGCAGCCGAGCACTGAGGAAGGGCGCCGAGAGACTTGCCGTTGCTCGGGTTGAGCACGTCGAGCGACTTCCCGGATGCCGCATCGGTGAATTGACCAGCAATGAATGCCTGCCGTGGCAGGTTCAGACGTTGCGCATACTCGCGCCAGTTTACCGTAGTCATCGTATTCTCCAGCACTCGTTCAAAGGTGTTTCGGTGTTCAATCAGGGTTGCCGTGAGAGTCTTCGATTCGGCTCGCGCTGATCAAGATCTCACGGATGCGGTCGGAATCGTCAATGGCGGCCATGGCCAGCAGGGCGAAGCGCGCCAGCAGAAGAGCGGCCCGAGGTTCGCCGTCACGGGTTACCGCGCGGCACAGTTCACGATAAATGGTGTCGAGCTCTTCGGCCGTCATGCGTGTATCGCCTGGTGCTGTCGGGTCCGCGGGTCAAGCGCCCGAAGCATTGCGCGGTGAATCCGTGACGTGTCAGTCACCGGCATGCGGGCGAGAACGTATCCGTCGGGACGCAACACATACACGCTCCCTCGGCTCGCCCCGTAACACGTTGCGCAGCGACCGGATCGATCCCAGGCCGCAACATGAGCGCCGGTGCGTTCAGGGGACTCGTCGGTGATGGTCACGACACGTATCGGTATACCGGCTGCCTGTAGTTGCGCGGCCAGTTCAGTGACCGTCCGTGCGGGACCATGCGTGTCCGTGAAGCAGATGAAGGTGAAGGCAGGCTCGAGGAGTTGAGACAGATGTCCGTCGACGGGCCCCTCGGGTGTGTGCAGAACGAGCGGGCAATCCACGGCGACTGAACCGGGAGGCGGCCCGCCACACCAAGCCTCGAGATCCGGTTCGTTCAACGGTGAGTCGCCGTAGCCGATTGGCTGGGTCTGCCTGGGGTTTATCAGTGGCCGCACGAATGGATGTGCCGCCGCCAGGCCAAGCACGGCCGTACGCATCAGCTCGAAGCCATACGAGGGCGGGGACATGAATTCAGTGCTCTTCATGCCCTGACGGAGGTTCTCGTGCGCGGCGTGTACGCGCTCAGTGCAATAGCTGTCCAACAGGGACTCGTGAGCGATGCCGCGAATGACGAGCGCAAGTTTCCAGGCGAGATTGTCGGCGTCCTCGAAGGCGGAATTCGCCCCGCGCACGCCGAAAATCGGGACCAGATGCGCCGCATCGCCGGCGACGATCAGTCGCCCCGTGCGGTACGTATCCAGCGTGAGCGCATTAGCTCTGTACAGACTGATCCAGATGGGGGCCCAGTCGGATCGTTCACCCATCATGCGCAGATGACTGTCCACCCGCGGGATCACGTTTTCGGGCCGTACGGCCGCTTCGGGATCTTCGTGATCACCCAGTTGGTAATCTATTCGCCAAACGTCATCGGGTTGGCGATGCATCAAGACGGTTGAGCCGGGGTTCGATGGTGGGTCGAACCAAGCCAGTCGTTCAGTTGGACGCGGACTCTCAAGGTGGATATCGGCGATGACGTAACGCCCCTCGTAGCTGGTTCCTTGTAATCGCAGTCCGGTGGCTTCGCGAACCGAACTGCGGGCGCCGTCACAGCCGATGACCCACTCGGCGCTCAGGCGGTAGGTCCCCAAGGGCGTCTCGACCGACAGGTGGACGTCGTCCACAGATGAGCTGATGTCGGTGACACGCTGTTGCCAGCGCACCTCGGTGAGACCTGTGGCTTCAGCACCGGCCAACAGGAATTCTTCGATGTAGTACTGTTGCAGATTGATCATCGGCGGCAAACGCTGATGATCGGAATGCGGCATGGAGAACTGCAGGACCTCGGTGTCACGGTAGAAGCTTCGCCCCCCGATCCAGGGCAACCCTTTGGCGAGGAATGAGTGGGCGGCTCCATAGCGGGAGAGGATTTCGAGTGAGCGGTTCGAGATGCAGATTGCCCGACTGCCGGTGCAGACGGCGTCATCGGCTTCGAGAATTATCGAGCGGATTCGATGGTGCCCGAGCGCGAGCGCCGTTGCGAGTCCAACGACGCCGCCTCCGATGATGACGACCGGATGACGTGCCGTCTCCACGCCGTGGCGCAGCGGCGGCAGTTGAGCCTCATGCCGCTGAGGTTCATAGGGGTAGGGTACGAATGCGCGGGCCGTCGATGTCACGGTCGTTTCGGGGCTCCAAGTGGCCTGTTTTCATTTCGGCACACGGCTGCAGTGAGGGCTCGTGCGCTCTGGAGGACCTGCCGTGTGGCTGCGGTGACGTCGAGGTCTTCGAATGCGACCACGCCGATACTGGCCTCGAACCCTGCCTGATTGCGGCCCGGGCCGTGTACCGGACTCGCGACGCCGACCGCGCCCTTTTGCAGTTCCCCATGGGTCACGCTGAATCCGTCGCGCCGGGCGGCACGCACTGATTCGGACTCGTCGGTCGATACCGGACGGCCGGCAAGGATTGCAATGCCCGCTGCACCTCGGTCTAGCGGATGGCGGATCCCGACGCGGTACGCGACGCGTAATAGTCTTCCCTCCGGCTCGATCACCATGATGGCCACGCAGTCTTCTCCTGCTGGCACCGAGAGGAATGCGGCGGCCTGTGTGCTCTCGGCGAGGTCGCGCAGAATCGGCTGGGCAAGCAGACGCAATTGCGGCTCGAAGCGGGACGCCAGCGTCAACAGGCCCGGTCCGAGGCGCAACCGGCCTCCAGGTGCACGGACGATTAATCCCCTGACCTCGAGAGTCGCGGCGATGCGGTAGGCGATGGCACGGTGGACGTCGAGTGCGGCAGCGAGCTCCGAAATCGACATCCCATCTTCTTGTTGGGCAATCAGCGTCAATGCAGACAGACCACGGTCCAGGGTCTGCAGCGTGTTGGTGGGTTGCTTCGAGTGCGCGGTACGCTGATCGACCTCGTCGCCAGCCGTGGACCGCGTTCGTGGCGGCGCTGGCGGAGTCGGCTGCTGATTCGAATGAGCCGAAAGGGCTTCCGCATGCCACCGCTCAAGGGTTGCTGCGGGGATGCCGAGTTGTGCCGAGAGCACCGAGATCTCTGCGCTTTCCGGCGGCATCAGTCGCGCGACCGTCCGCTGGCGAAATTCTTTGCTGTACGAGGCCATCGTCGTACGTCGATCCCCCAAGGCTCAGCATGTCGATCACGGCACGCCCGTCTGCGGTGCGTGGCCTCGATCGGTTCGATGGGGTCCGGGCCACGTAACGGTAGCCGCGACCGTCGTCTGCACGTTTGCCGCCGTCCCCCGGTCCTGCGCACGTCGACGGAGTTTGACAGCCGCGCGGCAGGACTCTTAAAGTCTAATTCAATATTCGCAAAATTATGTGCGATAAAAGTAAATCTGACCATCACGCGTCCGGGGGCGCTAATCCGTTGAGCGGCGGGGCGGCGGCTGGCGGCTGTCCGTTGTCGGCCGAGGCGGCCGAGTTCGATCCGTTCGAGGGGCCGTTTCACGTTGATCCCAGCGCCGCGCTGCGCTGGGCCCGAAACCGGGAGCCCGTGTTTTTCAGCCCGAAGCTGGGCTATTGGGTGGTCACTCGGTACGAGGACGTCAAAGCGGTCTTCCGCGACAATGTGACGTTCTCGCCGTCGATTGCGCTCGAGAAGGTCACTCCCTTCAATGCCGAGGCGAATGTGACGCTGGCGAGCTACCACTATGCAATGCGTCGCACGCTGGTGAACGAGGATGAACCGGCGCACATGGAGCGTCGTCGTGCACTGATGCACTCCTTCCTCCCAGAGGAGCTTGCCCACCACGAGCCCATGGTGCGGCGATTGGCGCGGGAGTACGTCGATCGGTTCATCGACCGTGGGCATGCCGATCTGGTCGACGAACTGCTGTGGGAGGTGCCGCTCACCGTCGCGCTGCATTTCCTCGGCGTCCCCGAGGAGGACATGGAGACCCTGCGGCGATACTCGATCGCGCATACGGTCAACACGTGGGGCCGGCCCACGCCCGACGAGCAGGTAGCGGTCGCCGACGCCGTGGGGCGGTTTTGGGTCTATGCGGGGCGCGTCCTGGAAAAAATGCGTCTGGATCCTACCGGACCCGGGTGGATGAAATACGCCCTGAGACGCCAGCGAGAACTGCCAGAGGTCGTCACGGACTCGTATCTGCATTCGATGATGATGGCGGGCATCGTGGCGGCACATGAGACGACTGCGAACGCGACGGCGAATGCGCTGCGGTTGCTGCTGGAGCATCGCGAAAGCTGGGACGAAATCTGTTCTGACCCGACACTCATTCCTAATGCGGTGGAGGAGTGCCTGCGGATGTCCGGTTCCATCATTGCCTGGCGGCGCTTGGTGACCCGTGATACGCGCATCGGTGACGTCGCCATCGAGCAGGGATCGAAGCTGCTGATCGTCATGACCTCGGCCAACCACGATGAACGGCAGTTCGAGAATCCAGACCTGCTCGACATTCATCGCGACGGGGCGCTTGATCATCTTTCCTTCGGGTATGGCAGTCATCAGTGTCTGGGCAAGAATCTAGCTCGCATGGAGATGCGAGTGTTTCTCGAGGAACTCAGCCGACGCCTGCCGCACATGGAGCTTGTGCCCGGCCAGGACTTCGAATATCTGCCGAATATCTCGATGCGGGGTCCCGGCCACCTGCGAGTCAGGTGGGATCCGAACGAAAACCCGGAGCGGCATCGTCCTGCGCTCGCCACGGCGCGCACCACCTTCCCAATCGGACCGCCGGCACGCACTTCGCTTTCGCGGCTTGTTCGGGTCGATGCGGTTCGGGATGAAGCTGAAAATATTCTGGCGATTCGGCTCGTCGATCCCCATGGCCGCGACCTGCCGGCGTGGACGCCGGGTGCGCACATTGGCGTGCAGGTCGGGGAATATCAGCGTAACTACTCTCTGTGCGGTGACGCGAACGATCGTTCGTATTATAAGATTGCCGTATTGCGCGAGGCATCCGGGCGTGGTGGATCCGAATTCATTCACGCAACCGTCACGGCAGGGCAGACGTTGCGCATTCGGGGCCCGAAGAATCACTTCCGGCTTGCCGACGATGGCGCTGCGAGCGTCTTGATTGCGGGTGGCATCGGCATCACCCCGATAATTGCCATGGCGGACCGTCTGAGCGCGCTCGGCCGCGAGTATATGATTCATTACGCGGGTCGATCGCGATCCACCATGGCGTTTCTCGACCGATTGCAGCGCGATCACGGCCGACACCTCAGCGTGTACGCAAAGAGCGAAGGGGCGCGCCTGGACCTGGAGAAAGTCATTGCCGCTGCAGCCCCGAACACCCACGTATACGCATGCGGGCCTGGCCGCCTGCTGGATGCGCTCGAGGAATCGATGCGCGAACGTTTGGATTGGCTGCACGTAGAACACTTCTCAACTGAAGCCGTTGCACTGGATCCGTCGCGCGAGGAACCGTTCGAAGTGCACTTGCGTGACACGAGTCTGACCGTCCAGGTGCCGAGCAATAAAACGCTGCTTCAGGCCCTGCGCGCCGCTGGGGTGGACGTTCCGAGCGATTGTGAGGAGGGCTTGTGTGGAACCTGCGAAGTCTCCGTGATTGACGGCGAGGTCGACCATCGTGACAAAGTCTTGAGCGCATCCGAGCGGGCAATCAACAGGCGAATGATGACGTGCTGTTCTCGTGCCCGCTGCGGTAAGCGGCTGATCTTGGCACTGTAACCGAGCTCGCCGCTGAACGCCCATGGGTTCCGCCTCGGCGAGGAACGGGGCTTGAGTGTGGGCCTTCCTGGCCGGTTTTAAATTGGACAGGAACGCCAATTTCTTGTCTGAAAACGCCAGCTCGGAACTCGTACGAGAGGTGAAAAAACGACACGCCCAAAGCCTTCTGGAAACCTGTTGACCCTAAATTGTTGTCATGTTATACAGAATTGAGATGGACGAAAGCGCGTCAAGGGAAAAATAACGTTCGGCGGGTCAGGTCTTGTTGCTGTTGAGTTTCAACACTGCAACTGAAATCGCGGATCACAAAATCTTTCGAATCGGGGGAGACATGCGTGTAGTCACCTTTCGGCCACAGCTGTGCCTACTGACGCTGATTGCGGTCGCGTCGAGCGCCGTTGCAGCAAACGCCAAGGCGCCGAATCAGTCCGCCGGATCGGCAGCAACGTCAACCACATCGTCCACGAGCAGCAGCGCCGGTATCGCGGCGCCGACGGAAGGACTGCGTGAGATCATCGTCACTGCGGAGCAGCGCTCCCAGAACCTCCAAACTGTACCGATGGCCATCACGGCGATCACCAGCTCCGATCTGACGCGCGAGGGCATCACGGACTTCTTCGATTACGTCGACAAAGTCCCGAACTTGTCCTTCGCCATGACCGGGGACGGTGTGGGCACCTCCCGCACCATCGCGATTCGTGGCATCTCGGGACGGGGCGTCACGGGCTTCTACATCGACGACACGCCGGTGTCAGCCTCACTCGATCCCCGCATTCTGGATATCTCACGCATCGAGGTGCTGCGCGGGCCTCAGGGCACGCTCTATGGAGCGCGTTCAATGGCCGGCACGGTGCGCATCATCACGAAGGCACCGAACTTCTATCGCTTCGGTGGGCACCTCCAGGTCGGGACGGGTACGACTGAGCATGCCAGCCATGGGAACTATGAGGGCGAGGGAGTCGCGAATATCCCGTTGATCAAGGGACGGGTGGCGCTGCGCATCTCCGGGTTCTACGACAGTAGGGGTGGATGGCTGACGCGCAGCTATTGCACCAACCCCTCGACTGCAGGCGTCACGTGCTTCCCTCAGACGCACAATTCCTCCCTGGTGACGACGGTGAAGAATGTCGCTGCAACCGAGACCTATGGCGGTGCCGCATCAGTTGCGATCAAGGTGAACAGCCGGTTGACGATTACACCCGGCGTGATGTTGCAACGATCCAGCTACAATGGCTTCCCGATGGCCGATGTGCTGAGCGTTCACAACAACATCGGTTATCCCTATCCGGCCGGTCCCTATACGCTGCCGCGATTGGTGCCGACGACTCTCAATCAAGGCCGCTTCTATAACATCAAGGAAGGCGGGTACGACGAATGGCATCTGTACAGCTTGGATGCCCGATGGAAGACGAACTTCGGGACGCTCGTCTGGTCGACGTCCTATTTCGATCGTAAGGTCTGGGAGACCGAAGATCAGACGGACTTTGTATGGTCTGCGTTGCTGCCTGCGGTCACGGCTACGCCGGGATTCAACTTGCCGTTGCCCATTCCCAGCTCGATCAGCGAGCTGAAGGATTACCAGCAGTTCGTGCAGGAAGTCCGGTTCGTCTCGGCATTGAAGGGGCCGGTGCAGTTCGTGGCGGGACTCTACTATTGGAATCGTCACGGCCGCTTGCCGTTTGCCGCCTATTACCCGCCGGCGTTGGCTCCGGGATACGGCCAGCTGTTGACGGCGGCGAACACGTGTTCGGTCGTCGGGTTGTGTCCGAATCCGAATATTCCGAACGAAATCTTCGGGCAGAATGCGCATACTAACAGTAAAGAGCCGGCGGTCTACGGACAGCTTTCGTATCAAATTACTCATCGACTGAAGGCGACCGTCGGTGTGCGGTGGAGCCAAGATCAGACGACCTCGGGTGGTTATCTGGAAGGGACGGTCGCCCAGGCGCCGGGAGCGCCGGGTCGAATCATCGACCCGAACGTGACGACCAAGCAGACCTCGGTGACGCCGATGGCGCAGTTGCGCTACAAATTCAACCGGGACGCGATGGTCTACGCGATGGCGGCCAAGGGGTTTCGACCCGGCGGTGTGGTGCTGTCCGTTCCTGACGCGATTTGTGGCGGAGAGTTGCCTCCCGGGGTGACCTTTGCGCAGACGCGAAAGTACGGTTCGGACTCTCTGTGGGACTACGAAATCGGCAGCAAGTCTGACTGGTATGAGCATCGACTACAGGTGAATGCGGATGCGTTCTACATCGATTGGAACAATATTCAGCAGAACATTTTGTTGCCCTGCGGCTTCCAGTATCGGGCGAATGCCGGCGCAGCGACGAGTAAGGGCGCGGAGATCGAGATCAGTGCGCGGCCCATCGACCCACTGCTGGTATCAATAGGGGTCGGCTACAATAATGCCCGTATCACGAAGGCATCGAAGTTCTCGCCGCAGCGTCCCGGAGACCCGGTCTTCGACGTGCCGGACTGGACGGGCAATGCCTCGGTGTCGTGGACGCAGGAGCTGACTCCGGGGTGGACGCTGGTCACGACGATGGATTACTCGTACACGGGTAATCGCCACAGTGCGAACAACCTGGTGCAGGCGTCGAACGGCTTGTTCCTGACCCGGCTGCTGCCGCGGTATCAGCTGGTTGATGCGCGTATTGCATTGGATCACGACATGTGGGAGTTCGCACTGGTCGGTAAGAATTTGACCAATGAGTATGCGAATCTCGGTGACAGTCGTTCGATTGCAGCGGAAACGCCAGGACGGCCACGACTGCTCATGAACAGACCACGAACGCTGGAATTGCAGGCGCGGTGGTCGTTCTGAGTCCCTGGGGCGCGTCGATGCGAATGAGAGGGGGCGGGCACGCGAAGTGCCCGCCTTCACCGGTGAGAGCGCGGCTTGAAGATGGGACCGGGATCTGGCGCGTCTGGGACGAGAAATCGTGATGGAATGGGAGCCCGTGAGGCGTACTCGCTGCCGTCCGGGGTACGAGCGTCGGCGAATTGACTGGGGGTCGTAATGTTAGGGTATCTGAAAAGGCGGAGCGTTTTGACTGGGTGGCTGTGGGCCGTGGTCTGTGCGGCGGTATGGCTTCCGGGGATCGCATTCGCGACTCCGCCACTGCCTGACGAGCCATCCGGTTCCGTGGTGCTGCCGGCCACGCCGGGAGCCCACTGGGTTTGGGTGAACGACATCGCGTTCTTCAATATGACCGATGGCCGGGCGACGCTTGTGAATGGCGATACGGGCAAGATGCTCGGAATGTTGAGCACGGGCTACGGATTTACCGGTGTCGTGCTGCCGAAGCATGGCAACGTCATCTATTCGCCGGAATCGTACTATTCGCGTGGCACCCGAGGTGTGCGCACTGATCTGGTGACGATTTACAATGCCCGGAGCTTGTCTCCCGAAGAAGAGATCACCATTCCGCCGAAGCGGGCGGCAATCATGCCGATGCGCAGCGCCTCGGCACTGACGGATGATGATCGCTTCCTGCTCATTTACGATTTCACGCCGGCCCAATCGGTGACGGTCGTCGATACGAGAAGCCGTAAATTCGTCGGTGAGATTGGTACCCCGGGTTGTGCATTGGTCTATCCGACCGGTCCGCGCAGCTTCTTCTCGATCTGTTCCGATGGCGCCTTGCTGGAGGTGAAGCTGAACAATAACGGTGGCGCGGCCAGCGTGACTCGGACCAAGCAGCTATTCGACCCGAATAAGGATCCGTTGGCCGAAGAGGGCATGCGCGATGGAAACACGTGGTGGTTCACGTCGTTCCACGGCTGGGTGTATCCGATCGAGCACACGGATCATGGCATGCGCGTCGGAAAGCGGTGGTCGCTGTTTACGTCCGCGGAGCGCGCGAAGCACTGGCGATCCGGTGGATTGCAGTATTTGGCGGTCTATCGCCGGACTCACGAGCTCTACGTCATCGTTCACCAGGGAGATCTGGCGACGCACAAGAACCCGGGAAAAGAAGTCTGGGTTTACAGCTTGCGGACCCATCGGCGCGTGCGTGAGATAGCGCTGCGAGCGATGACAGGGTCGATCCTCGTGACGCAGGATCGGCATCCGGTGCTCTTTACTTGCTTCCTGGGCAGTCGTGATTTAGGCGTCTACAACGCGCTGACGGGAAAATATCTGCGTACGGTTGCAGACGTCGCCGAGACACCGACGACGATGGTGGCGCCCTGAGGAGCGTGCGTGTATTCACTCGATCCAGTTATTGGTGCGGTCGTCTGTGGATGCTTCGCACTGCTCTTCGCCGTGGCCGCAACGCATAAGCTTCTGGCGCTTCCTGAGTTCAGTGCCACACTGGATGGATATCAAATCGTTCCGTCCGGCCTAGTGCGTCCCTCTGCGGTCATCATTCCGGCCGTCGAGGCGGCGATTGTCGTTGGCTTGCTGCTGAATCCCAGTCGGCAGGCCGCGAGCTTGGTGGGGGCGGGGCTACTGATTCTGTATGCCGGCGCGATGGGCTTGAACCTGATGCGGGGGCGTCGGAAGATCGATTGTGGATGCCTGGGGCCAGGAGGCGGCGGTGCGATCTCTTCTGCGCTCGTGTGGCGGGACATCGTCATTGCCCTTGCGTTGCTTGGGGGTGGGGCGGTCCACTGGAACGGCCGGGCCCTGGGTTGGCTGGATGTCAGCACGGTGCTTGTTGCCGTGTGTGCGCTGGCACTTCTGTATGCGGGGGGTAATCGACTGCTTGCGCTGTCAGCCCGCACCAATC
>OFHJ01000513.1_pt1 | contig 14520 bp, 13 predicted proteins | sample 1522001 | NCBI WGS metagenome assembly OFHJ01 (sample SAMEA2464838, study PRJEB22497) | soil metagenome | biome: Grassland; feature: Farmland; material: Clay | place: Australia | collected 2013-02-01 | depth 1.2 m | reverse complement strand
GCGCAAGGCCATATGCGACATCCTTCCTGCATGCGCGTCTCCCGGACGCGCTTCTTGGCACTTCCTTGTGCCAAGACTGCGCTGCGTCAAAGCCAACAATTTCACCCATAAATTCTGCGGACGAACCGGATTTGCAATGTACGGGACGCCGAAGGCGACCAGATCGGCGTCACCGGCTTCGAGCGCGCCGATCGCCTTCGCCCGATCGTAGCCGCCGTTGACGATGAACGCGCCGCCGAACGCCCGGCGCAGCCGCCGCCAGGCGAACGGCTCGGAGCCGGCCTGATAGACGTGCAGATAGGCCAGACCGCGCCCTGCGAGTTGGCTTGCGACATACTCGAATGTCGTCTGCGGATCGGAATCGCGGATGTCGTTGAACGGGTTGATGGGCGAGAGGCGCACGCCGATCCGCCCCGCTTCGAGCACGGAGGAGACGGCGGCAATCACTTCGAGCAGCAGGCGGGCCCGCTGCTGCACGGGACCGCCGTAGGCGTCTGTGCGCCGATTCGTGCCATCGCGCAGGAACTGATCGAGCAGGTAACCGTTGGCCGCGTGCACTTCGACGCCGTCGAACCCCGCCTCCCTGGCATTGACCGCTGCTTGGCGGTAGTTGGCGACGATGCGGGGAATCTCCCCGATGTCGAGCGCCCGCGGCTCGACGAACGGCTGGGGGCCGGACATCGTCATGGCATTGCCGGCCGGCCTGAGCGCCGAGGGGGCGACCGGCAGCTGCCCGTTCGGCTGCAGGGAGGGGTGGGAGATGCGCCCGACGTGCCAGAGCTGCAGAACGATCCTCCCGCCTCCGTGGTGCACCGCATCGGTGACCTGCCGCCAGCCTGCGATCTGCCCGGGCGAGTAGATGCCCGGCGTGCGCGGATAGCCCTTGCCCTCGGGAGAGATCTGCGAGGCTTCGGTGATGATCAGTCCTGCGCTGGCGCGCTGGGCGTAGTACTCCGCGTTCAGCGTTCGGGGAACATCGCCGGCCCCGGCCCGGTTGCGGGTCATCGGCGCCATCACGATGCGATTGGGAAGCTCGAGAGCTCCGATTGTGCCCGGATCAAACAGTCCTGCTGCGCTCATTCTGGAAATAACTCCGATTCATTTCGCGGCGGCGGCGGGGCGGCACCTCTGCACAGGGGGCCCGCGCCGGCGGTGACGCAAGAGTGCCAGCAGCGCGCCGGCGCGGTCATCGTGCTTGCGAGTGTTCCGGCCTCTGCCGGGAGCGGGCCGGCAAGTCCGCCAAAGGAGGGAGGGTTTGCCGCCGGGCGCACCCGCGCGAGGCCGGCGCGCCGGTGGGGCGCTTGCAGGTCTGCCGTGGGAGCGGCCGCAGGGCGCGGCTCAGCCCACCGGCAATCGGGTGGTGAACTTCTTGGTGCGCAGCACGAAGCTGGTGTTGACCGAGCGTACGCCCGAGAGCTGCAGCACGTGGGTGGAGAGGAAGCGCTCGTAGGCCTCCATGCTGGCCGCCACGATCCTCAGCAGGTAGTCGTTCTGGCCGCTCATGGAGTGGCACTCGAGCACCTCGGGCCTCTCGCTCACCATCTGGTCGAACTGTTGGACGCTCTGGGGGTGGTGGTTCTCGAGCGAGACCAGCGCATAGGCGAGGATGGGCAGTCCGATCGCCGGGGCGGACAGGAGCGTCGCGTAGCCGCAGACGAACCCCTCGGCCTCCAGGCGCTTCAGGCGCCGCCAGCACGGCGCGGGCGAGAGCCCCACTCGCTTGGCGAGCTCTTGGTTGGTGATGCGGGCATCGAGCTGGAGCTCTTCCAGGATGCGGCGGTCGAGGCGATCGGGCAGACGAGCCACAGAAATGCTCCAGAGCCGAATATAGAGCAATAATATTGCCAGAAAGCCCGAGATAGCAGCAAGGCAAGCAAGCCTATTTCCCGCACTACCGCATAGGCTATTCCTCGCGTTTCCCGGCTCGGAGAGTCTCGATGTCCGTCCTCGCATCTGCGCCGTCCCTGGCCGGCCGCAGCCCAGCCGCCCGCCAGCCCGACTGGCATCGGGTGGCCCACCTGCTGCAGCTCTCCCGCGCCCTGGACGACATCGAGGAATCGCGCCTGCTGCCGGAGAGGGAGGTGCTGTATCAGTTCTCCGCCCGCGGTCACGATCTGGCACAGATTCTGCTCGGCCTCGAGCTGACCGACGCGCACGACGGGGTGACGGTGTACTACCGCTCCCGGCCGCTGATGCTGACCCTCGGAGTGGGGGTGGAGGAGGCCGCCGCCGGACCCCTGGCGCGAGCCGGCTCCTTCAGCGACGGCCGCGACATCGGCGTGGTGTTCAACAAGCCCGGGCGCGGCGGACCGACCGTGTTGCCGGCCTGCGGCGGCGTCGGCGCCCAGTACACTCCCGCGGCCGGCTGGGCCCAGGCGATCCGCTATCACCGCGAGACGCTCGGCGATGCGGGCTACCAGAGCAGCATCGCCGTGGTGTTGGGAGGGGATGCCTCGGTCGCGACCGCCGGGTTCTGGTCGGCGCTCACCCTGGCGACGACACTGCGCCTGCCGATGTTGTTTTACATCGAGGACAACGGCTTCGGCATCTCGGTCGGCTCGCGCCTGCAGACCCCGGGGGGCAACATCGCCGCGAATCTGCGCTCGTTCTCCGGGCTCGCCCTTTTCGAGGGCGACGGCGCCTATCCGCAGCAAGCCGCCGGGCGGGTGAGCGAGGCGGTCGACTACGTGCGCGGGCAGCGCGGACCGGCGCTGCTGCGCCTGACGGTGCCGCGCCTGTGCGGGCATTCCGGCCAGGACACCCAGGCCTACAAGTCCGCCGAGACGCTCTCGCGCGAGCGCGCGAACGATCCGCTGCAGCGGCTGTATCGCCACTTGGTGCCCCGGCGGATGTCCGAGGCCGAGTGGGCACGGCTGGCCCAGGAGGCGCGCGAGGAGGTCGAGCGTGCCGTCGCGCAGGCCCTTGCCAGGCCCCATCCGGATTCGACGCAGGTGACCCGGTACGCATTCTCGGAGCAGGGCGCGGACGGCGGGCCGGAGCTTCAGGAGCAGGGCGGCCTCGCCCCGCTCAGGATTGGGTTTGCACCCTCGAGCACCCGGGCCGAGCCCGAGCCGAACCGCATCAACATGCTGACGGCGATCCGGCGCACACTCGATGTCGAACTCACCCTCAATCCTCGCATGATGGTCTTCGGGGAGGACGTGGGGCCGAAGGGCGGCGTGCACGGCGCGACGCTCGGACTGCAGGAGAAGCACGGGGTGGCGCGAGTGTTCGACACCAGTCTCTCGGAGGAAGGCATCATCGGGCGGGCCGTGGGCATGGCGCTCTCGGGCCTGCTGCCGGTGCCCGAGATCCAGTTCCGCAAGTACGCCGATCCGGCGACCGAGCAGTTGAACGACTGCGGCACAATCCGCTGGCGCACCCGCAACCGTTTCGCCGCGCCCATGGTGGTGCGCATGCCGGGCGGGTTCTTCAAGTGCGGCGATCCCTGGCACAGCCAGACCAACGAGGTGGCCTGGGTCCACGGCATCGGCTGGCGCGTGGCCGTGCCCTCGAACGCCGAGGACGCCACGGGGCTCCTGCGCACGGCGCTGCGCGGCAACGATCCGACGGTGTTCTTCGAGCACCGGGCGCTGCTCGACGGCGCGTGGGCGCGCCGGCCCTACCCAGGCGATGAATACGTCGTGCCCTTCGGGGTGGCACGCCTGGTGCGCGAGGGCGGCGAGCTCACCGTGGTGACCTGGGGAGCGATGGTCGAGCGCTGCGAGCTCGCCGCCTGCGCCTCGGGCGTGAAGGCGGAGATCCTGGACCTGAGGACGCTCTCGCCCTGGGATCGCGAGGCGGTGCTCGCCTCGGTGCGCAAGACCCACCGCTGCCTGATCGTGCACGAGGACAACCTGAGCGCCGGCTTCGGCGCCGAGATCGCCGCCACCGTGGCCAAGGAGGCGTTCTTCAGCCTGGATGCGCCCATCGAGCGCCTCGCCATGCCGGATATCCCGAGTCCGCACAGCCCCGTGCTGCTCGAGGCCGCCGTGCCGGGTGTCGAGTCGATCACCGGCGCCATCCGGGCGCTCGCGAGCGTGTGACCATGGCGCAGCAATCGGTGGAGGTGCGGGCGCCGGAGGACCAGGAGGAGGGCACGCGCTCTCAGGTGTTGCGTTGGCTCAAGGTGGTCGGCGAGTCCGTGGCCGAGCACGAGCCGTTGCTCGAGCTCGAGACCGACAAAGTCACGGTGGAGGTCGCTTCGCCGGCCTCGGGCGTGCTCGCCGAAGTCCTCAAGGGCGAGCACGAGGAGGTCTCGCCGGGCGACCTGTTGGGTCGGATCGGCCTCGCGAGCGCGCCGCCCCGCGCCGTGGCGCCCGAGCCGGCCACGGGGCCAGAGAGGGCGGTTCCCGCGGCTGCGGCCCAGCCGCGCGAGTCGCACTCGAGGGCCGCGGCGCCGCCGCGCCCCGCACCGGCGGGCCCGGGCACGGCTGCGCCGGCAGCGGGGGACGCTGCCAGGCGTCTCAGCCCCGCGGTGCGCCGTCTGTTGGCCGAGCGCGCACTCGACCCGGAAGCGGTGCCGGGCACGGGCGAGGGCGGGCGCATTACGGTCGAGGACGTTCTGCGAGCCGCGCCAGAGCGCGAGCGCGGTGGCACATCGCAGGATGAGGCCCCGGGCGAGTCGGGGGAAGCGGAACAGGCCTCGGACGGCGCGCCCGATGAGCCGGCCGCAGTGCCCAGCCACAAAGTGCCGCACTCCGCGGTGCGCAAGCGCACCGCGGCCCGAATGGTGGAGAGCCTGCTGCACGGCGCCCCTCACGTCACCACCGTGTTCGAAATCGACATGGCCGCGGTGCTGGCCCACCGCCAACATCATCGCGGCGAGTTCGAGGGCCGTGGTGTCGCGTTGACGTTGACCGCGTATTTCGTGCGAGCGGCGGTCGATGCGATCGGCGCGGTACCGGAGGCGAACAGCCGCTGGACGGACGATGCGCTCGAGGTGTTCGACACCGTGGGTTTCGGCATCGGTACGGCGGCTCCGGGCGGGTTGGTCGTGCCGGTGCTTCGCCGCGCCGAGACGCTCGATCTGTTCCAGACCGCGTGGGGGATCGAGGACCTCGTGCGCAGGGCCCGCTCGGGCGAGTTGACGCCGGCGGATGTGCGCGGCGGCACCTTCACGATCTCGAACCACGGGGTGAGCGGCAGTCTGCTGGCCGCGCCCATCATCCTGCCTCGGGGGCAATCGGCCATCCTGGGGGTGGGCAAGCTGGAAAAGCGCGCCGTGGTGCTCGAGCGGGACGGGGGACATGGCGCGGGAAACGAGCGTATCGTCGCCCGGCCCCGCTGCTATGTCACGCTGACGATCGACCATCGTGTCATGGACGGAGAGCAGGCGAACCGCTTCATGCAGGTGTTCACGCAGCGGATCGGGAACTGGCGCGACTGAAAGGGCTCCGTTGAGGGCGGGGGGTCGCCGTAGTGACGCCGGCGCCCGGGGCCGCTACCATTGGGACCCCCCCCAGCGGAGGACGTCAGCATGACCGAAGGCGTAAACGCACTGCCCGGCACGCCGAGCGAAGAGTCCGAGCCCGATCTGGCCCGACGGCGCATGCTCACTGCGACGACCGCCGCGGTCGGGGCGGTGGGCGTGGCTCTCGTCGCGACGCCCTTCATCGAATCGATGGAACCGAGCGAGACCGCCCGCGCCCTCGGCGCGCCGGTGACCATCGACATCTCGAAGATCCAGCCGAAGCAGATGCTGGTCTCCTCCTGGCGGCGCCGCCCGATCTACGTGCTGCGGCGCACCGAAGCGGAGCTCAACGAGCTGCCGACGAACAACCCGATCTTGAAAGATCCGCTTTCCAAGGCGGATCAGCAGCCGGCAGACCTTCCCGGCTGGAACCCCATCCAGCGCTCCATCGTCCCCGAGTACCTGGTCGTCGTGGGGATCTGCACCCACTTGGGCTGCATGCCCAAGCTGCACGCGAGGGTTGGCGATCCGCTGCTCGGGGCCAGCTGGCCGGGCGGGTACTACTGCCCCTGCCACGGCTCGCGCTACGACTTGTCGGCGCGCGTCATGGACGGCTCGCCGGCGCCGCTCAATCTGCCGGTGCCGCCCCACTACTACAAGGATGAGCACACCATCGTCGTCGGCGAGCTCGGCAACGGCACCGAGAAGAACTGGGAACCCAACACCTGGTAGCCGGCTAGGGGCCCGCGAGCCCTCCAAAGCGCGCATGGGCGGCCGGCCCGGGCGGCGGCAGCGTCTGCTGTGCCGCCTGCGCGGTCTCGGTCAGGTACTGCTCCGCGCCGCTGAACACGCCGGCGTACAGGGTCCTGCACAGCTCGTACGCCTCGGCGCCCACCCAGCCGTCCGGCAGCAGATCCGGCGGCAGCTGCGGATCGCGCAGATGGATCTTGCGGTACTCGTGGATCAGCAGCGTCCGCACCAGAAATGCCGATTGGGCGGTCAGGGGCGCGAGGGCGGCGGCAGCCTGCACCGGTGCGAAGACCTCGCGGAAGCGGTGGTAACGGCGCGCGATCTCGGCCAGGTCCCACCCCGCAGCCGCCAGCCGCCGATCATGCTCCAGTCCTCGCGCTGCGCTTTTGAAAAGCCAGCTTTCCGCCGCGCATCCGCGCGCCACGAGCCACCTGCGCGCTTCCTCCAACGTGCAGGACGGGTGGGCAAACACCCCCGGCGCGAGAGCCCCGAAACCCAGCCAGCGCAGCTCCTCGCGCACGGTGCGGCGCGGCGGGCCGCCCGAGGGCGGCAGGATCGCCAGCGTCCAGCGGCCGTCCCAGGCCGCCGGGCTGGCGCCGTAGATCCGGCGGGTCGCCTCGGCGAACAGCCTCTCACCGTCGTCGGTCAGGCGGTATTCGCTGCGCCGGCCGTGACGGGTTGACGTGAGCCAGCCCTCGCTCGCGAGCCGCGCCACGGACGTACGGACGAGCCGCTCGGAGAGCCCGAAGGGCCGGGCAAGCCCGATCAGGCTTCCCAGCATCACCCGCCCGCCCCGCGGCGCAATGGCATCGCCGAAGATCGTGATCAGGAGCGATCCGCCGCGCAGCGGCCGCTGGCGGCGAAAGCGCCGCAGCAGCGCATCGATCTCGGGATGCGGGGTGTGAACTGAGTCCACGGATCCTCCGGTGGGCCCCGGAGCGGTCGATTCTGGCATGAAATCGTCTTGACACAAAAATGAGACTGGATTTAAATTTTTCGTATCATATCTCAAGAATCGCATCGTGCACCATGTACACCCAGGCTCTCGATACCTGCGGGGATGAGCAGGCCCCCGACGCGCCGGCCGGGGAGGCCGAGCGCGAACGGCGCTTCCAGGAGCGCATCGATCGGGATGAGAAGATCGAACCCAAGGACTGGATGCCCGAGGGCTACCGCCAGACCCTGATCCGCCAGATCGCCCAGCACGCCCACTCGGAGATCGTGGGCATGCTGCCGGAAGGCAACTGGATCACGCGCGCCCCCAGCCTTCGCCGCAAGGCGGTGCTCATCGCCAAGGTGCAGGACGAGGGCGGACATGGCATGTATCTTTACAGCGCCGCCGAGACGCTCGGCGTCTCGCGAGGCGAGCTGATCGAGCAGCTGCTCGCCGGACGCGCCAGGTACTCGAGCATCTTCAACTACCCGACTCTCACCTGGGCGGACATCGGGGCGATCGGCTGGCTGGTCGACGGGGCGGCCATCATGAACCAGATCCCGCTGTGCCGTTGCTCGTACGGGCCCTATGCCCGCGCCATGGTGCGCATCTGCAAGGAGGAGAGCTTTCACCAGCGCCAGGGCTACGAGATCATGCTGACCCTCGCCCGCGGTACGCCCGAGCAGCGCGCGATGGCGCAGGATGCGCTCGATCGCTGGTGGTGGCCGTCGCTGATGATGTTTGGCCCGAGTGACGGCGAGTCCGTGCACACGGCCCAGTCGATGCGCTGGAGGATCAAGCGCTTCACCAACGACGAGCTGCGCCAGAAGTTCATCGACGTCACCGTTCCCCAGGCTCGCTACCTCGATCTGAAGGTTCCCGACCCGGATCTGCGCTGGGATGAGGCGACGCAGCACTACACGATCGGCCCCATCGACTGGAGCGAGTTCCAGGCGGTGCTCAAGGGCAATGGGCCGTGCAACCGCGAGCGCATGAGCGCGCGGCGCGCGGCGCACGAGTCGGGCCGCTGGGTGCGTGAGGCGGCGGCGGCCTACGCGGACAAACATCGCGAACCGGCCGCCGGCCAGGCCGATCGATACGGGCAGGCCGGTTGAGGACTCACGTCATGAACGAAGACTGGGCACTGTACGAGGTATTCATCCGCACCCGCTCGGGCCTGGAGCACAAGCACGTCGGCAGCCTGCACGCCGCCGATGCGCGCATGGCGCTCGAGCACGCGCGCGATGCCTACACCCGCCGGCAGGAGGGGGTGAGCATCTGGGTGGTGCGCTCGAGCGACATCGTCGCATCCGATCCGCGGGAGGCCGAGGCGCTGTTCGAGCCGGCCCGCGACAAGGTGTACCGGCACCCGACCTTCTACACGATCCCCGACGAGGTCAAGAACATATGAGCGCCGCGGCCGGCGAGTCCGCAGGCGCGGTCTGCGTCGAGGATCGCTTCCACTACCTGCTGCGCCTCGCCGACACCAGCCTCGTGCTCGGCCAGCGCCTGGGCGAGTGGGTGGGTCATGCCCCGGCGCTAGAGGAGGATCTCGCGCTCGGCAACATTGCGCTCGACCTGATCGGCCAGGCGCGGCTGCTGCTCGCCTACGCCGCGCAGGTCGAGGGGCGCGGCCGCGACGAGGACCAGCTCGCCTTCCTGCGCGATGCGCCGGAATTTTACAACGTCGCGCTCGCCGAGCAGCCGAACGGGGACTTCGGCCAGACCATCGTGCGCCAGGCGCTGCTCGATGCCTGGCAGCTCGAGCTCTACCACAGTCTGGTCGCCTCGACGGACGAGCCCCTGGCCAACATCGCCGCCAAGGCCCTGAAGGAGTGCCGCTATCATTGGCGCTTCAGCTCAGGGTGGCTCGTGCGCCTGGGCGATGGCACGCCCGAAAGCCACGCCCGCGTGCAGGGCGCGCTCGATGGGCTGTGGCGCTTCACCGGCGAGCTGCTCACCCCCGATGCCCTCGATGCGCGGATGGCCTCTCACGGCGTCGCTCCGTCCCTGGCGGTGGTCCGCAGCCGCTGGGAGGCAAGGGTCGGCACGCTGCTCGAGGAGGCGACGCTGCGCCGTCCACCGTCCGCGTATTTCCAATGGCACGGCAAGCGCGGTGTGCATACTGAGCACCTCGGACACTTGCTCACCGGGATGCAGCACTTGCAGCGCGCCTACCCGGGTGCGACATGGTAGCCGAGGCGACCGCGGCGGCGGCCGACCCGCTCGTGCGGCGGGTGTGGCGAACGCTCGGGACGGTAATGGACCCGGAGATCCCGGTGCTGAGCATCGTCGACCTCGGCATCGTGCGCCACGTCAGGCTCTCGGAGGACGGGCGGGTGCACGTCGGAATCACGCCGACATACTCTGGGTGTCCGGCCACGGAGCTGATCCACCGATCGATCCGCGAGGCGGTCGAGACCGAAGGGCTCGCCAATGTCGTGTTGGAGACGGTGCTGTGGCCGGCGTGGACCACCCAGTGGCTGAGCGAGGCCGGAAGGCGAAAGCTCGAGGCCTACGGCATCGCGGTCGAGGACAGGCGCCCCGGGCGGATCGCATGCCCGCGCTGCGCCAGCCACGACGTGCAGCGCCTGAGCGAGTTCGGCTCCACGCCCTGCAAGGCGCACTACCGCTGCAGCGCCTGTCTCGAGCCCTTCGACACCTTCAAATGCCTCTAGGGTCTCCATGTTGAAATTCCACTGCCTGCGCGTGGCGCAGGTGCAGCCTGATGCCGAGGACGCGGTGGAAATCGCGCTTGCGGTTCCCGCCGAGCTCGAGGAGGCGTTCCGCGCCAGTCCCGGCCAGCACATCGTGCTGCGCGTGAGGATCGACGGCGAGGAGCTCCGGCGGACGTATTCTTTGGTCAACGCCCCGGGCGAGCGGCCGCTGCGCATCCTGGTGCGGGTGCAGCCCGGCGGGCGCATGTCGGGGCTTCTCTCGCAGCTGCGCGCCGGCGAGACTCTCGAGGTGCTTGCGCCCAACGGCAGCTTCACCCCGCGCGCCGGGACGCCCGGTGAGGGGGTTCGCGTGGCCTTCGCCGCCGGCAGCGGCATCACGCCGGTGCTCTCGGTCGCACGCAGCGTGCTGGGCGCGGGCGGGCGCATGATCGTGTTCTACGGCAACCGCAGCACCGCGCGTACCATGGGCCTCGAGGCGCTGCAGCAGCTGAAGAACCGCTACCCGGATCGGCTGTCGCTGCACTTTCTAATGAGCCGCGAGCCGCAGGAAGTGGAGCTCTACAACGGCCGGATCGACGCCGGCAAGGTGCATGAGCTGAGCGCGGCATTTTTCGCTCCACAATCGGTGGCGGAGTACTTCCTCTGCGGCCCGGGCGAGATGGGAGGGACGGTTTCCGGCGCGCTCGCGGCGCTCGGCGTGCCGGCCGACCGGATCAGGATCGAGCACTTCACGGCGGTGGCCCCTGCAGGGCGGGCCGCCGCCCAGTCCGCGGGCGCGCCGGCACCGCCCGAGGCGGCGGGAGTTGCGCAAGTGACGGTCACGCTCGACGGCCGGCGCCGCTCGTTCACCATGCGGCTCGAGGAGGAAACGGTGCTGGATGCGGCCGAGCGCGCCGGGCTCGACCTGCCGTTCTCCTGCCGCTCCGGCGTGTGCTCGACGTGCCGCACCAAGGTGCTGCGCGGGAAGGTCGAGATGCTGCAGAACTATGCGCTCGAGGACTGGGAGGTCGAGCAGGGTTATGTGCTCGCGTGCCAGTCGCTGTGCAAGACGGCGGAGCTCGAGCTCGATTACGACGAGAAGTGAGGCTGCGGAGGCGCTCAGATGAGTTACCAGACCATCCTGTTTGAAGTGACCGACGGTATCGCCCGGCTCACGCTGAACCGGCCGCAGCGGCTCAACAGTTTCAACGCCGAGATGCACGAGGAGCTCAGGAGCGCGCTCTCGGCGGTGGCGGCGAGCTCCGCCCGCGTGCTCGTCATCACGGGCGCGGGGCGCGCGTTCTGCGCCGGCCAGGATCTCGGCGACCGCACGGTGGCCGCGGGCGGCGCCAGCGCGGATCTCGGCGAGTCCATCGAGCGCAACTACAAGCCCCTGGTGCTCGCCCTGCGCCGCCTGCCGCTGCCGGTCGTCGCGGCGGTCAACGGGGTCGCGGCCGGTGCCGGCGCCAACCTCGCTCTCGCATGCGATCTGGTCGTGGCGGCGCGCTCGGCGAGCTTCGTGCAGGCGTTCTCGCGCATCGGCCTCGTGCCCGATTCCGGCGGCACCTGGCTTCTGCCGCGTCTCGCCGGCCACGCGCGCGCCATGGGCCTGGCGATGCTCGGCGAGAGACTCCCGGCCGAGCAGGCGGCCGATTGGGGTCTGATCTGGCGCTGCATCGACGATGAGGATTTCCGCGGCGAAGTCGACACGATCGCGCGCCAGCTCGCCTGTGCTCCCACGCGCGCGCTGGCGCGGACGAAACAGGCGATGCAGGAAGGCTGGGGGCGCACGCTCGAGCAGCAGCTCGATGTGGAGCGCGACTGCCAGCGCGAGCTCGGCTTCAGCGCCGATTACGCCGAAGGAGTGGCCGCGTTCATCGAGAAGCGCGAGCCCGGCTTTACCGGAAAATAGGACCACCCAGCACATGCAGCTACAGAGCTTCATCGCCGGCCGCTGGCTCTGCGGCACCGGCAACGCCGCCACGCTTCGCGACGCGACCACCGGCGAGGTCATCGCCAGCGCCACAAGCGGGGGACTCGAGTTCGCCGCTGCGCTCGATCATGCGCGCCGGGTCGGCGGGCCGAACCTGCGCCGCCTCACCTTTCACGAGCGCGCCGCGCGGTTGAAGGCGCTCGCCAAGCACCTGAGCGGACACAAAGAGGCTCTCTACGGCCTCTCCTATGCCACGGGCGCGACCAAGTCAGACTCCTGGGTCGACATCGACGGCGGCATCGGCACCTTGTTCGTGTACGCCAGCAAAGGAATGAAGGAGCTGCCGGACGGGCACGTGTACGTCGATGGCGCGGTGGAGACGCTCTCGAAGTCCGGGGGATTTCTGGGCCAGCACATTCTCGTCCCGCTCGAAGGGGCGGCGGTGCACATCAACGCCTTCAACTTCCCGGTCTGGGGGATGCTCGAGAAGCTCGCCCCGGCGCTGCTCGCGGGCGTGCCGGCGATCGTCAAGCCGGCCACCGCGACCGCTTATCTCACCGAGCTCGCGTTCCGGCGCATCATCGAATCGGGGCTGCTGCCGGAGGGCTCGGTGCAGCTGATCTGCGGTGGCGTCGGCGACCTGTTCGATCACCTGACCTGTCAGGACATCGTCGCTTTCACCGGCTCGGCCTCCACGGCGCGCAAGCTGCGCATGCATCCGGCCGTGGTGGATCACTCGGTGCGCTTCACCGCCGAGACCGATTCGCTCAACTCCTGCATCCTCGGGCCCGAGGCGGCGGTGGGGACGCCGGAGTTCGACCTGTTCGTGCGCGAGGTGGTGCGCGAGATGACGGTCAAGGCGGGCCAGAAGTGCACCGCGATCCGCAAGGCCATCGTGCCGGCCGCCCAGGCCGCCGCGGTGATCGATGCGCTGCGCGCCGAGCTGGGAAAGATCGTAGTCGGCGACCCGCGCCGGGAGCAGGTGAGGATGGGGCCGGTGGCCTCTCTCGCCCAGCGGCGCGAGGTGTTGGAGCGGGTCTCGGCGCTCGAGCGCGAGAGCGAGGTCGTCTGCGGCGCAGGCGGGCCGTTGTCGCTCGCCGGCGCGGACCCCGATCGGGGCGCGTTCGTCGCTCCCACGCTGTTGTATTGCAGGGATGCGGCGGGAGCGAAGGCGATCCACGAAGTCGAGGCCTTCGGTCCGGTGAGCACCGTCGTGCCCTACGAGAGCCTGGAGGAGGCGATCGCTCTGGCCCGCCGCGGCGCCGGGAGCCTGGTCGGCTCGGTGTTCACCGCCGAGGAGCCGGTCGCGGCGCGCCTGGTGCTCGGGCTGGCTCCTTTGCACGGGCGCGTGCTGGTGGTCAACCGGCATTGCGCCAAGGAGTCCACCGGTCACGGCTCGCCGCTGCCGCACCTGGTGCACGGCGGGCCGGGACGCGCCGGCGGAGGGGAGGAGATGGGAGGGATCCGCGGCGTGCTGCACTACATGCAGCGTACCGCGGTGCAGGGCACGCCCGATGTGTTGACGGCCGTCACCGGTCGGTGGGTCAAGGGCTCCCGTGAGCTCGATCCCGGCGTGCACCCCTTCCGCAAATCCTTCGGCGAGCTGAAGATCGGCGACACCTTCAACTCCGGCGAGCGGGAGGTGACGGTCGAGGACATAGAGCGATTCGCGCATCTGTCCGGCGATCACTTCTATGCGCACATGGACGAGGCGGCGGCGAAGCGAAATCCCCTGTTCGGCGGCCGGGTCGCGCACGGGTATTTCCTGATCTCGGCGGCGGCCGGGCTGTTCGTCGATCCGCCCCTCGGCCCGGTGCTCGCCAACTACGGGATCGACGCCCTGCGCTTCACGCAGCCGGTCAAGCCGGGTGAGCGCATCAAGGTGCGCCTGAGCTGCAAGGAGAAGTCGCTGCGCATCGGTCAGGGCTACGGCGAGGTGCGCTGGGACACCGAGATCACCAACCAGGATGGGCACACGGTGGCCGCCTACGATGTGCTGACGATGGTCAGCGAGAAGGCCGTGCCGGACGCGTAGACCCCCGCAGGCTCGCGTTTCGGCTCCCTGGCTCGCCAGCGCCCGGGCCAATTCCGCCCGGCGGCCCGGTTCCACCCTGCGACGCCCGGGAATCCGGCGCTCGTATACGCATCCTCCCCAATAGCCTCGCGCTTCGCGGAGGCGGAGCCTTCAGAGGCGCTCTGCCACGGGTCGCCTTGACTTGCCCGCCATCGGCCGCATCTCACTCAGGGAGTGGCCATCGCGCAAGCCGGGTTGCCCCGTGAGAGCGAGCGGTCCACGAGTGATTGGCTGCCGGAGGGCGAAGGCGGATGAGCGGCGAGCGACATTACGGCTGGATGTGGGTCGAAGCCTTGGAAGTTCTGGATCGGGCCGAGCGGCTGCAGCGGCAATTCGCGCGCTATCTCGGACCGGGCGGCGGCGCGGCCGTCTGGGAGCCGCCGGTGGACGTTCTGGAGAGCGCCGAAGGAGTGGTGCTGCTGTTCGCGCTGCCGGGCGTCGCGCCCGAAGAAATCGACGTCAGGCTCGAGCCAGGCGCGCTCACCGTGAGCGCCGAGCGCCGGCTGAAGCTCGGGCATCCGGACGCGGTCATCCGGCGGCTGGAGATCCCGCACGGCCGGTTCATCCGGCGTGTCGCCCTGACCGGTGTGCCGCTCACGGTTTCGGCCACCCGCTACGAGCGCGGCTGCCTGGAGGTGCACCTCCAACGGGCGATGGAGAAATGACCATGACGGAAATCGAAAACCCTGGCGCGACGCCCCGGATCGAGCTGCCGGCCCTGCCGCCCGGCGTGGTGCCGGTCGTGGCGATGCGCAACGT
>OFHJ01000511.1_pt1 | contig 14534 bp, 8 predicted proteins | sample 1522001 | NCBI WGS metagenome assembly OFHJ01 (sample SAMEA2464838, study PRJEB22497) | soil metagenome | biome: Grassland; feature: Farmland; material: Clay | place: Australia | collected 2013-02-01 | depth 1.2 m | reverse complement strand
GGGGTTGCGGACCCGGAATGAGAAGAAACGCCGCAAACGCGCGCCCTGCGAGTGTGCAAGTGTAGCGGCGAGACTCGGTGACTTATCCGGCGGCATGAACGATCGGCGGCAGAGACCTGTGCATTCGATGTATTAGGATCGCACTCGGCCCCTATTTATACCCTCCTCCGAGCAAAAAATATCGCGGTTCCACCCTCCAATGAGCCGCCCGGTCTTCTGAGAAGACCGCAGGCCGGTTCGGGTCAGCGAGCGCACATACGACGATCGATCGGATGCGCATCGATGGGAAAAGTTTCATTTAAACAAGGAGTTAAAAGGAATTTACGAACGAGCCCCTCTGACGCGTGATCGCCGTGTCGAGCCTTCGACCATTGGGCGCATCCCCGCGCCCGCCGCACACCGGGCTGTCTGGCCTTACCCCGGTGGCTTCGCCCAGGATTCGTGTCCATAGACGATCCGCCAGCCCTGCGGCAGGCGCTTCCATACGTATGTCACCACGAACGGACTGCCGCCAGCCTTGCCGTTCGCGCGCACGTAGCGCGCATACAGGTGCCAGGTCGTGATCTCGACTCCGGGAGCGAGGTTCATAAATTCGGTCGGCCCGGTCTGCCGGTATTGCAATCTGCCCTTTCCATGCCGCCACCACTTGAGCTGCTGTGCGTAAAGAGTCTTCCACCCCCTGATGAGCCTGCCATTGATGGCGAACACCAGGCTCGGAGCGTGGACAAAGGGCGCCATGAATCGGGCAGTATCCAGGGTCTTTCCCGCCCGGACCATCCCTGCGAGGATCGGGCGCAAAGCCTGTTCGGCGCTGGGCGGTGCCGCCGGTGCCCGGGCTGCTGCGCAAACAACCAATGGTACCGATGCACACAGCACCAGGATCGAAAGGCGGACAACGGCGATTCTCATGATTTGCATTCTCCCGAAGGTCGGTCCAAGCCGCTTTCGACACCTTGCGGCATCTTGCATTTCATTCAATCAACATACTCTAAGTCAGTAATTTTAGGCACGCAACATGACGGGCCGCCACGACGAGTTGACTACTCATTGATGTCTCGGATCGAGTCTCTGTTCCACCGGAATTAACACCACAAGTCAGACAGCGCGCCCCTCCCCTGCGAGGATCATGGCGAAAGGCGTTCCCAGTCGATGACCACACCCGGAATGGCGCTGATCATCGCTCGACATTTCAGCTCCATTTTGGTGGGCCGTTCATAACGGCCTTCCCGCAGTTTGTAGATGTTCAATATCCACTCGATGGGATCGACAAGCCACACCTCTCGAGCTACGGCGCGCTCATAGACTGGCAGTTTAGTGATATTGTCATGACTGGCAGTCGAAGACGAAAGTACTTCCGCAACCCAATCTGGAGCGCCACGCATGCCCCGACCATCGAGCTTACTCAGGTCACCGGCTAGGAGTACATCTGGCTGCACCACCGTCTCGATCAGTTCGTCGGACTCTTCGTTCGTCGGCAGGCGAACCTCAAAGGGCACAACGTAGATGCCGAATGCTCTACCTGCGAGAGCCATCCTGAGCTGGTGACAAATTTCTCCTACGAATTCCTGATGAAATCTCGAAGGCTTCGGTGGCTCTCTCACGTAGGCCCTGCCATTGATCAGCTCAGCAAAATTTCCCTCGGGCCATGTGAGGTATTCGCCGTAGCTGTGATGCAGCGCGTCTCGTTGAGTAACTGCCACGGAAGGCTCCCTCCAATTCGCGGCATGCTCGATCTACCACCAGTCGACAATCCAGGTCAATGACCGCAACGGATTTCTCAACGCTATATCGACGCGCCGAGTTACCGCGCGTAAGACGCCAAACTGGTACGTCCGTTATGACGTTGCAGAGATTGTTGAATGCAGACGTGGGTACGAGCGTCCAATAATTTGAGCTGGACCTAGGGCCTCCCGCGCGCTACTCAGCGGCCTGCTTCTCGCGAGGGATCAGCGCGGGACGGGGCTTTCCGATATCCCCGCAGAGTCCAATGGTGACGGGATCTCCACCTTGTGGGGTGTGGACGGCGAGAGACCGTCGATTCGGCGGCTTTGGCTCGGCCGGAACGCATGCCGGTCGGCTGTGGCGACCCGCTGCGGCTGCCTCCAGGACAGCCGCATAAATTCGTCCGACGGGTGATGCGTCCGGCACCCCAATCTGCGCCGATCGGAGTCTCGCTCAGCGCAGCGCATCACGGTACTGAGCCACCCTATGCTCTGCGCGGCTGCTCGCAGCTTACGCATCACTGGCGCCTGGGCACACAAAGCCACCCGTACCGGGGCCTCGGCGGCAAGGACGCAGAGCCAATCAAGGATGCTCAGACCCGCAGATCCATCCCACGCATATCTTTATGTCACTGTTTTTAATGGTATTTTCGCGGATTAGATTTTGTTGAGTGTGCGGTAAAGACATTCCCCTCTCTGCACTGCTAGCAGTGCAGCGGCGGGTGAACGTGTGCATGCGCGGCGACCGTTCGCGCCGAGAAACAGCCGCACATCAGGTGCCGACCGCTCGAAGGGGAATTTATGGCCTATGAATACCGATCAGGCAGCCAGACCCTCGAACTGCCCAATCCTTATACGATTGAGAATCGAATCCGCTTCATCACGGGCAGCATCTTCGCTGTAGCGGGCTTCGCTCTCCTGCTCGCCGCCCGACACGACTTTCTCGGCCGCTCCTATGAGTCCGGGGTCTTTCCGATCGTGATCGGTCTGGGTCTCATGGCGTACGGCGCCCTCATAATCGTAGGCGGCTTGACTCAACTTCGATTCTTCTTTGGCCGCGAGCGACCCGGAACCATCACGGTCAACATGGCGCCGCTGCAACAGAGCCAGCCGGCGCAGACACATGAACGCCCAATACCCGAGGTCCCCTCCAATCAGGAAGGCGAATCAGATCCGGCTCGAGCACTCGAGGAAACCATTCGTCGCGGCGCATTGCCCTTCGCCGAACCCAAGGGTCCTTTGAATGGCGTCCTCTATCGATTGTATCGGGAATTGATTTACGCCGTACCGCCCCTGCAGCGACTCGCGCAGAAGCAATTTCGCATTGCCGTCACCGTGTGCGCGGTTCTGCTCGCATTTGCGCTGAGCTGGATTCTTGCGACGCAGGCAATCCTGCTTCAGAGATTGGCAATCGTCTTTTTCGCGATCGCCGTGTTCAGCGTTCTGTTGCCGCTTGATTCTGAAGCTGATCCAAATCCCGAAAAGATTCGACTCTTTACCGTCTTCTTAGTCGCCGCGGCTGTTCTGCTGCCAGCGCTGTTGATGCTCTTCTATCCTCATCCGATTCAGGGTCTTCATCCAGCGTTGGCAACGTTGTTGCTGCTGATACTGACCGGAAGTGCAGCCGCGCTCTTCTTCAATGCATTGCGTGCCCAACTCGGGGAGCCGCCCCCCGCCTCGAGTAGCGTTCATCAAGTTGCGATGAGTATGAACTGTCACCCGTCGCAGCTTTCAGAAGAGCTTGCACGTACTCTTCAAAGCAATTGGCGCGAGCAGATACCGAACCGTCATTACATGAACAAGCAGCCACAGATAAATACTGCACAGCAGGGCTCGGGGAAATTTGATGCGGAAGTCCTCGAGGAAACCCAGCCGCTTCCGGTGAAATCGAAACCACCCCAGTCATTTCCCGAGTGTCTCGCGGATCCGGTGCGGCGCCCGGTGCTGTGGCTGCAGCTGTTTGGCGCGGCGCTGCTGATCTTCTCCGCCGTCGGACTCGCGTTCGCGGCCTGGTGGTACACCACCGGGCGCCTCGAAACGCAGTATGCCGCGTTTCTGAACCTCATGACTTACATCGTTGTCGCCTTTGCAGTGGGGCGATATTGCTTCAATGGCGGTCACCGTCTCTTCGGACGTTTCGACTTTGAGTCGGTGGTGTATTGGGTCGAATGTCGCGGTACGTATCAGGTTGCGAGCGCCGGATTTGGCAACGTGCTGTCCGACCGGATCCACACCAAAAAGAGCGTGATCAACGTCGAAACTGCGACGCTCAGGGCCTGGGTGGTCGAGTTGCAGACGATCGTCTTCTCCAAGGACGGCAAGCGGTACATTCGCGCCATGATGGGACGTAAAGATGAAGCACGAGACATGGCAGAAGCGTTGGTCGCATTCGCCGGCACCCAGAGTGTCGTAGTTGCACCGACATCCTCTATTGACGTGGAAAAGATCGCCGGGATGGCGCAATTGAGCACGTCGCCCCCGGGTGCAGTGAGCCGTGAAACACTCGCCGCTGCGCTGCCGAACTCAGATTCCCCCGGAGCCGAACATCCGGCGCCCGGCTGACCCGGTGCAGAACTCAAATCCGGGGCAAGTAGAGTCTTGCTTGCAAAATGCCCAATGCGGGCCAAGACGCGGTGGCGAACGGTGTTGCGGTCCATCGCCGCCGACCGACTACGCCCACGCCACCACCTCCCGCCACTGTGCGCAATAGTCGATGTCAAACGCGTTGAATGGGATAGCCCTGAGACTCCGAGTCAATCCACCACAAACGCATTGAGCTTGTTACCGTCCAGGTCCCGAAAATAAGCCGCGTAGAATCCTTCATTACCTCGCGGGGCTGGCGCCCCCTCATCCGTACCGCCCAAAGCCAGTGCCAGCTGATGAATCCGATCTACCTGGGCTCTGTCCTTCGCTTCAAACGCCACCATCACGCCATTTCCGACTGTTGCAGGCTCACCGTCGAATGGCAGAGTCAAACCGATCCCTGCGCCGCCTCCCGGCTTGCCCCATGCGATGAAGCGTTCCGTCTCCATCATTCTCCCGACGCCCAATTCCCTCGCGATGGCATCGTAAAAACGTGCGCCGCGCGCAAGGTCGCGTGTGCCCAGTGTGACATAGCCAATCATGGACCGTCCTCCAGAAATCTAGTGCGTTCCCCAACAGCTCGATACGGTACATGAACTGAAGAACAACCAGCAAAGTCGCTTATGCCGCACTGTGCAGGACGGCACACACGTGCGAGGTGGGACTGGCGGCCGCTCAGGGATTGCAGTATCCGGTACAACTACCGTATTCACTTGGACAGCAATATCACCGAGTGCGTCGTGCGACGCACGAAGTCGTGGTGTGGCTGCTCGGGTTGAGGCGCGCCTCAGGTCGAGGTGAGCTGTCGTCGATGTCCATAGATGCCCTCTTCGCTGCTGCCACTAGGGGGCTCCGGCCAAGGTAACGCCTACGTTATGCGTACCTTGTACAATCGTTCTCAGTTTGGAATCCCGGCGTGACGTTCACCTTCGCGTTTGCGAACTCTTGGGACGCCAGTTCAGCGCGAATCCCTTCATCGACTTTGGGTGTAGACTCCCACGTCGGGGCGACTCCGCGACTGCGAGCAACCGACTGGAAACTCGTGCGAACCTCTTCGGTTTCTTGACGCAGCCTGCGGAACGATCATCCGCGGCGCAGACGGCACGGTTGACCGGTGGCCAGGGGAAATACCAGGGAGTCAGTAGGCTAACGTGACTGACGGGCTCAAAGAACCGCAGCGCTACGTTCGGGAGCTGTTGGACTCCATGCCAGAAGCGGGACTGGCAGTGGATGCCGCAGGCAAAATACTCCTTGCGAACCGCCGCGCCGCTCGCCTTCTCGGCTACAGGATCCGGGAGCTCCAAGGAATGCCGCTGGAGCAGTTGATTCCCGTTGGCACACGGCCCAATCACGCGGCACAGCAATCCGAATACTTTCGTCATCCACGGACACGCCCCATGGGCGTTGGCAGGGACTTGCGCGCGCTGTGCAAGGATGGCGCCGAAGTGTCGGTCGAAATTAGTCTACAGCCCATCGTCACCGCAGATGGCACCCTTGCGGTCGCTTCATTCCGTGCCATCGATTCGCATGCGGTGTGGTACCGCACTTTGCTCGAGCGCCTTGCGGTCGGCGTGGTGCACAGTGACTCCAGGGGAAGGCTGCTAGGCGTCAATGAACGCTTCTGTCGATTTCTCGGCTATACCCGCGCAGAAGCGCTCGCATTCGACATATCGACGCTCACCCATCCTGATGACATCCGCGCCAGCATTGCAGCGCGGAACCGCGCGCTCGAGAGCCAGCTCTCGGAATACGAACTAGACGCCCGTTTGATGCCCAAGACCGGTTCCCCGATCTGGACTCACATCATCACGTCAATCCTCCGTCATACCGGTGATGGCTCGTCTCAATTCGTGTCATTGGTCCAAGACATTTCTGCACAAAAAGGTGCCGAAGAGGAGTTACGTAAGTCAGAGCGACGTTTCCGCGAAGTGACTGAGACAATTCGCGAAGTATTCTGGTTGACCGACCGAGACAAGAACCAGATGCTGTACGTCAGCCCCGCCTTCAAGAGAATCTGGGGACGCAGCCCGGATGATCTGTATGCCGCACCACATCTCTGGCTGGAAGCAATCCATCCGGAGGACAGGCCGCGCATTCTCGAGGCGGTCCGCACGCGCCAGGCCTCGGGGCGCTATGACGAAGAATACCGTATCCAGCGTCCTGACGGCTCATTGCGCTGGATCAGGGATCGGGCTTTCCCGGTGCGCGCCGTGGACGGTACGGTCGCCCGTATCGCGGGCGTCGCCGAAGACATCACCGAACGCAGGCAGGCGCTCGATGCGCTGAAGGAGAGCGAACGCCGCTTCAGCGAAATACTTGACAATATTCACATGGCTTCGGTGATCCTCAACTGCAACGGGGAGATCTTGTACTGCAACGAGTTCATGCTCCGCCTGAGCGGATGGCGCCGGGAGGATGTCCTCGGGCGAAGCTGGTTCGAGAGGTTTATTCCTCCGGGCCAGATCTCGGACATCACGCGCGTTTTCACCGGTGTGCTCAAAGACTCCCAGATCGCGTGGAACAACGAAAACGAGATCATCACGCGCAGTGGAGAACGAAAGATGATCCGCTGGCACAACATCGTCCTGCGTTCACCAGCGGGTACGGTGACGGGTATTGCAGCGATTGGCGAGGATATCACCAAGCGTCAGAGGGACGAGGAAGTACGTGCACGGCTCGCGGCGATCGTCGAGTCCAGTGATGACGCAATTGTCGGTAAGACGCTCGATAGCGTGATTACCAGTTGGAATATGGGTGCTAGCCGTCTTTTTGGATACGAACGCGAGGAAGCGCTCGGCAAGTCGATCACGCTCATTATTCCGCCGGACAGGATTGCAGAGGAGGCGGTAATTCTCGAGAAGCTGCAGCGCGGCGAGCGGGTCACGCACTTTCAGACAGTACGTCGTCGAAAGGATGGCAGCCTCGTCGACGTGTCCTTATCTATTTCCCCGATTCTTGACGCCGAGGGCAGAATCGTCGGCGCTTCCAAGATTGCACGAGACATCACGCGACTGAAGCAAGCGGAGCGGAAAGTCGGTCATCTGAATCGTGTGTATGCGGTTTTGAGCGGTATCAATGCCCTGATCGTGCGGGTGCGGGATCGGGATGAACTCTTTCGTGAAGCCTGTCGTATCGCAGTTGAAGACGGAAGCTTCGTCGCGGCCTGGATCGGAACGGTAGACCCCGCTGCCCAGCGCGTAATCATGACGGCATGGCACGGGGTCGACGACGCATACGTCAGCCACGTACCGCTCAAACTCGAAAATCCCGGTTCTATTGGTTCTGGCTTTTCTGGAATTGTGGCCGCCGAACGTCGAGCCGTCATCTGCAATGACATCCTGAAAGATGAAAGATTCCTACTGAAAGAAGAATCAGATAAGCGGGGGATACGCTCCACAGCGTATCTTCCACTCGCGCTGGATGATGATGTGGTCGGCGTATTGGCGTTGTATTCCAGAGAAGCGGACTTCTTCGATGCCGCTGAGATGCAATTACTTGAAGAACTTGCGGGTGACATTGCCTTTGCACTCGATCACATAGACAAGGCGAACCAAATTGACTATCTCGCCTTCTTCGATCCGCTGACGGATCTCGCCAACCGCACTCTGCTACTTGAGCGTCTGAACCAGCACGTGCTCACCGCAAGGAGCACGAACGAGGGGGTCGCGCTCGTTCTGGCCGACATGGAGCGCCTGCGTACGGTCAATGATTCGCTGGGGCGCCAGGGAGGTGACGCACTGCTGAAGCGCACCGCAACTCGGATATCTAAAGCCGTAGGAAGCAATCTCGCCGCTCGGGTCAGCGGAGATGTGTTCGCCCTTGTGCTGTTGACGACCCAAGCACGATCCGAGTTGGATGGCATGCTGACAAGGCTGTGGCAGCAGATCTTCGGCGATCCGTTTGTCATTGGCGACTCCGAACTCAGTGTGTCGGCCCGGGCGGGTATCGCTGTCTTTCCTGCGGATGGAACAGATGCCGACGCCCTGTTTACCAGTGCCGAGACTGCGCTGCGCATGGCCAAGGAGACGGGAGAAGCACGTGTCTTTCACTCCCCGGAGATGGCGGCACGGAGTGCCGAAAAGCGCACCATGGAGAACCAATTGCGCCGGGCCATCGAAAACGAGGAATTTGTCCTGCACTACCAGCCGAAGCTCGAACTGCAATCGCGGCGTATAGTCGGTGCCGAGGCGCTACTGCGGTGGCAAAGTCCCGAGCTCGGGCTCGTAGCACCGATGAAATTTATTCCACTCCTTGAAGAAACAGGGCTCATCCTGGAGGTGGGCGCTTGGGCAATCTCCAGAGCCGCGCGAGACCATCATCAGTGGATCCACCTCGGTATCACACCACCGCGTGTGGCGGTGAACGTCTCACCTGTACAATTGCGCCAGGATAACTTCGTGTCGACCGTCTCGGCGGCACTTGCCGGCGGAGCGTCTCCGCCCGGAATCGATCTCGAGATCACCGAGACGTTGTTGATGGAAAATGCCGAACAGAACATCCGTAAGCTCGAGGAACTGCGTGAACGCGGTATTCTGATCGCCATCGATGATTTTGGAACGGGGTATTCGTCACTTAGCTACTTGACCCGCCTCCCCGTCCAGGCACTTAAAATCGACCGGTCCTTCATCGTCGCGATGTCGGAAGATCCGGATACCATGACGCTGGTGCAGACAATCATCTCGCTGGCGCACTCCCTAAACCTCAAGGTCATCGCTGAGGGGGTAGAGACCACCGAGCAGTCCAAGCTCCTGCGCCTGCTGCGCTGCGATGAAATCCAGGGTTACCTGATCAGCCGCCCCGTGCCGTTCGACACCTTCACTGCCCTGATCGAAGGCTCGGGTACGGCCACCTTCCCGGCTGTGGGACCGAGGGGTTCGCCCGGTGCGTGAGCATTCGCTCATGGCCGCAGCGAGTTTTGGGAGGGGGTAATCCTCGATGCTTGCCTCCCGGTGCTCAGTTTCGAGACGATGTCGGTTGTAGACCCAATGCTGGAAAGCGCTTCGAAAGGGCGAATCGAACCGGCCATTTGGCGCATACGCTGATGGGCTTGCCGTGGACTTGTGCCGGTATCCACTGGCCGGAGGTGGCCTGGGCGAAGTGCAGAGCTGCCGTATCGAGTCGGGGAACTCCGGATGATCGTACGAGACTCGGCTTGCCCGTGAGCTGTCCATTCTTTCCGATGCAGATACGCACGATGGCCGTACCTTGCTGCCCGATCAACTGGGAAATTTCGGGGTAAAACCCGCAGGTGAGCGGGAAATGGTCTCTGACTCTAGGCGGACTCGTGCCGGCGGGGCGATCTTTGGCTGATGCCCGGATGGCACGGTTATACGACCTCGCAAATCTGCTGTTCCGCTCTTGCAGATGGCACCAGGTATTCTGACCTCGCAAGGGCCCATGCGCCTTCGCCTTCTGCCACCACCCATGTGCCTCGGCGGCATTCTTCGAAACGCCCCGCCCGAGGTAATAGGCCGCACCCAGATAGTACTCGGCCAGCGCCACGTTCCGGGCGGCTGCCTTACGTAGCCAGATGTTGGCTTTCTGGTAATTCTTCGCGGTTCCCCGGCCCAACGTGTAATTGATTCCTAGAGCGGCCTCTGCTGGTGGAAATCCCTGTATCGCCGCCTTGCGGACCCAGTACTGCCCACGAGCGATGTTGCGAGGAACGCCATGTCCCATCTCATAGTTCGCCCCGAGAATGTACTCAGCCGGGAGTGCTCCCTGCGCAGCCGCTTCACGTAACCAGAAATTGCCTCTCTTCGGGTCAATCGGGCAGCCGCGCCCCGTCGCGTAATCGAGCCCCAGAGCGGCCTCTGCCGCGGGTAGCCCGCGAATCGCTGCCTTGCGAAACCAGTAGTTGGCCGTCGCGTAGTTACGCCTGGTCCCGAATCCGCGACCATAGTTGTAGCCGAGCGCGTACTGTGCGCGGGCCAAGCCGCGGTCGGCTGCCCTGCGGTACCAACGATTGGCGTTCGCAAAGTCTTGCGCCACACCCTTCCCATACTGGTAGTCGAGCCCCACTCTGTATTGTGCGTTGCGATCTCCCTGGTCTGCGGCTTTTCGGTACCAGGTATGTGCTTTGATGTCACTGCGCGCAATCCCTCTGCCGAGGTAATAGTCGGTCGCCAGATTGATTTCCGCAGCCAGATTGCCCTGATCGGCCGCGTTACGGTACCAATGGTTGGCTTTGATAAAGTCTTGCGTCTCACCCTGTCCCGTGGAGTAGTCGCGGCCCACGTTGAACTCCCCCACGGCATTACCCTGCATTGCAGCCTGGCGAAACCAAAATCCTGCATCGTCATAGCGCATCTCATTGCGTTCGCGCAGTCCCAACGCGACTTCTGCCGTGGCATTGCCGGATTTGAGTTCTCGGCGAAGCGCCGGTGGTGCCTGGAGGCATCCATGGATACACGGAACGCTACTGGTGCGCGTTGCTTGGCTTGTCGTGGCGCATCCGGCCATGTTCAACACAAGAAATGTGCACGCAGCGCCTACCGCGATTTGCTGAGATAGACCCTGTGGCGGAGCAAACATCCCGGGCTTCTGGACGTCAGGTGCTGTCTTCATCGCGGCTCTATGGCTCTGTTTGGAGGCTCCATGCGAAATTCGTATGCTTTGCTGCAGTGCAACTGCTTGGCGTCGCGACACTGCAGAATCGTCTTGATGCGGCTGATTGAGCTGGCGTCGAAAGGCTGGGACGCACTGCCGGGGGTGAATCCGGCTTGCCCCTCATGCCTCTGTCGTCTTTGGCGCGAGTATTTTGAACTCTGTGGATTTTCCGGCGCCGTGGACAACAGATGTATTCAAGTACAAAGGCACGCGCAATGACAGACTGTGAAGTTGAGCCATGCGGACACATGTCGCCATCGGCAAATTTCGAGTCCTGATAGCGCCCCTCGACCTGACGAGCCGGACTGACACGATAACCCGCCAAAGGAACCGTCCCTGGAAGAGCGCTTACCATGGTTGCCTATGAGCAGGGCCCTGCGCCTGGACCGACCCAAAAGCATCGACGCTACTTTCACCGATCGCGGCGGCTGAAGGAACTCCTCGTGGTGGCTTCGCCTTCCCAGGGGTGTCCGAATCACCGAGAGATACGTCGAGGTCAGTCATGACTCTTAGCCGTGTGAGGGTCCGTTGATCACAGCTGGGGACTTTCTCCCGGTATCTTACGTCGTTGTGGCCAGCCTGTCAGGTGATGCGCACCATGGCCTGACGCACGATCGTATCTCAGATGGGAAGAAGGCGCACCCGTCACCTTGGGCGCTGCCGAGCCGATGAAGGGGCTCCGGGCCAGATCTTCTGGCTCCTTCAGCGTCGGGCCATTGCGTCCCCGGGGCTGCCTGCCGATGGCGCATTACCGGATGTGCTCTCAATCTGCTCTCCTATCTGTTGACAAGCGACGCCGGTGCGTGCGGACTGCGGCTATTACCTGCGACGCGGCCGGCTGTTACAATTCAGGCTCATGGCGGGACAGAAGAACCAACCACCCGAGGACGTAGATCAGCTGCGGAGGCCGCAGACCGCGGTCGAGGTTACCCCGCAGGGGCAGTCTTTCGCGGCACTCGCCCTTGGGGCGCTGGGCGTCGTTTTCGGGGACATCGGTACCAGTCCGATTTACGCACTACACGTCTGTTTCAGTGGCGACCATTCCGTAGCCCTCTCGACGGGTGCAGTGCTCGGTATCCTCTCACTCGCCTTTTGGACCCTGATCCTGACGATCTCGCTGAAATACATGACGTTCGTGCTGCGGCAGGACAATCGAGGCGAAGGGGGCATATTCGCGCTGCTGTCGCTGCTGACCAGCCGGCAGGGCGCTTCCAGTAGAGCCCGCCGGGCACTGCTCCTGCTCGGTCTCGCCGGCGCGGCGATGCTCTTCGGCGACGCCATGATCACGCCAGCGATTTCGGTGCTGAGCGCGATGGAAGGTCTGCGTCTTGCAACACCCGCCCTCGCCCCGTGGGTGGTACCCATCACCGTTGCCACGCTGGTCGCCCTTTTTGCGCTGCAGGGGTTCGGTACGCGTGTGGTCGGCTTTCTGTTCGGCCCGGTCATGCTGGTGTGGTTCGTGACGATTGCAGCCCTCGGCGCCTATCGGATCGTGCTCGCGCCGCAAATCCTGCGAGCCATCAGCCCATGGTACGCGGTGACATTCCTGCACTCGCATGGGTTGAGCGGCTACCTGGTGCTGGGCGGGGTGTTCCTGGTGACCACCGGCGGTGAGGCGCTGTACGCGGACCTGGGACACTTCGGTCGCCAGCCAATCGTGCGTGCATGGTTCGCACTGGTGCTGCCGGCATTACTGTTGAACTACTTCGGACAAGGCGCACTGCTCATCCAGAGCGGACTGCACAGCGGTGTTCCGCACCCGTTTTTCGACTTGGTGCCCTCCTGGGCACTGCCGCTGCTCATCGCGCTGGCCGCACTCGCGACCTGTATCGCCTCACAGGCGGCAATCAGTGGTGCATTCTCCCTGGCACGTCAGGCGATCCACCTCGGACAACTGCCGCAGCTGAAAGTGCTACAGACTTCGGCGACGGCGCGCGGCCAGATCTACCTGCCGACGGTGAACTGGTTGATGATGGCCGGCGCACTGGTGCTGGTGCTTGCCTTCCGAAGCTCTGCGGGACTCGCCGGGGCCTACGGAGTTGCGGTCAACTCCGCTATGGTCGTGACCACTGTGCTGGCCTTCCGGGTCGGACGCGAGCGACGAGGCTGGAGTCGGCCCGCGGCTGCGGGCTTCCTCGTGTTATTCCTCGTAGTGGACGTTGCCTATCTAGGTGCCAACTATGTGAAGGTGCCGGAGGGCGGCTGGCTGCCGCTCGCCGTGGGGCTCGCCCTATTCATCGTCATGACCACCTGGAAGCGCGGCACGGTGCTGCTCGAGAAGCAGATCATTCGCAACGGATCCATGCTCGAGACGTTCATTGGATCACTCGCGGCGAGCGAATTGAGACGAACGCCCGGCACGATTGTGTTCTTCACCGGAAACCTGGAGCAGACGCCTGCGGCCATGCGACAGATCGTGCGTCACACCGGGGCGCTTCACGAGCGTGTGCTGCTAGTGGCCGTAACGATCGAGCAGGTCCCGTACGTTAATGCGGATGAGCGCATCGAGCTCGCGGAACTCGAACAGGGGTTTTACCGGATTCACCTGCACTATGGATTCATGCAGATCCCGAACGTGCCATCCGATCTTGCTGCGTGCGCGAATCTCGGTCTTACGCTCGAACTGGATCAACTCCACTACATCGTCGGTCGAGTCGATATGCTCGCGGGCCGTAAGGCGGAAGGCATGGCGCGTTGGCGCGATCGACTGTTCGCGTGGATGGCACGAAATACCGAGGACGTCACCGTCTCGTATCACCTTCCAGTGGCACAGACTATGACGGTGGGTCTGCGCGTCGGCATCTGACGCATGGCAGTCCGCGGGCAACAGATGGCGTCCTCATGATCTTCACCGGTGTGCTGGTGGTCATGGCGGGAATTCCGTGTACCGCTCTGATCTCGTGCTGTCGCGTCGCTGATTACTCGCTACGGAACGTATTGCCCTGCAACTCGTTTCAGCAGCGCAAAGTGCTCGCTTCCTGAGGCCGTGAGCGCTTCCCTATCGACACCTGTTTCATCAATAAATTCTCTTGCGGAACAACCACCCGGCCGCAAACAGGCTGATGATCGCGAGTCCAGCCATCGCGGCATACTCGGGAATGAACGCTCCGGTGCCCGCACCTTCCAGGAAAACGCCACGCACGATGATGAGGAAATGGCGCATGGGATTGAGCCAGGTCAGCTCCTGGATGAACGTCGGCATATTGGCGATTGGCGTGGCGAACCCGGAAAGCACGATGGAAGGCACCATGAACAGGAACGCTCCCAGCAGCGCTTGCTGCTGTGTCACGGCGATTGCGGATATCATCAACCCGATCCCAATGACGGATGCTACAAAAATCAATACTCCTAGGTAGAGTGCGAACAGGCTGCCACGCAAAGGCACTGCAAACCAGAGCACCGCCGCGAGAATGATCAGCGAGGCTTCGGCCCCGCCGATGAGCAGTCCGGGCAAGCCCTTGCCGAGCAAAATTTCGCCTTGTCTGAAGGGGGTCACCAGCAACTGGTCGAATGTACCCATCTCTCGCTCTCGAGCGACTGAAAGCCCCACCACCAGAAGCGTCACGACCTGTGTGAGCACAGCGACAATGCCGGGCACGATGAACCACTGTGAACTCAATG
>OFHJ01000510.1_pt1 | contig 14539 bp, 14 predicted proteins | sample 1522001 | NCBI WGS metagenome assembly OFHJ01 (sample SAMEA2464838, study PRJEB22497) | soil metagenome | biome: Grassland; feature: Farmland; material: Clay | place: Australia | collected 2013-02-01 | depth 1.2 m | reverse complement strand
GACGGCGGCGTTTTCAGGGTTACAGAAGGGCTTCAGGGCAAATACGGGGCAGAAAGGGTCATAGATACTCCGCTTGTTGAACTTGGCATCGTCGGGGCAGCCATTGGAATGGCGCTGAACGGGCTAAGGCCAGTTCCAGAGATCCAGTTTCAGGATTTCATATATACTGCATTTGACCAGATTATCAACCAGATGGCCAAAATGAGGTACAGGACCGCAGGAAGGCTCAACGTGCCGCTTGTACTGAGAACCCCATATGGTGGAGGAGTCAGGGGCGGCCTTTACCACTCCCAGAGTGGCGAATCGTACTTCGTGCACACAGCCGGACTTACTGTAGTGACGCCGTCAAACCCCTACGATGCAAAGGGGCTGCTCTCATCGGCAATGGATCTCAATGATCCCGTTATCTTCCTCGAACCAAAGAGACTCTACAGGGCATCCAAGAAGGAAGTTCCCGAAGAGGACTACAAGGTTGAAATAGGAAAGGCAAACCTTGTGAATGAGGGTGACAAGCTTTCAATAATCACTTACGGGTCAATGGTCCCTGTGGTAAAGAGCACTGTTGAAAAGCACAACCTTGATGCAGATGTTCTTGACATGAGGACTCTGCTTCCACTGGATATCGAGGCCATTGAGAAGACCGTCAGCAAGACAGGAAGGGTCATGATCGTCCATGAGGCCCCGAGGACACTTGGCATGGGAGCAGAAATATCTGCACTTATTACCGAACGAATGATAGAATACCTGTATGCCCCCATACTCCGTGTTACTGGCCCGGATACACCCATCCCGTACAGGCTTGAGGAGCATTATCTCCCCAATGACAGCAGAATAGCAAAGGCTGCTGAGAAGATCCTTAATTTCAGGTGAAAATATGTTTAAGTTCAAATTACCGGACATTGGAGAAGGCGTAACAGAGGGCGAAATAGTAAAATGGCACGTCAAAGCCGGCGATGATATTGCAGTGGACCAGGAAATGGTTGAGATCATGACCGACAAGGTCACTGTCCAGATCCCGTCACCTGTGGGAGGGAAAGTAGTTTCTGTACTTTACGAAGAAGGCCAGGTGGTACAGGTCGGGGAAGTGCTCATTGAGATCCAGACCTCTGGAGAACCCATGGAAGAAGCACCTGCACCAACGGTCGAGGTTACAGAGGAAAAGGTGGAGGAGGAGGCACCTGTTGAGACACATGAACTGCCGTCCGGCCTTGTCCTTGCATCACCAGCCGTAAGGAGAATAGCCAGGGAGAAAGGCATAGAACTGGTTAAGGTGAAGGGGAGTGGAGATCATGGCAGGGTTACCCTGGATGACCTTGAGAACTACAACCCAGAGGAACAGGTGGAGAAAGCACCGGAACCCCGTGCTGAGACTGTTGAGGAACCTGCCAGGATTGAAAGGAAGCCCGCTCCTGTTGTATCGGGGGAGGATGAAATTCTTGAGCCGAGAGGTCTGCGCAGGCTCATATTCGAGAAGATGACAAAGTCAAAGCAGGTTATTCCGCACTTCACCGTTGTTGAGGAAGTTGACCTTACAAGGCTTGGCCAGTCCATGGATGCTTTCGCAAAGATGGAAAAGAAGATTACGTTTACATCATTCTTCCTCAAGGCCAGCTCCCTTGCACTGAAGGAATACCCTTACCTCAATGCCATATACAATGAGGATGCCCGAAACTATACCCTCAGGAAACAGTACAACATCGGCGTGGCGGTTGACACCCCGGATGGCCTTACGGTCCCGGTCATAATGGGCGTGGACATGAAAAACCTCTTTGAAATAGGGGATGAACTGAGGGACCTGGCAGGAAGGGCAAGGAAGAACCAGCTGAAGCTCAATGAGGTCCAGAACGCAACCTTCACTGTATCAAATGTGGGAACAATAGGTGGAATCATGTCCACTCCCATCATCAACTACCCTGAAGTTGCCATTCTTGGAGTTCACAGGATACTGAAGAACAAGTACCGTGGAAGGGAAACACTGAAAACCAACCTTTCGCTGTCATGTGACCACAGGCTTATTGACGGGGCAATGGCAACAAGATTCCTAGTGAGAATCAAGGAATTCCTTGAAGACCCTGAATATCTTCTGGTGGGATGAGATCGTGGATTTTGATGCAATAATTATCGGAGCCGGGCCGGGCGGTTATTCCACTGCCATCAGGCTGGGGCAGAAAGAGAAGAAAGTTCTGTTGATTGAGAAGGACCTCATTGGCGGTGAGTGCCTGAATTATGGGTGCATTCCGTCAAAGGCGCTTATAGAGCTTTCACATTCGGTGGATCATCTCAGCGAAATGCCGGGTGTGGACATGTCGCTCAACCTCAACATGGAGGAATGGCAGGCCTGGAAATGGAACATGATTGGAAAGCTTACGGGCGGAGTTGAAACCCTCTGCAAGAGTTACGGCGTCACCATTGAGAAAGGGGAGGCACAAATTCTGGACAAGAATCATGTCAGGGTGAATGACAGGGAATTCTCATGTGAGAACCTGGTCATTGCCACGGGATCTTCTCCTGTCAGGTTTGACTCCATGAAGGATGTCCTCTTCAACAGAGAAATACTCGATGTGAAGGAGATCCCGCATTCCCTCGTCATAATCGGGGGAGGTTACATCGGTGTTGAGCTGGGAACCGCATTTGCCAAGCTCGGATCGCAGGTTACAATTATTGAAATGATGGAGGCAATACTCCCCGGCGTGAACCGGGACCTCGCCAGGCATGTGGAGAGGAGGCTGCGAGACCTCAATGTCAAGGTATTGGTTTCCACCAAGGTTGAATCCGTGGAGAAATATGAGGACTACAACATAACGCTTGCAAACGGTGAGAGGCTCTCAGCCGCATCAGTTCTGCTTACTGTTGGCAGGAGGCCGAACACAACAGGCTTCGGACTTGAGAATCTCGGCCTTGAAATGGACGGAGGATTCATCAGGACAGACAGCAGGAAGCGAACCAGTGTGGAGGGAGTTTATGCCATCGGCGATGTTTCCGGACAGCCTATGCTGGCCCACAAGGCATTCTATGATGCCGATGTTGCCGCGGACAACATTGCGGGCGGAAATGCAGAGGTTGAGTACAGGGCCATGCCGTATGTAATATATTCAGATCCTGAAATTTCCTATACCGGCGAACTGGAAGGAAATGTGTCCACATTCCCGGTCGGTGCCAACGGAAGGGCACTTGGAATGAACAGCAGGCTGGGGACTTACAGGCTGTATTATGATGAAAAGGGTTTTGTCAAAGGGGCCGGGATTGTTGCACCCCATTCATCCGAACTCATCAGCGAGGTTTCACTTGCAATAGAGTCCGGGCTCATGGCCATGGATATAGGCCTGACTATCCATCCGCATCCAACAATATCAGAAGGCCTCAAGGAGGCTGCAGAAGGTGCCTATGGGTTGCCGCTTCACTTCAAACCTCGCAGTTGATCTTGGTAGGATTGACTTCAACAGGGCGTACGAGTTACAGAAGGAACTCCTGGAGATCGTCAAAGAGGAGTGCCCCTACGGCTTCCTCCTATTTCTTGAACATGAACCGGTGTACACCATAGGCAGGAAACCGGTGCCCGAAAACTATGCTGCTGTTGACGTCATAGTGACAGAAAGAGGAGGAGATGTCACCTATCACGGGCCTGGCCAGATTGTCGTGTATCCAATTGTCAGAATTTCAGACGATGAGAAGATAGATGTTAGGGGTTTCGTGAAATTTGTCGAGGACACCGTAATCGATATCCTCGCAAAATCAGGTTACAGGGCTTTTGTTGGTGATGAACCCGGAATATGGATTGAAACCCCTTCGGGGGAAAGAAAGGTTGCATCCATTGGGATGGCCATAGATCATGGGATCAGTTACCATGGAGTGTCAATAAACCTGACAAATGAGGCTGTCCAGGGTTTCCTGAAGATAAATCCCTGTGGCCTTGACCCTGCTGTCATGCACTATGCAAACATACCGGCAAGAAAGATAAAAACGGCATTCATAAAGGCATTTTCCTCCAGATACGGAGAATTCGAGGAAATGGACTCCGAAACCTTTCTCAGGAAGCTCTCAGTCTTTTACTGACCTTGACCGCAGTTCCCAGATTTCCTCTTTCACACCTTTTCTTCTGTTTGCTGATAGGGCCATCATGAACAGGACGGAGGATAACCTGTTGATGTAAGTAAGAACATCACTGCTGACCTGAAGCTCTACTGCGCTTCCAACAATCACTCTCTCAAGCCTCCTGCACACCGTTCTTGCAACGTGAAGTATGGCCGATTCCTCGGAACCTCCGGGAATCACGAAAAGCCGGATGGGGCCCACTTCCATCCTGTAGTGTTCAACAAGCTCCTCCAGCCATTTGGTGTTGTCCGGTGAAAGCTTTCTCCCTTCCCCGTGCATGTATATGTGTTCCCCGAGGGTGAATACCTCAAACTGGATTCTTGAGATATCTTCCCTCATGTCCTCCCAACTGATTTTTGTTGATGCCATTCCAAGGAATGAGTTGAATTCGTCCAGGGTCCCTTCAAGGTCAACGACGCCACTGTCCTTGCTAACCCTCTTGCCGTATCCGGCATCGGTGTCGCCCTTGTCTCCCTTTCTGGTATACATTGTATTATGTAATCTGTCCCTGAGATTAAAGTTCTGGGAACTGACCACTTTTTTAATTGGTAAATTTTATCTAAGATGCACAACTAAGTCAATTGTGCGACTGAACAGGGAAGACTATCTTCTCGTAATCTGGGAATTTCTTGAGTCCTTTGACAAAATAACAGAGAAGCAGATTGCAGACAGGCTTGAAATCAGCCCCCCAACCGCGTATGAATACCTGCTGAAACTTGCGGAGGAAGGCCTGATAAACAAGGACGGAAAGAACATTTCATTCACTCAGAACGGGAAGAAAGCAACCAGGGATCTTGTGAGAATGCACAGGATTTCTGAAGTTTTTGCTTACAAGTTCCTTGAAGTACCATGGGAAGACACCCATGCCTCGGTCATGGAACTGGAGCACATCTTCAATGGTGACCGCGGAGAAGTGCTTTTCAAGAACCTTGGAAGGCCCGAGATATGCCCCCATGGAAACCCGACCGACCCGGAAGTGAAGCTGAGGGAAGTGCCGCTTATGTTGGCTGAAGAGGGAGATTACACCATCAGAAGAGTTGTTTTTGAGGATCAGCCCCTTCTCAAAAGGCTTGCATCCATAGGTGCGCTTCCCGACACCGCTGTCAAGGTATACAGAGGGGAGGACCTGGAGATTGAAAACGATCACGGTGTCCTTAAGATACCGCACAATCTTGCCATGTCACTTCGGCTCTCAAAGTAGGAAATCTTTTCCGGAGCCTTCTTTTCCCAGTTTATTCGTAATTTTATTCTAACTATGGGAAAGTTATTTCATCTAGATCCATATGAATATAGAGATGGCAGATCATAATCAATTGAGGGAAAAGCTGACTGCCACCAAAAGGTACAGGAGGCTTGTCGACCTGAGGCGTGAAGTCCAGGGTTCCAGAGGCAGTATACCCTTTAGCATCTATGCCGATCTGGAAAACAGGATTGACGAGAAAATCAGGAATTTTGACTATCCCATGTGTGAACAGGCAAGAGTGACAGTCATGTTCTCAAACGGGCTCGCAATGGAACTGGACCCTGACGAATGCGTTTCTGCCATGCGATCTGACATGAGGCTTTCATCCTATATTTTCAGCAAATATCCATCCGCTGTTGATTTCAATTTAGAAGATGATGACCAGCTTGGAAGCTTTTCAAAGAAGCTGAAGTCGGACGAAATGGATCGTGAGGAATTGAAGAATTCACTTCGCAGCAACCCCATGGAACAGGAAAATATCCAGGGAAAAGTGGAGTTCCTCATAGGCAAGATAGACCGCCTTGAGAAGATGTATAACGAGACCATTCCAAGAATTTCTGCAGGCATTGATGACCTCAAGTCAAAGATGGACTACCTTTACAAGAAACTCCTTGAAGAGAAACGCTGAATTTCTGCCTGAGGATCCATCCGTTTTTCCAGAAATTCAAATTCCATAACAAAACAAAGTTTATCTTGACAGGGAGGTTCTTTTTTCTGATATTCAATGAGTCCGAACCCCGAAAATGAGGAAATTCTGGAAAAGCTTGATCTGGCTAGGACGGGGAGGTTTCACATCAAGGCCATCATAGTTTCGGGAATGGGCTTTTTTTCTGACGCTTATGATCTTTTTGTTATCTCCACCGCCATCCCTGTTATTGCCTATGCGTTCAACATAACTGCCACAAACAATATCTTTGGGACCGCATTTGTGGGCCCCCTGCAGGCATCCTCTGTTGAAACGGGACTCATAGGGGCAATGGCACTGTTCGGTGCATTTGTAGGGGCCATGATATTCGGAAGGATTGCCGATATAAGGGGAAGAAAGTACACTTACGGTATAGAGATGGCCATACTGGTTGTTTTCGCAATTGTTTCTGCCTTCTCGGTCAATGTGTATATGCTCATGATATCAAGGTTCATACTCGGGGTTGGTGTTGGGGGAGACTATCCAATAAGCTCCACCATCATGAGTGAGTATTCCAGCATACGGAACAGGGGAAAGATGGTTCTTTCCGTATTTTCAATGCAGGGGTTTGGACTGCTTACGGGAGCAATAGTGGGAATAGCTGCGGTCCACTTCTTCTCGCTTGACATGGCCTGGAGATTCATGCTTGGTTTCGGTGCTGTTCCTGCAGCATCTGTCATATACCTTAGGCGCAAGATTAAGGAAACCCCTAGATTTTCACTGCAGATTAAGGGTGACGTGGGAGCAGCGAAAGCCGCAGTTGAAGATGTTACGGGAAAGGCGGGTAAGGAAACAGTTCGTGAAAGCCCTCCTCCATCTTCCAGGACTGTCGGGGAAAAAATACTGAGAAAATACTGGGTTGTCATTCTTGGAACCGCTGGCTCCTGGTTCCTCTTCGATATGGCCTTTTACGGCACGTCCGTCAACAGTGGCCTCATACTGCACCAGATTGGCTACGGCAGCGTGCCTGGAGACATAAAGGCCACCATATTCAACATAGCTGTTGGAAATGCCATACTTGCGGGAATATTTGCAATACCGGGTTACTGGATTGCAGTTGGGCTGGTGGACAGGGTTGGAAGAAAGGCTCTCCAGTGGCTTGGCTTCACCGCAATGGCAATAATATACTTCATTTTCGCAATAAACTATGTGGGGATAAAGGAGGATTTCCTGCTCTTCATTTCACTGTATGGGCTCTCGTACCTTTTTGGAAACATAGGCCCCAATTCTACAACCTTCTTGTTGCCGACCGAACTCTTTCCGACACAGATCAGGACCACGGGCCACGGGATTGCAGCTTCTGCGGGAAAGCTTGGAGCGGGGATCTTCACTTTCCTGGAACCCATCCTATATGCACTGAATGGTCCGTCAACTGTTTTTGCCCTGCTTTCGGGCTTTTCCGTAATTGCCGTGCTGCTCACGCTCTTCACCATTGAGGAAACGAAGAACAGGAGCCTTGAAACCATATCGCTGAAAATGGATGGCCGGAAATGAGGATATTTTAAACTTTTTTCCTGTTTGCCTCTACAACAAACTTTTTTAGGCTGACCTAAATTCCGTCTTATGGATTTGCTCTGGCTGATCGTATACTCAGCCATCATGGGGTTTTCAATTTTCATAATACTCCCTTTTGCAGCCGTTCTAAGGATTTCACGCAAATCCATGGCCCTTCTCAATTCACTCTCCATCGGAATTCTTGTGTACCTCCTGCTGGACATCTTCATGGGCACATACACCTATGTTAATCCACACTTCGAGGATGGTGCGCTTAACATCCCCTATTCTCTCATAATTCTCCTTGGAATTGTAGTGTCATTCGCACTCTTCTCTTTTTATCCCCTGGTTTCCAGAAGGAGAAACACCGAGCAGAAAGCGGAGAGCGTTGCTGGCCTTGCTTTCATCATGGCCTGGGGAATAGGGCTTCAGAATCTTACTGAGGGGCTCGCACTTGGTTCATCTATAAAACTGGGGCTTTCCTCACTGGTTGTCCCAATAATGATCGGTTTTACCATACAGAACATAACTGAAGGGTTTCCAATAGTGGCCCCCTTCATGAACCAGGAAAAGAAGATACCCATGAAGCAGCTTACGGGAGCGCTGTTTATTGGTGGATTCCCGACCTTGATAGGTTCTGCACTGAGCTTCTACGTCAGTTCACTGCCCTTCATCGTGGCTTTCAATTCAATAGCAATCGGAAGCATTCTTTTTGTTGTCCTGCAGATGTACAAGATGTCTGTGAAAGCACAGAACACCCAGGGGGCAATTCTTGCAAATAGCGGAATAATAATTGGCTTCGTTATTGCATTCCTGGTTAATCTTCTACCGTGATGCGAGGAATGGATTTGTCTCCAGCTCTTCCCCCAGTGTTGAGGCAGGGCCGTGGCCTGGCAGCACCTTCAGTTCCGGATTCATTTTTCTTATCCTTTCCAGTGACCTGTTCATCTGATCCATTGAACCCCCAAGGTCCGTCCTTCCAATGGTGCCCCTGAATAATGTATCTCCGGTGAAGAACAGTGACCCAATGACCAGCCCAATGCTTCCGGGTGTGTGCCCGGGCAGGCTTATTATGTTTGCAGAAACCTTACCGAACCTGATGGTGTCGCCTTCGCTCAGGAACATGTCGGTTTCAACTTTCTTCAGGGGTTTTCCCATGTACCTCTCGGATACCGAATAAGACCATTTCAGAATGTCTTCGTCACCATTTCCCATGAGGAAGCTGCATTCCAGTGAACTCTTGAGCACGGGCACATCAAAGAGGTGATCCATGTGCCCATGGGTGGATACAACCGCCAATACTTTCCTGTTATTCAGCTGGAACTTCTCAAGGAATACTGAAGCATCATCGCCGGGATCTATGATTATGGCTTCGTCGCCAGACCAGACAAGATAAGTATTCGTTTGAAATGGCCCGGCCGCCACCCTTGCAAAATCCGGATCTGCTTCAGGGTTCATTGCTTTTCCAGGGTGAATCCGATTCTCTTGTTTCTCTTGCCCTTGCTTTCAACCTTTTGCAGCACCATTTTTCCTATCTCCCTGGAATCTGCAACATGGGTCCCGCCGTCCGCCTGTTCATCCAGTTCCTCAATTACAATGAGCCTTACTGTGTCCAGGGAATTGATCAACTGCCTGCCCGGTTCAGTTCTGGCAAGGTTCTCCATGCTCAACGCCTCTTCCCTTGAGATTTCCTTCTGGTAAATCCTGTGGCCCTCTGAGGAGAAATTATTGCATTCCTCCAGGATCTGTTCAACTAGCTCCCTGCTGAAATCCTGCATATCAAGATCTATTCTGGCCCTGTCTTCATAGATCTGTCCTCCCGTAAGGAGTCCCTGGTCGCCGTGCCTCTTTGTAACTATTCCGTCCATCACATGGATTGCTGAATGAAATCTCATGTGGGAATACCTGCGGTCCCAGTCGATTACACCATGGACTTCTGTGCCAGTGGTGAGGTTATGGCTGTCTTCAACAGTATGAATTACTTCGCCGTTCTCTTTCCTCACGTTGGTGACCCTGATTTCGCCTGAAGATGTGCGAAGTACACCCGTGTCATTGGGCTGCCCTCCGCCTGTTGCATAGAATGCAGTCCTGTCCAGGATGATCTCGTTTTCATTCACGCTGGTTACCACAGCATCAAATTCCTTCAGGTACATGTCTTTCAAAAAGAGCTTCTCTGTCACGCATGTTCATTGCTTGAAGTTAAAAAAGGTTGCACGCGGAAGACCATTATACGCGATTAAATTAATTGTAAACAACAGTTATATAATCTACAAAAATGTAGAGTTATGCCTTTGATTAAAGACGAAGATAAGAAGTATCTTGAACAGGAATTTGAAAAACACATGAAAAATGAAGTTGATCTTGTTGTTTTCACTTCCGATGATGCTGACTGCAAATACTGCAAGGAATCAGTTCAGCTTGCTGATGAAGTTTCACAGACCAGTGGCAAAATAAAACTTATTGTTTACAATTTTGACAAGGACAAGGATGCCGCAAAGGATTACGGCATAGAAAAGTACCCAGCAACCATTGTTTCAAGGAAGGGTGAGAAAGACGGAAGAATCAGGTATTATGGGCTCCCGTCTGGTTACGAATTTGGTTCCCTCGTTGATGACATAAAGAATGTTTCAAAATGGGAGGCGGATGTTTCATCCAAGGCCCTAGAGATACTGAACAAGATCGACAAGCCTGTGACCATCAGGGTGTATGTTACCCCAACATGCCCATACTGCCCCAAGGCCGTTGGAACCGCACACAAATTCGCAATTCTCAACAAGAACATCACCGGTGAAATGATGGAGTCCCTCGAATTTGACAAGGAAGCCGAAGAAGCGGGAGTTTCTTCTGTTCCGCACATAGTCATTAACGGCGAGGTTGAGTTTGTTGGTGCATATCCTGACGACCAGTTCGCCGAGTATGTGATGGAAGCGTACAACCACGCCTAAATCACTCCAATTTTTTAATTTACCAGTTTTCTGCGGCCCCCTATAAAAATGCTAGAGATAAAATACATTTAACCTGACTGCCTTAACAGTTCATGGGTTCTTTTGATATCATAAATGAAATCGTTGAGAAAGCCAAAGCCATAGAGAATTTGGACAAGGAACTGTCTGGTTTCAACAAGAAGTTCCAGATTAAACCTTCGGACGCGTCCCCATTCTACGTAGCCATAGATAATGGCACGATTAACCTGAACCAGGGGGAAACAGATGGAGCCAGTGCAACCGTAATGGCTACAGACCTGATGCTGGTTGATATTTTCACGGGCAAGGTAGATGCTGTTAAGGCATTCATGCAGGGTCAGTTAAAAGTTTCCGGAGACATATTCAGTGCCCAGAAACTCACAAGCATTATGTCAAAACTCAGGAAGTGAGCTCCCTGGAAATCAAGAAAGTAACTGTCATCGGCGCAGGGCTGATGGGCCATGGCATAGCTGAAGTGGTCGCGCTTTCAGGCATCAATGTTGACCTGGAGGACGCCTTCCCTGAAGCGCTTGAAAAGGCCAAAACCTCAATCAGGGGGAGCCTCGCAAGGCTTGTCAGGTCCGGGAAGCTGAACCAGGAAGGCGCGGATGAGGTCTTCAACCGCATTTCTTTCCTTTCAGATCTTGGGCAGAGCGTCAGGGATTCTGAACTTATTATTGAGGCTGTACCTGAAATACCCGATCTCAAGATCAAATTGCTCAAGGAAGTCTCCTCTGCCTGCAGGAGTGATGCAATAATTGCATCCAATACTTCCAACATCAGGATATCCACGCTGGCACAGAATGTATCCAGCCCGGAAAGGATGCTGGGCCTTCACTTCTTCAATCCGCCTGTACTGATGAAGCTGGTTGAGGTGATCAAGTCAGAGAAAACTTCGGATGATGCATTCGAGGCGGCCTACCAGTTTTCCAGGAAGATAGGAAAGACGCCCATACGTGTTCTAAAGGACACTCCGGGTTTTGTTGTTAACAGGATCAATGCTCCGGAGAGCCTCCTCTTCTGCCACATACTTGACAAAGGGCTTGCAAAGCCGGAAGAGGTTGACTCCTTTGGCAGATCGCAGGGTCTCCCCATGGGACCTTACGAACTGATGGACTATGTAGGAATTGACACAGTTGTCCATTCTCTCCGTTATTATGCGGATGCCCTGGACCCTGAATACGCGAAGTGCAAGTATTTTGAGAAGTTCATGGACAGCAAGGAGCTGGGGCTGAAGACAGGAAAGGGGTTTTATGTCTGGGAAAACGGAAAGGCAAAGATCCCTGATGCGCCCCCATCGACTGCAATCGATCTGATGGACGTGCTCTGCGTGGAGATCAACGAGGCCGTGAAGATTGTAGAGGAAGGCATAGCAGAGCCAGCGGATATTGAAACAGGTGTGAAGCTGGGAATGAACAGACCATTTGGCCCTATGTCAGTTGCAGAAGGACTCACCAATGCAGAGATAAAAAGAAAACTCCAGAAGCTGAGTGATAAATTCGATACAAAGATCTTCTACCCTGCAAAATCAATTGAAGAGGGCAAACTGAGGGAAGTTCTGTCTGGAAAGGCGAAAAAGAATGCAGAGGAACCTAAGAAGGAGGAGGGAAAAACTGTGGCTGCTCCTTCTGGAGAAGGGGAACCTGTAGCACTATCAAGGGATGTTGGAAAGAGGGTAGCGACCCTTACTATCACCAACACCAGAAACAATCTCATCAATGTTGAGGTGCTAGAGGGCCTCGAGAAACACCTGAAGTCTCTCTGGAACGACAAGGAAGTCAATGTTGTTATAGTGAGGGGATCCGGCAAAAACCTGTCTGCAGGAGCACAGCTTACGCAGTTCTTCAGCAGCCCCATGGACTTCGCTGAGAACTCAAGGCTCGGGGAGAGAACCTTCCGACTCCTGTCTGAAATCCCAAAGATAACCATAGCCGAGATGAAGGGAAATGTGTTCGGAGGCGGCTTTGAATTGGCCTCCTGGTGTGACATAAGAGTAGCCACACCGGATGCAAAGATGGGCCTTCCTGAGGTCACGCTTGGCCTTGTCCCCGGTTGGGGAGGCAGCCAGAGGCTTGCAAAGCTCCTGGGCATGTCCAGGGCAACTTACCTAATACTTACAGGTGAGAGATATGAAGGCAAGTACGCGCACGAGATAGGGCTCGTATCAAAGCTCTTTCCTGCGGAAACCATTGAGGCTGAGACAGACAGATTTGCTGCTGACCTTGCGGAGAGGATTGCACCCATATCTGCCGGTGTCGCCAAGAACCTCATAAACAAGGGTAGTGATGTGCCCGCTGACAATGGGCTCCAGATGGAATCCATGGCCATGGGCCTCCTTTATGGCACTGAAGACCTCAAAGAGGGGATTTCAGCATTCCTTCAGAAAAGAAAACCTGAATATAAGGGCAGATGAGCCCTTTCATTCTTTATTTTTCATACCAATTAATCCATAACCTCTGCTGTTTTCAATCTTCCATCCAGCTGCCAGAGGCTCTTCATCAGTGCGAATATAAGGGTGAATACGAGCATCAAAATGCCTGAGATGATGAAGTCATTGATTATTCCAACATAAGAAATCACCAGTGCCCCGACTGCTATGGCAACCGGGCTGATTGAACTCAGGACACCGTCAAGGGCGAAGTATCTTCCGCGCATTTCAGGAGGCACCAGGTTATGGGCGGAGGTAAGCCAGAGATTAACGCCCAGCCCTATAGAAAGGCCCCAGAGGAAGCTGAATGCTATTGCAACGGGAACAGAAGGAAGCAGGCCCATCAGAAGTATGGAAACCCCGATCACACCGCCGAAGAATACTACGTTAATTTTTCCAGTGAACTTCAGGAGATCAAATCGCCCTGGAATAAGTGAACCAACCACATCACCCACCGCCAGGGATGCCAGCATAAATCCATAGACCAGAGGATTTGCATCCAGGCCAACTTCAACATACACAACGAAGAAGATGTATGTCATGTCCATGAAGAAATTGAAGAAAGTGGCGGAAATGGTCATGAGGAAGAACCCTCTTCTTGCCACGAGCCATTTGAAGCCTTCCTTGAGATTCTCCAGCATACCGTGCTTCTCGCCCCCTTCCTCGGTTGAAGCAGATTTATTGAGCCTCAGGAAGGGCATTATGAGTGCCAGTGCAAGTATGCTTGAAGCCAGGTATCCCACAGCACTGAGGGCAAAACCAATGGCGATACCGAATAACACAATAATGCCTCCGGCCAGTGCGTTGGAAATGGAGCCCAGGCTGCTGTTCAGGGCCCTGAATATGCCATTGGCTCCGGACAGGGATTTGGGCTTAACCAGCTCAGGAAGGGTTGAAAGCCCTGCGGTCCTCATTATCTCCCTGCTGGCTCCCCAGACTGCTGCCAGGCCAAGAACAAGGTAGAGGTTGAACTGGTATAGAGTGCTGATAAGAACAAACCCCAGCATGACAAAAAATCCCAAAGCTCCTGAAACAAACAGCAGGGAACCTTTGTTGAATTTGTCCACCAGTGTTCCTACAGGAAGGGATACAAGCAATACTGAGAGGGTTTCCACGATTGCAACCACTCCAACTGCCACTGCGGATCTTGTCAGGCCGAAGACGAAGACGGTGATGCAGACCTGTGCAATGTTGAAAGCTGACGTGAAACTTGAGCTCTGCCCCAGGAACCCATAGTAATGCTTCCCAAAATTAGATCCCTCCAAAAGTTTCCCTCCAGTCCCATGAAATTCTGCGATCAATAACCAGGTTGCGTGTGAGGCCTACCTTTCTGGTCTCTTGACGGCTTTGCTGAGATAATCCCCTATCTCAATTACTTTTTTCCCCTTATTCAGGTTAGCAAAACAAATTGGGCAGGCTGTAATAATCTTCTCTGTCCCAACGCCATCCAGCTCCTCATACCTGTCTATGGATGTCTTCTCTGCAATCTCAGGGAAAAGCAGTTCATCCGGTCCACCACAGCACTTTGTCCTTTTGCCGCTTCGTGGTGGAAGCTGCACGTTTGATATTTTCCTGAGGATATTGAGTGGTGTGCCATAGTTCGCGTCCCTCAGGGAAAAATGGCAGGGCTCATG
>OFHJ01000509.1_pt1 | contig 14550 bp, 16 predicted proteins | sample 1522001 | NCBI WGS metagenome assembly OFHJ01 (sample SAMEA2464838, study PRJEB22497) | soil metagenome | biome: Grassland; feature: Farmland; material: Clay | place: Australia | collected 2013-02-01 | depth 1.2 m | reverse complement strand
GCGCTGGTCAGCAGCGGCCACGTCGAGTTTGTTCAGTCCAAGATGCTTTTGCCTTACTACGACGTCTTCGACGAGCAGCGCTACTTTGCGCCTTCCAAACAGCAGAAAGTGTGCCATTTCCGCGGGCAGTCGCTCGCCGTCACCATCTGCGAAGACGCCTGGAATGACAAGAGCTTCTGGGAGCATCGCCGCTACAGCGTTGACCCCATTGAAGATCTCACCCGGCAGGGCGCCACGATCATCCTCAATCTCTCGGCTTCACCTTACTGGCGCGGCAAGCGCGCTACCCGCGAACAGATGCTCGCGAACATCGCGCAGGAATATCACATCCCCGTCGTCATGGTGAACCAGGTCGGCGGCAACGACAGCCTCATCTTCGACGGCACCAGCATTGCCGTCGCACCCGACGGCAGCGTCCGTGCCCGCGCCTTATCCTTCGCCGAGGACATGGTCTGCTTCGACACCAAAGCTCTTACCGGCGACATTCACGCCCAAGCCGCCGATTCACAGGAAGACGTCACGGCCGGGCTGCTGGACGCACTCGTCCTCGGTACGCGCGATTATGTTCGCAAATGTGGTTTTTCCAAGGCCGTGATCGGCCTCAGTGGCGGGAGTGAATCCCCGCCCGTTTCTGCGTGTTCCGTGCGGGGGGCCGGGGCGGGACACGGGGGCCGGGGGCCGGGCGGGGGGGATGAGGTACCCCTTCCCACCCGCCGGAGCGCTAACCGCCGGGCGCGAAGCAATTCCAGCCAACCGCAGCATCCGCCAGCGCTGGGGATGCCGTAGCCGACATCACCACCCGCTGTTGGCGCTGATGGGGGACAGCCTGTCGCCCTTGAGTCAGCCGGGTCTGTGTGCCAGCGCCCCACGCCTGCCAAGCGTCGCGCGTCAGGTGCTGCTCAGCGGACCGACCGAAGGGGCCGAGTTCGCCATCGAATCCCTGAGAACTGCTCGGATGGAGGGTGCCGTAGAAGCCAGTTGGGCTCGGGAACCGCTGGCCATCACCGAAACACGGAGGCTCGGGCCCGATGCCTGGCTGCGGGTCAATCCCCTCACTTCGGTCTCGGCTCCGGATGCGCCGATCTGGAACGCGTTGTTCTCCCGGCTGCCGGCGGACACCATCCCCCTCAAGGAAATCGGCGAGCAGGCCGCAAACTGTTTTGCCACCTCGCCGGCTCTGGCCGAGATCCTGCGCAAGCGCTCCCACAACCGCCTCAGTGCCGAAGTCATCGAGCCCCTTCTACCGGCTCGCGTCTGGAAACACTTCAAGGGTGGCGACACCGTCGGACGGCACCTGCCACGCATCCTCTGGGTGGACGAGGGAAATCCACCGGACTGGATCGTCGAACTGCTGCGTATCCGCCACATCGAGTGGTTTGTCGTCGAGGGGGGCTCTCGGTCCTATGACGGCCCAATCGTGACCTATTCGGTACCCAGCGACGAAAACGGCTGGTTCGAACTGTTCCGGGCTGTGTCGCCGCACGCGGTCATTCGCCCGGCCGCCGATGCGGTCTGGATGGATTGCCAGCCCCTGCTTCGCGGGGCGGCGGCCGGCGCAACGTTACTTGCGGACCCGCGCTTGCATCTAACCGAGGGTTTACCGGTAACGCCTGTGCAGTCGCGTTTTGACGATTGGCGCAAGACCATTGAGCGCTTGTCCATTCATGTGGAAGAAAGGGACGAGGGAGGGCGCCAGGCCCGACAGGCCCTGGAAGCGATCGGATGGATCGAGGACAGCGGAAGCCTGGAGTTATTGTTGGAAGGTCCAAACCGTTCGGTCGTCGAAAAAATCATGTAAAGGGCCTCCATGTCACTCGCTTGGCATCCAATCCAACGTAGCCTTGCCGGAATGCTCTGTCTGTTGCTGGCGGGACCTGCGCTGGCCCACACGCTTTCCCAACGAACCCAACGCCTGCGCGCCCGGATTACGGCTGCCGCGACTGCGGCGGTTCCATCGGACCACGTAACCATCGGATCGCTTGGCGGTTTGAAGTCGATGACACCCTGCGCGACTCGCCTTCGCCTACGATTTTATGGATCGGGAAGCATCCGGGACGTGCGGATCAGTTGCCCGAACTCGGGCTGGCAGCTCTATGTTTCGGTACGTCTCTTACGACGGGAAAAGATTTTGGTCGCTGCGCAGGATCTTCCGGCCGGCACCCGCCTTCGCCGCGACGATCTGACGTCGCAATTCGTTGAAAGCGGCGCCGCTTCCTTCGGGATCGCCCACAACCTCAGCGTCCTGATCGGGCGCCGTCTGAATACGCCCGTTGGCGCCGGTCAACCTATTTACCTTGCCGAGGTCCGACATCGAGTCCGGGTCCACGCAGGCCAAGAAGTCCTCGTCCGTATCGATACCGGGTCGTTGAGGATTCGCGCCTCGGCTATCGCAATGCAGAACGGAGTGGCCGGTCAGTCAATCCTCGTCAAAAACCCGTCCACTGGGATTCCCTTCCGAGTCGAGGTCACACGACACGGAGTCATCGATAATCTTTCAGGCTAGCTATGTAGACAGCGGTCGGTCACATCCGGACCGGCCTAACGAAACGCCCGTATCCTTGGCACGTTCTCCCCCACGCGCGTGAAGTCGCATTAGGACGAAAGGGGCCAGTTTGGCGCCAACAACTTGGAAGACGCACCCTGCACTCTTGTAATTATTACGCCCAGTCACCAATCTGGCAGCGTCATGAAAAAATTCAAATGCGACGATCCACTGTTAGCGCTTATTAATCAAGAATAGAATTCGGCCGATATTTCACAACGCAACAAATCCGAGAGTGCCGCCTTGAAATCAAAAGCAGCCAAGCAGATGCGGGCAGCCGCCAAGGCGCCTTCACACAAGTCGAGGATTCTCAAGATCTCCTCAAGCTCTCTTAACGCCCATTCCGGCATTTGGTGCAAAGGCGCAGTCCGGTAAACCTTCATTCTCGCCAAACGGCTTTCTACGTGGGCGGCTATTCTTCCATCCGGACTCAGCGAGATCCACCAACGATCGGAAACCGGTGCAGCCATTGATAGAATCGAGTCCGGTGACGCGACGTCGAGCACCGCATCTATTTTCATCAGCGCCTGCTCCCGTATATCGGCAAGTCCGACATCGCAATAGTCCGCTAGCAGCGCATCGTCAGCAAAAGCTTGTGGGCGCAGGGAGATATACTCTCGGATATCCAACGCATAACTTGAAATGTCCCACTTCCGCAGCAGGCGGTCATGTCGCTCCAGCAACTGATCGATCCCAAAAGATGAACCGGCAGGTGGGGTGCATGTGCCTCTCGAGCAGATCTGTTCGGTGCCGTAGCGGCAGTCAAAGCCCTGACTCATTACATCCTCCGATTTAATTTGTCGACACCATAAACGGGAAATTTTGAAATTTAATGGGTGGCGGCGAACAGGCGACGCCTCCCTTGTTTAAGCCGGTAATGCAGATTCGATACTCTGATAACGAATACCTTCCCCCATGTATACCGACGCTGACGCCTTCTGACTCGAGCCGTCAGCGACAACTGGGCCATATCGGGCAATTTCTTCAACAGTCAGTCCCTCCTTTTCCGCAACGCCACGCCAGCTCAAGAGTTGTTGTGCGACGCTAATTATCGTCTTTTCGATGAACGCATCGGGGAGGTTGAGTTGCCGTCCAATCTCCGCTAAACGTTGGATGCGCCGCTCACCAGTTCTAAAGTTCTTTTCTTGTATACCTGCAATCGTCAAGTGCTTGATAGGGGAAAGTTCCCAGACATATTCGACGATACCGCGCGACCTCACATTTACTCTGGGACATATCCGAAGCGCCTCCTCATAGGTCTTGTTCGAAAATCCGCCGAGCAGAAGAAAACATAGCCTGCTATATACCTCGATACCCGCAATATGGTTTCGATTGATCAAGCCGTTGGCACGGGCTGCAATTTCTTCGGGGCAGTCTCCTCCAAGCGGTGCCGAAAACATGTTTTGTTCGTCCCGCCAAAACAGGCTAAAGGGGCCATCGGTTAGCCTACGATGCTGAGTCACGGATAGACCGCATTGACCTGCGAGCTTCAAATACGCTGCCTCGACCCGTTGTCGGACGCAGTGCTCCGCCTGGTAACCGATGCAAATACAGCCCTCACGTTTGTTGGCTTCAACTGCTAAACCCTCTATAGGACTCGGGCGAAAAAGTTGCGGAGAATTTGCCACCCATCGCGGAAAACCCACCTTCTCAAGCGCCGCGCGCGCTTTCGAGCGAGGCATTACAAAATCCTCCGCTCTCCATAACGCACGATCTTTCGGTTTTATCGCCCCATCCGGCCACCCTGAATAGTCAAAGTGGAGTCCATTGATTCCCTTTCGGCCGGCGAGCAGGCTGGCGCCTGCGAGACTTCCTATCGGTGTATTCGTTAATCCATTTGCAGGCCTTCCAAAGGCAGTCTCGAGCAGAATCTCCGTAGCGATCTCTGATTCCTTTGCTGGTCGACATGATCCGAAGATGGCCAAACGGCCGTCGAGATTTTCGCCATCTGAATCAACTACGTCGAGCGTCAGCGGAAGGTCAGTCGGATGCAGTGGTAATGCCGTCGGGCTAGCTAGATAAACTGGGAGGTACGTGAACCAGTGCTTTCGTCCTTCACACCACAAATAGCCGACGGGGCAATTTACCGTTCCTCTAAGACCGACGACACACCCCTGCGTAACGAAAAGTGGATCAGAAGATAACGTGGAGCTTTTTCTATTTTGTGAAATCACCACTGCTTTCATTACAACGCCTTTATTTAAAAACTAGCGCTTCGACAAGTGTTGCGGTAACAAAACACATAATTCGTGCCAAGTCGAAAACTTCGTCCGATGCAGATGAAGTAAAAAGAATTTTTTCGCCGCCACCAAGCAGGCAACGATCACGGCCTTTCCAATAGACAACTGCGTTCGCGCCTAATAACTATTTCTTCTTTAATTGAAGATTAGTCTTGAAACAACAATAATTTCCACGTCTTTTTCGCTGGATGCAATTGACGCCGTTGATATTGCGTTGAAAATTTTTGACAAAAAGTGACAGCGTTCGTCAGTAAATGACGTTATAAAAAATCCTTAACAAGATCGACGGGCCTGTGTGACCTTCGCTAAACCGCGTCATCTCATTAGTTTTTACCCTGACACGACATAATACGGCGCCGAACATTTGTGACTGGGCAAATCACGTTCAATTAAAAAACAAGCGTTGCCGACCACCTCACAATGCCAAGTATCCAGATTACACATCGCCAGGTATAGCTTCCCGGATATGAGCGATGTCGCCGCAGCTGACCTATCGATCAGCGCGAGCGCGGTATACTTACTGCCTATGCAACGACTGAAAAGATGGTCTACTAGCCGATTCGATTATGTAGTGAAAGCACGATTGAGATCCCAAGTAAACCGTCGTTGCAAAGCACTGCTTAATCGGAAGCACCTACTCTCTGCGCGGGAGGGCAGGTGCCTCTGATTACGAAAAGCCTCTGAGGGCACCTTGCCAATTTCGTAGCAGCCTTTTATTATTCAAAATTGGTTAACTTGGCTAGGAGTCGAGGTGCCAAGAAAAAAAAGGGATGATCGGACTCCATTCGGCCAAGCCCTGGTGCAAATCCGGGAAGACTTTGGCATAGACAGGATCCTCGATTTAGCAGCGATGATCAAACTTTCTGTGCCGTATCTGTCGGCTATCGAAATAGGCGATAAGGATCCGCCACCCGAACTGGTCGAAAACGTCGCGAAAACCCTCAATCTTGGTCCGGAACAGCGGGCCCGCCTTGAGCATGTTGCGCAGATGTCCCGGCGAACGCTCAAGATTCCCCTTCAAGATGGGTTAACCATTCACCATAAGACACTGGCCATCGAGTTCGCCAACCTTCTTGAGCAACTAGACATTTCCCAGTGCCTACGGCTTCGAAGCATGCTGGCAATGTGTGCCCGGGAAGTGACGGAACGCAAAAAGCAATGACCTTTACAACAAACAATTGCGCCAAGCCAATCCCTAGAGTCATCGAACAAGTCGCCGTCCTGCTCTGAAAGAGTCTATTGACTTGGCTGTTGTCTTTTTCACTACCGCATTTGCTTTTTTAGCTCCAAGCGCCCTCTTATCCTTGTGCAGGACGCCGACACCGGTATCCATCGGGTGACGGCGGGCAATGTAGTCCAGGAACAAGTGCCGGTCTGACTGCGCCAGCAAATTCAGGAAAGCGTTTGTCCTTGAATCCGACGATAGAACATACTCGAGCGTCAGCGAGAAAATCCGCCCTTCCAATCCGGAAACGATGCTCAATCGATCTATCGACCTCGACGCGCGACTGTTTTTTTGTGCAGGTTTGCTTTTCTCCGCCATGCGTTCCATAAACTCCTCTGGTAGCTGGCTCGTCCTAGCCGAACGATGTATAAAATTTTAGCGCCTTTGCAATACAAGCTCTTGCGGCACAGCAAGGATTCCCCTGATGAGACCGTCATTTAAATGCAGAATACCGATCCATCATCAACAATAACGATGGAAGCCAGCGGCGCCCTCACACAAAGCGACAAGGACGGACTATACCAAGTGCCGTGTCACAGCATTTAAGTCGGTGACGCCTGCGGTGAAACTCGCCATCATCACCATGAGTATTAAACAGGCATCCCGTAAAATGGACTGACTGACGTTACCCCACGCTGAGTAGCGGTTTGGTTTAGAGTCCCTGGGTGGATGATACCGCCTCGGCAACCAGCTGCCTGGCATAGGCGGCGGGCGCCAGGCACTTGAGCGCGCGGCCAGAGGCGATCCGGTCGAAGACGAAGTCCATCGACCAGACTGCATTGGCCGCACCGGGGCGGATCAGTGGCTGACGATCGGCGGGCGGGATCTTCTTGCGTCGTCGCCGGCGCACCTGCAGTGTCTCCAGGGCATAGAGCCGCTCCACGCGCTTGTGGTTGACCTGCTGTCCCGCCTGGCGCAGCTTGAGATAGATCATCGGTGCGCCGTAGCGGCGATGCCGCTGCGCCATTGCCACGATCTGCCGGCGCAACGCCTCGTTGCCATCAGGGCGCGGCGGGTAGCGCAGCGCCGATGCACTCATGCCGACCACCCGCAGCGCGTGCCGCTCGCTCATGCCCCGGTCCTTCATGGTCCGCACCACCGCGCGACGGGCCGGTGCGGTCACCACTTTTTTCGAAGGACTTCCTTCGTCACTTTGTTCTCGAGCATCGACTCTGCGAGCCGCTTCTTCAGCCGGGTGTTCTCCGCCTCCAGCGCCTCCAGCGCCTTCAGGCGCCTGGCATCGGATACGTCCATGCCCCCAAACCTGCTCCGCCACAGGTAGAAACTGCCTTCGGAGAAACCATGCTTCCGGCACCGCTCCTTGACCGGGACCCCCGCCTCGGCCTCTTTCAAAAAACCGATGATCTGCTCTTCCGAATACCGCTTCTTCACGTCCGACCTCCTTCGGTCTCAGGTCGGACTCTAATCCATTGTGCTACTCAATTTCGGGGTAACGTCAGGACTTCCCCGAAAATTGCCAAAACAATGGCGGCCACCCACCAGCTATTGCAAGTGCCGTTTGTTCTGGTAAGCAAAGCCAATGCTATACTGATTTTGTAATAGTCGACACTAGAGAGTTCGCTTCTGAAATTTAAGAACTAGCTCTTTGATAAGGTTCTTTGGAGGCACGTGCCAACGAAGGGCATTTGACATTAGTGGAATCGTTAAGGATCCCAAACGCTCTTCCCGGTTGGGATCTCTGTACCTTAGAATGAATTAGAGCGATTACGAAAGGTAAAAATGGGAAACAGACGATGGCATTCACAGACGGTAAGCCAGATGTGAACATAAACGCGATCAACGCGGCAAGGCATTGGTCGGCATCCTGTTCCTGGGCAATTCACAAGGCGGACAATAACGCTGCGCTGGTCGTTGGGCCGGCGACTGATGGGAACGCCTGTGTCCTTCTCTTCGGCGGCCGTCCGTCCGGGCTTCGCTATCGCATCGTGCCGTGGTCGGCCCTACGGCCATGGGTTCTTAACGTCCCGGGCCAGTGGGCGATCCATCAGCCCACGCGACGTCCTGCCATGATTGTCTCGGATCCTGACCCTACTGGATCGGTACATTGTCTGATCGTGGGAAAGGCCGGCTTTTATCTGAAAAAGGTCAACGTATCGCTGCTATCCCTTCGTTCCATGAAGGAGTTGCTCGATACATCACTTCCCTCAATCCTTTAGTCACGGCTTCACGACCCGGCAACACGCGCCGGCCAGATGGCGGCTTCGCCTACTTGATGTATCGCGATATTAACGTCAAACTTCCCTACGGATTGTAGCCGCAGCTGGTGAGTGCACATCTGCGGCACAGACTCCCTGCCCGATCTATCAAAAGCACCGAACCGAATAACTGCTTGGGTGGCGAAGCTCCTGTTTCGCCACCCAGGGGCCTATACCTTCTGGGCTTGTGCGGGCACCCCATAGGTCACGATTTAGTTCGTAACCTGCTTCCACACCTGTTCAGGGGCTGGCGGAAGTTTATCCATATGCTTCAGGAAAAGCGCCAAGGTCCAAGCCTGCTTTTTCGTAATAACACCCTTCCAGGAAGGCATGCCTGTCCAGCGAATCCCATGTTCAACTTTCCACACATCCCATCCTTCCGGGTCGTCCTCGACGCCGTCGGTTGCCAGTTGCGGAGGAGCCGGATATTCCCCTCTGGCAATCGGAGACGCTGATGGATCCCCCGCTGCAGTACCGTGACAGATCGCACAATGCTTCGCATACAAATGGATACCGGCGATCAGGTTTTTATCGTTCAGTGGTACTGGATCAGGACCTTTAGGAGCCTCGCGCTGCAATGTCGCCGTGAGGGAGGCATCAGCGGCCCAATTTTCGAAGGCTCCTGGCGTCGCATCTGCATTCGCTGGAATAAGGCCGAATTTTATGATGGCAAAGCCTATCAATATAAGCACGGCAATCGTCGCGACAATTCCCCAAAAAAAACCTTTCATGCTCTCTCCCTTTTTTTGCGCAATATGCGCTATAGAGTAATAAGCGTACTGGCGTTCTCGCCCGCCTTCCAAAACTTTAGCATTGATGTATTCCATCAGTCACTCTGCGCAACCATCATTCCAACGAAGTGCTAGCGTTGTTGCCGGTGGGTCATCGATTACCTGCCGCCGTGCGATAAGTTTACTTTTTTGCATTCTCTTGCAGAATCAAGGCAGGAATCATAACGAAACACTCTCTGATTGATCGCCAAATCATGATGTTACGGTAGTTGTCAGTACAGCAGCCAATGGATAAACGCTGCTACCTGCCTGCAAGGCCCCGATACTCAATTCAGGCTTTAGCCAAGGCCCAGAACATGGAACAATTTCCACGTAAAATTTCAGACATCCTTCGGCCAGTTCAATCATGCGGTAACCGGCGCTTTTTGGTGCCGTACGAGGGATGAACGCCCTGTTGGCAACGACAAAGTCTCAGCATTTATATGCTCGACACCGATCCACTTGCGTTTTAGCTACATCGAAGAATTACGTTTAACTAAAAGAGATTAATCATTGGATAAAATAAGGATTGCTAAAAATTTTTCAGCGGCAGCAGCAACCTATAACGCGTATGCCCACCTGCAGAGAAGCACATCGGACCATCTGTTGACCCTGACGCCCTGCTCACTGGAGGCTGGTGCGATTGTCGACCTTGGATGCGGAACGGGCTACAGCCTCAAGGGGTTAGCCGCACGTTTCGGCCATGTAGATCTTCTTGCATTGGATGCAGCGCGAGGCATGGCAGCAAGTGCTGCCCAATGGAAGATTGGGACTACCGCTATTGGACAGGCTGAAAACTTACCGATCCGCAACAAAACATGCAGCCTTATATTCTCAAACATGGTTTTCCAGTGGTGTACGTCGCTGTCACTGGTTATCAAAGAGTGTCACCGAGCGCTAAAACCTGGTGGTTGGCTATGTTTCAGTCTCCCGGACCCAACGACGCTGCAGGAACTGCGTCAATCCTGGAGTGCCGTCGATTCCGCAGATCATGTTCATCGTTTTCCGAGCGTTGAAGATGTGCGATCCGCCGTTCTTTCGACGGGAATGATTATCGCTGCCTGCGAAAGCCTAACCTACCGAATTCGCTACGATAGCTTGTCATCCCTAATGGAAAGCCTCCGAAACATTGGTGCCACCAACACCAGTTCGCGACGCCGTCGCGGCCTGACTTCCCCATCCGTAATCCGGCGCATCGAGGAACACTATCCCCGTCCGTCGCAAGATCACGAAGTGCTGGCGACGTGGGGCGTTACCTATATGCGGGCAGTAAGCCCCCACCTGTCAATCGACAGCCGACACGGTTCTCGCGAACCGCTACTTGATCCCGACAACCATTGAGTCAGGTCCCGCAAGCGGTTCTACATAGGAAGTGGAGAACCCCGTTTCTTTCATCCAGCCCTTACAGTCAGCGCCCGTGTAATCGAAACCTCCGTTGGTCTCGATCAACATATTGAGGCTCATAAGCAAACCGAAGCTATTTTGCGATCGGTCATCGTCGATCAATGCCTCATATACGATGAGCACACCTCCTTCCCGAAGTGCCGCGAACGCCTTGCTTATAAGCATCTTTTTGGTAGGTAGGTCCCAGTCATGCAGGATATGCCCCATCAGCAATACGTCCGCACTCGGTAGCGAATCCCGGAAAAAATCGCCGCCAGCGAACGTGACGCGATCAGCGACACCTATCGTCCGAATGTAGTCTTCAAAAACCGGCTGCACCGCCGGTAAATCGTAACCTGTCCCATGAAGGTGAGGATGAGCCAGTGCTATTTGCGCCGCCAGGTCACCTTGTGCGGTCCCGACGTCAACAAAGGTCTGATATTTTGTCCAAGGGAATTGTCCTGCAATAGCCATGTTCGCGCCTCGGCTCACACCCGTCATGGCGCTAAGAAACTCCCGAAGCCGCCCCTCGTCTGCGTACAGTGTTTCAAATTCCGTGAGTCCGGCGCCACCACTCTCGCTGATCTCGTTTTGCGGCTTTCCGGTTCGCAGGGCGTCAGTTAGGCGCGCCCAAGACGGGTACAATCGATGATTTGCCATTTCGAGGATGCCGCCCACGTACGACAGCTTGCCGCGATCAAGAAAGAGAGCCGTCTCCAGTGTATTTTTATATTGATCGTCAGTGCGCTCAAGAAAGCCAAGCGCCACCAAGGCATCGAAAAAATCGCGCGCACCCCGAGGATGCAGATCAAGCCGTTTGCGTAAATCGTCGAAGGCCAACCGCCCCCCCGAAAGCGCGGTGAAGACTCCAATCTCTACTGCACTGAGTAGTGCCTTGGAGGCCCAGAACCCCGTACCGGTTTGAAGAATTTTCTGTGGTGTGAGCATGTTTGACATGATTTAACACCTATTTTCTTGCAATACAGGTTCAGCGCACAAAACCTTTGCGACGCAACCAGTCGCGATTTCTTCCACATCACTAAAGACCACGCGATCTCTGTCATGGTGCCCCGTCCCGGCCCGCAAATGGCATACTAGAGGCGCAGCAGGGTACTCATTTTGTCACGAACAGCCAGTATACCCGTCGATTCACCTTGCAATGCTGCGCATTTGCACGCCAATGAGCAGCCCCGTTGCTAAGGTGCGATATCACAAACGATCCAGTGCCAGCATCTTCCGTTACCCAATCCGTCGACAAACCAGTTCGATCTTGATAAGGATTGTCTAGCATCTACGGCCAATCTCTGGCTCCAAGATGTACTTGATTGATATCAATACCATCTGTAGCTAAGCTCGCTATCGTTCGACTACGCCATGCATTACGCGATATTTTTAGATCGGCTGTATTCGCCGTATTCCGTTAACGCAACGATATCGTGTACAGGCAGTTGAAACAGATAACTGCCGGGTCAACACATGCAAAACCATTTAAGTCTCGATACTGAGGTAAACACGTTACGGGCGAGGTCAGTTGTGTATTGATCGTTGATTTCCACGGCAATCCCGCTTATTTCCGAAACTTAATAATCTTCGATCGTGATCGCTGTCTTTGATATTCGCTACAGAACTGAATTCGATGATAGCGGTCCACACAAGAACGGTCACGAACTTAACATTACTTCATCTGGACATGTGTACATGCAAAAAACCATTCGGTCATGAACCCGCCAGCGATTTACTTAACGGAGTTGATCTGGCGATGATGACTATGACTTCCCCCACCCCCTGACCATGTGGATCTGGTTCCATCGCCTGGCCTCCCCGCCCAGCTTCTACCGCCTGGCCGGCCGGCTGGCCCCCTGGTTCCTGGTGGTCTCGCTGGTCCTGATCGCCGTGGGCATCTACGGCGGGCTGGTGCTGGCCCCGCCGGACTACCAGCAGGGGGATGCCTTCCGCATCATCTACGTCCACGTCCCGGCCGCCTGGATGAGCCTGTTCGTGTACACCGTCATGGCGGTGGCCGGGGTGATGACCCTGATCTGGCGCATGAAGCTGGCGGAGGTGGCGGTGGCCGCCGCCGCCCCGGTCGGGGCCAGCTTCACCGCCCTGGCCCTGGTCAGCGGCATGCTCTGGGGCAAGCCGATGTGGGGCGCCTACTGGGTGTGGAGCGCGCGGCTGACCTCCGAGCTGGTGCTGCTGTTCCTGTACCTCGGCGTCGTCGCCCTCAATTCGGCGATCAGCGACCCGCGCGCCGCCGCCCGGGCCTGCTCCCTGCTGGCGGTGGTCGGCTGGGTCAACGTGCCCATCGTCCATTACTCGGTGGTGTGGTGGAACAGCCTGCACCAGGGGTCGATCTTCCGCGCCAGCGGCCCCACCGTTTCCTGGAGCATGCTGTGGCCGCTGCTGGTCGCGGCGATCGGCTTCACGCTGCTGTTCGGCTATACCCAGCTGGCGCGCATGCGCAACGAGCTGCTGCGCCGCGAGCGCAACAGCCACTGGGTCCGCGAGGTGGTCGCGCGATGATCACGCCGGCGGCGGCGGCGGCCCGGAGCGGGTTCTGGGCGATGGGCGGCTTCGCCTTCTACGTGTGGGGCGCCTACGGAGCCGGTCTGCTGGTGCTGCTGTGGAACATCCTCAGCCCCGGCCTGCGACGGGTCCGCCTGCTGCGCGAACTGTCGGAGGACGCGCCCGAGGCGGCGCGCGGGGAGGACCGGTGACCCGCCGCCAGCGGCGGATGGCCGCGGTCGCGGTCCTGGTCTTCGGCGTCGGCGTGGCGGCGGCGCTGGCCTTTACCGCCTTCCGCAGCAACATGATGTACTTCTACACCCCCACCGACCTGCTGGCCCGGCGCCCGCCCGCCGGCGCGGTCATGGACCTCGGCGGGCTCGTCCAGCGAGGTACCGTGGTGCGCGGCAAGGGGCTCGACATCCGCTTCCTGGTGACCGACTGCCACCACGCGGTGCCGGTGCGCTACGACGGCGTCCTGCCCGACCTGTTCCGCGCGGGCCAGGGGGTGGTCATCACCGGCCACATGGACCGCCAGGGCACCTTCATCGCCAGCCGCATCCTGGCCAAGCACGACTCGCGCTACATGCCTCCCCAGGTCGCCCAGGAGGTCCGCGCCGCCGACCTTAAGGGGCGGCGGGACTGCGGGGACTACCAGAGCATCTACCACGTCCACCGGGTAACGGCGGCCCTCGCCCCCCACGGAGCTGCCCGACCCGAATGATCCCGGAGATCGGCCACTTCGCCCTGATGCTCGCCTTCGGCATCGCCCTGCTGCAAACCGCCGCCCCTTTGGTCGGCGCGATCCGGCGTGTGGAAGGGCGGGGGTCGGCACCTTAACTGGCTACCAGAGGCGAAAGCAGGAGGATCTGACAGCGTCTGAACCTGTAGTAGGTTGGGGCGAATGTTGCGCGGTCACTAGACAAGGCAGCTAATCGAAAGATGTTTTCTTTCGCTCTGGCAAGTGATCTCCGACTGATCCATCCATGCTGCCGATGGCAAGGAAGCCAACCCTCGGATTTTCCGGCGTGGTTAACGTATCTCCAAGGACATCATTTTCCTCTTGCCGATCCGGACGGTTGTGCGAATTGGTTGATTGTCTTGATTGTCGTTTGAGGCTCACGCGTCAGGAACGCAGCAATATCTGCCGAGAGGCTTGGAGGGCGGGGCCTTAGTGATTTGGCTTGCCGCAAGGCAGCCTCTGGCTCCCGAATGATTGTGTGGCTTGTTGTGTAGCGTGCCGCAGGAAATTCGCGGGCAACATTTGCGAGTAAGCCCGATTGTGCGCTAAGGATGAAAATGTGATTTAGAAGCTTCTTGCGGAAAGGCGATGTAGGCAACGTTGTGACGCTCAGCAGCGAAATGGCGTGATTCGAGTGAGGCCATTAAGTCACATCGTGGTTGGGCCAATGCACGTGGTACTTGGTGCTTTTTTATGATGTGTCGTGACCGAATTGATCGGCTGTTGCTCGACTTTAGCAGGAGGCGGTTTTACAGGCGGTTTACGTAAAGGGGGGCCCTTGTTGGGAGATGGAAAAAAAGGAGTGGGGGGAGGGGGAATCTATCTCGGTTTTTGTTCGATATATTGGTAATTAAAAAAGAATCGTGGGGTGGGGTGCTAAAATGTTCGACAAAAAGGCAGGAGGAAAAACACGGATTCGAGTGTTTT
>OFHJ01000508.1_pt1 | contig 14560 bp, 11 predicted proteins | sample 1522001 | NCBI WGS metagenome assembly OFHJ01 (sample SAMEA2464838, study PRJEB22497) | soil metagenome | biome: Grassland; feature: Farmland; material: Clay | place: Australia | collected 2013-02-01 | depth 1.2 m | reverse complement strand
CGCTCGACAAGGCCGTGACCGCCACCGGCTACCTGCAGCGCTCGCTGGAACAGGCCAGAGAGCGCGGGTTGCTGGAAGAACGATCGCTGGACGAAGAACGGCAGCAAGAACGGACAACCCTGCATCCGGACGCCCATGCGCGGCAGGAAGCGGGCATGGAAACAGAGCTGGACCCCGACCGGTACGGCATCGAGCGCTAAGCGCAGCCGCAATCAAGGAGAGTACGCATGGAAACCAACCCGCAGCAGACGGCCACGCCCGCCCAGGAAGAACGCACCTCGCTTCTGGAGTCCTGGAAGGCGTTGCACGAGGAGGCCCGCGCGCGGATCCGCGCCGAGCTCGACGACCTGGCCGAGCGCCACGTCGAAGAACGCAGGCTCAAGGCCGAGCGCATCGAGACGGACAGGGATGCCTGGCTGAGGGAACAGAAGGCGCCGGCAGACGCGCACGCGAGCCTGTGGGCCTTGGAGAAGGCCCGCCGGCTGGAGCCGCTGAGCAGGCGGCACGACCGTGAACGGAACGAGACCGTTGACGGCGTGCAGAAGCCGCCCGCCTGGGCCGACTGGCTGCGCGGGCAGGACAGCGAGACGGCCCGCCAGCTTCTGGCCGAAATCGAGACCGAGCGCGAAGCCGGCCGCAGCAACGGCATCGAGGGCCAGGCACCGGAGCGGCTGCGCCCGCTCTCCCTCGAAGGTATTGCAGGGCGCTGGGACGCAAAACACGAACAGGTGGAATACCGCCGCGGCGAAGATTGCGTGTTCACCGACACTGGCCCGCGCATCGAGGTCGCCGGCACCGAAGAACTGGACGTCGAGGCCGCATTGCGCCTGGCCGAGCAGAAGTTCGAGCCGGGCAGTCCGTTGACGCTGACCGGCGATGACGCATTCAAGGATCGGACGGCCCGGGTCGCCGCGCGTCTCGGCATCGCCATCAAGAATCCGGAGCTGCAGGCGGCTTGGGAAGAGGACCGCAACCGCTTGGGCCTGCCGCCGTCCCTGGACCCCGACATCGCCCTGCGCAACACGATCCGCGCCGACCTCGAACAGATCGCCGTCACGCTCGACGGCGAGCTTGCGCGCCAGGCCGGCGCCGGCGAGAACGGGACGGTCGAATGGACCCTGCAACGCGCCGACTGGCTGGCGGCCCGCGCCGACCTGGCCCAGGCCGACAGCGCCACGCGCATCGCGCTGATGCGGGCCGGCGATCGCGGCCTCGGTGCCCTCTCCGACAGCGAGCGTTCGACGCTGGAGGCGGGCGGCTACCTCGACGACGAAGGGCGCCTGAACAAGTGGGCGATCGACACGCTCGCGGTGAAGGAAGAGCTGTTGTATGCCGACCGCCAGCTCGTGCAGGATCGCAGCCAGGAACAGGCGGAGGAGCGAGAGCAGGACCGCGAGAAGTCGGAAGCGACCGAGCGCGAGCAGAAGGCTCTGCGGACCCGCAACGTCGGCGAAGAGGAACTGGAGCAGTCGGAAGAACTGCAGGAAGAGCCCGCCCTCGATGCCGCCCTGCCCGACTTCGGAGCGCAGCGATGAGCTGGCACCATGCCGGCTACGGTGCCTGGCACCACGGCCATGCTGGCGAGATCGGCCATAGGGTCGTCTCCAGCGTCGTGCACGGCGTGGTCTACGATGTCATCCGGAAAGCGATGGCGTCATCGCCCTGGTCTGTGCGGTGATGTGGCTGCTAGAGGCAGTGCGAAGATGAACGAGGGCGCCAAACAATCGAAGCTGCTCAGTCGGGAAACGTGGTGGGTTATACCCCCACGGCCCGATCATGGAATGCAAATGGGGCTGGCTGGAAGTATGGTCGGGACAGGGCGTTCAGATTCGTGACGGAACGGCTTACCGAGGAGGATATCCGTAGCAGGAATATTGTAGGCTATGAAGCGGTTGGATTTTAGAACGACGGCTTTCCGCTTTGCCGAATGCGAACTCTCGACCCGTCGCGCGGAAGTTTGGTAGAACGTAACGCTATGGCCGCTTCTCGGCCATTGCCGCCGTTTGACTTGCTCGCCGTATCAGTCCGCAATACGGCGCTTAGCGGTCCCTCGATCACGAATCATGTAGCCATCGGCGATCCGATGCGGTGAACGCAAACTTCCGAACCTGAAGAGACGCTCGAGCTGAGGCGCTCGCCGCCTACGAACGCACGTTGCTTGCCGGTGATTCCCCCTTCGACCGTTACTGTTACGCCGGTGACAAGAAGCCGCTCTCCCCAGCAGCGATTCGGGGTCTTGAACCACCATCAGCGCGCCCTTACACAAGCGATAAGTTTTTCCACCCAACACTTCAGTGTCGGTTGCACGGCAATTGCTGCTCCCCGACCCTCTCCGAGGAGCGATCTCAGATGTGGTAAATCCATGTCGCCGGCATCGAGCTGCTGGGAGATATGTTCCGTGAGGGCCCCCAAGCCGAGTTCCAAAGCAGAAAAGGCCATTCGCGTGACGCCTGTCGACGAACTTGAATCACTGGCGATAATGGCGTCCAGCGACGGCGCGACGGCGGCAAGCTCCGGATCGGTGAGAAGCAGTGTTTTGAATTCCTTCACGGCATACGCGATGAGGTTGAAGATCCGCTGTCGCTGACCAGTGAGGAGCTCCCGAATACGTAGCTGCCGCACCGGCGCATCAAGCGACCGCGCTGCATTTATTTGCGGCAGCAGCTCTCCGGCTGTTTGGTCGAGCTGCCAGGTGGATATGTCATCGAGAAGTGTCCGAAACCGCGCTTCTGTACCTCCCTGCTGTATGTCGTTCGCAAGCCCCGCAGTCAAGGACGCAGGCCTGGTCACGCCCGCAAGTGCCGCGTCGCCCCTAGTCTCGTGGATATCGCGTGGCGGCCGCTTAGCGAGCGGGTCGATGTCGATGACGACCGTTTTGTCCTGCTCAACTTTCACCGATCCGAGGATCGCGGAGAAAACAAGTGTTGAGAAGAAGGAAACGCGCGCGTACGCCTCTTGGCGCGATGCCGACAGACCAATCACGACGCGATGCCCAGTTCGGAACTGCTGCGCAGGAAGATCACCGCTGGGAGGATCAAAGTCCCACCAGATGGGCGGCGGCTCATCGGGCGTCCCGAGGACGTACTCTTTGAATGCCCTGAGACCGTCCTGACGCGCGATGTCCGGAAAATGGTGTGCGAGGAATGTCAGCGCGACATATGCAATGGCCCTCAGACCATCCGGCCCGCCGAGGACCAGATGCACAGAGTAGGGCTCCGCGAACACGGTGAATCCCTCCGTCCGGGGGCCCGCGACACGCACTTGAGCGCCAGACGCGCGTTGCGCCGCAAGCCAGTTCTGCAGTTGCTGCTCGGAAGAAAACGCCGCTTTCACCCCGCGCGAGCCGTCAGGTAAAGTTACGTCCTCAAGAATGTGCGGTTGGACATTTTCGATCTTCTGGCCTGTGACGGCGTAATCCTGTCCGTCGACGGGATTTTTCGCGATCAGATGCGTTGGACCATCGGCGTGATCGGGCTGTACCCCAAGAAATGCATTGATCGCCCTAATCTGATCAGAGAGGATTTTGGCGAGCGGACCAAACTGCAGGTTGTGCACGCCGCAATAAATTCCCTTATTGGTTCGCCGTCCGCCCAAAACGGCCGGAAAAATATGCTCGCGAGACCCAGCGCGACCGGAGCAGATAATGCATGTCTTCATAATGGTACCTTGTCGTGGCCGAACTTGCCGATATGCGACAGGCACGTGACCGCAACAGGGCATTCGTTACGCATCGGAGTAGATCTTCTGTTGCAGGGGCCAATGGCCATTGCAACAGACGACCAGACCGGGGCGCGTATACCCACGGGACTTGGTATTCTGGATGTTGGCCCAAGGCTGGATATGGTAAATAAGTAGGCTTTCGATATCACTAACCAGTTCACGGGTGAGCCGCTTGCCCGCAGGCGTACCGAATTCACCCACAATGAAGCGATGCTCGAACACGGCGAGATCGTCTTCAATGCGGCGCCACACCCGCTCGTGCTTATCGTCCGCGTTCCAGCGGCTGCGCACAGTAGAACCGTCCGCTTTCCCAAGATATAGGATTTCGTCAGCGCTCGGATGAAGGATGGCATAAAGAGCAAGGGTGTAGTTCCAGCGGTCATTCCAGTGGCCGGATTCCGCCTCCACATTTCTCCAGTCGAGGATCATTGAACCATCTCGCATATAGTCTGCTGCCCAATCAGTGGGTGACCAAAATTCTGACGCACGCGGCATCAAAGTAAATCGTTCTGCTCCGCGTTCAGGTCCTGCCGCTCGGCGTCACTATCATAGAATTCAGCAATCCGGAAAAGACACGCGGAGGTTCGGGGCCAATCGAACCGAAGGGCCTCAGCATCGGTGCGGTAACGAACGGCAAGGTCTCGCTCGAGCTTTCCGCCATCATGAGGCATGCGGACAGTGACTCCGCGGCGATTGTAAACGCCGGTTTCGAAGCCCTGCTCCAGGGCGCGGCTGCGGACCATCTCGATGATTTCCCGCACAGGCTCCGGTGGCCACGGTCGGCCAGGTGCGGGCTTCGCTGCAGAGAGGATTTCACCGATCTTGCTGTCCCCGATCTCCCCGCGGCCGGCCTCTGCCAGCAGTTTCCTGGCCCGTTTGACCCAATCCTCCAAGGCGACCAGATCAATGACGCCCTGATCGTCAGCGCCTGGCACCAGAGCCCAGTCGTGCAGCACAATGTAGGCTTGCTCCGCCAATTTCCGCGCTCCATCGATGTCGCTTGGTTCGGGTTCCTCGACCCCGCTGTCTTTAGCCGGCAAAAATATGTGCTTAAGCAAAAGCACAAAAAGATCGGGATCACGGGCGAGCGCGCGATGCAGGGTGCGGACGGGCCGCTGCGAATAGCGCAACACCTGGAAATAGGCCCATTCCAGCACGGCAATCTCCTGCTCGCTGACATCGGCGGCAGTTTCAAGGTAGTTCAGGATGATGCCGAGCCCATAATCTGCCATGGCCACGTTCCCGATGACCGATCCAGTGGATTTCGCCGCCTGATACAATGTTTTCACGAGCAGGGGGCCAGGAGGTCTAGCCGCGATATTCTGGGCGAGCCAGCCGATTGCGTCGTAGCCTCTGCCCGCTGCGCAGAGGCGCTCCGCTACTTGGGCCGGATCGGTGTCACCGGGGATACGATAAATGTCGACGGTCTTCCAGTAGGCCTCAGCGAGGGTTGCTGACCGTGTCTCGATCTCTGCCCACACCTCCGCCGTGTGCGGCAAGGCGTGGACGATCCGCATCTCGGCCCGTTCACCCCACTGTTCGGTGATGGCTTGTGCCCAAAGCTGCCGAACCCAGCTATCCCCTCCTTCCCCAGCTACCCTCTTGAGAGCCCACAAGATGCCAAGCGCAAAGGCCGTCTCGTTGTCGCCGTCCGTCAGCAACCCTCTTTTCATCAAATCCAGCTTGGTCGCATCGGGCGCCTGCGACTTGGTGATCGCGTTGCCCAACGCGCCGTGCATGGTGATCGTCGCGATAAACGCGAACAGCGCATCGGGGGTGAGTTCTCTAACCAGATCCTCAGCAGCCTTGACCTGCTGCGCCTCCAGATCATCCTGCAGCATCTTGAAATCGGCGTTTGGCCGGAGATCAAGGGCTCCCGGAAGAAAAAGCCAACGAACCCGGTTCTCCACGCCTGCGGGCTGCAGCGCGTTGAACACCTCATCCAGTGGCCGAAGATCCTCGTCACCCATTGCCCATGCTGCATCCTTGAAACCACGGTGCCGCTCCAGCAGGATACGTAGGTGATTGCGGAGGCTTTCGATCTCGGACGGCTCGGAAAGGCGTGCGGCAAAGGCCTTCAACTGAGTCGCGGCGTCCCGGCGCCACGCGGCATCGAAGTTCGCCCACATGTCGAGCAGAGCCAGCCAACGGTCAAGTCTGTCGCCTACGACGGCGAGCAGTTTGCTGCCGATGGCCTGTGACACCTCTGCAACGATGGCGTAGGTGATTACCTCAGGTTGGTCCGGGGCAAAGTCACGCCAATTGAGCGGAGCCGAAGGAGCAGAGATGTCATAGAGCTTCGGTGCAATCGCTATCAGAAGCTTCCATCCGACGTCCGGATGCTCACGCACGATGTGGTCGATGACCTTTAGTCTCTGGGCGGGCGTGGCATAGGTCTGTGGAAACCACATCACGAAGATTCGACGCAGCGACGCGAAGGGCCGGTTACCCCACTCTCCGCCTGGATCGATTTCGTCCAACCGGACAAGTAGCATCGCCACTCTCATCACATAGTCCGGACTGCGAGCGAGCATTTCCAAGGCCCAAAGTAGGCTGGAAAGGTATTCGGTCGAGTGAATGACGCCTTCATCGCCACGGAACAGCGATGAGACTGGGGGATCCTGCCCCTCTAAGCTATCCTCTAGCGCTTTGAGGAAGGCCTCGGGCGCAGCCTCTGCGATGTTGCGAAAGTCTCGGGATAGGGACCACCAAAGTGCTGGAGATGCATCGCGCAAAAGTTTGCGGACAGCGCCATCCACGCGTTCGGCGATGTGCGGGATCAGGTTTGCCCACTGCGGATAGACCGCGGGGGCGATCATCGCTTCGCTCAGACCTTGCCGTAGCACACTGGAGGCCTCCACACCGAACTCTCCCGCCTCCTCGTAGTACTTGCTCTTGGGACGTCTGGCATAGCGGGGATCGATGGCGCCGAGCACCTCGTGGTAGACCGCCTCGAAGCGCGCAAATTGACTGGGCGTGACCTGCGCGCCGATCTGGGTCCAGAGATCGCGTAATGAGACGACTTTCCAGACATTGCCCAAGCGTACGATGGGACTATCCGGGCCAGAAGCGAGCCGTGCAAGCACGGATTCCAGCTGCTCGTAGGTGCACCCGGCCAAATCGCTGACAAGCTTGCGGTCACGCAAATTGTTATCGACCCAAGCGCCAGCGAACATGGCAGCGATGAGTTCATCCGGTGCTTGAACAGCCCAGCCGGAACGCATACCGGGCGCCGCTGGCATAAGACGTCGCAGGACGGCAATGCTGCATCCGGACGCGTGTGCGAGCTGATAGGCATCCTCTTCGGAAAGCCCTGCCTTAATCAGGGCCGTTTGCAAATGAAATCTCCAAGGGCGGCGGAGACCACTGGCTCCGAACGATGTAGTCGCATCACTCCCGGTGGCAACGAACACGTGGTGGTCATCGTTCACAAGAAGGCGGGCCAATCCAGCATCAGGTTCGGTCAGCACAATGATCAAGGGGGTGCCAAGACCCAGCAGTTGCCGGGCAGTATCGGTCGTATCGGCGACCACGCACCGGCTCAAGTAGTAAAGGCGATGGGCTTCCGGTAACGGACTGAGCGCGGCATACAAAAAAGCCATCGCCTCCTCCGGGGTATCGGCCTGCACCGCCATCAGCTCAGGTGTCGCGCGTAGCCATTTCAGCACGGCGATGTGGCTCTGATCACGATCCGTCAGCAAGACCTCGAACGTGAGGGGTATCGTGGTCGCACAGGTCCACTCCTTCCAAACTTCCTCAAGATTGCGCAGGCCTTGCGGCCGACGTCCGATTTTCACGGGAAGCCACTGCGCGACGGCCGGACATGTCTCGAGCCAATGGACAAGGTCGTCAGCGTCGATGGCGACGACATCGCGCCAGATACGGAGCGTCTTTTTTTCGGCAACCCACTTGTCCTTACCAGCGAACCGCTGTGGCGTGACGAAAACGAACGCAGTCTTCCGGGGATCGCGTCCCATGGGGTTGGCGGTCCGCTTATCGAAATCCTTGTCCGCCTTCCCTTGAATCGACGTGCGCTGGGCGCTCATTTCCCACACGGAGTCCCCCGCCGGCACGAATTCGGACCCTGTTGCCACAGTGCAGGTACCGTCCCACCCTGAATACTGGACACTTTCATCCGACGGGAAACGCACCGTTGCTGCCGGTCCATGGGTGGCATACACCAAGCGGCGGAGAAGTTCAGGTAGCCCGCTCTGTCCATCGCGCCGCTCGCCCCACTGCGAGAGGTCTGTAGCATTGATCCAGCGAACCAAGGAGCCCGGTCTTGGCTTTTGGGGCTGGTGCGGCAGCATCGCTTGTTCAACAACCCCCCCGGCAATGAATTGCAACCCTTCCGCTTCGAGCGCCTCCCGAATTGCCTGTACATTATTGACCGTCGGCGTGCGCACGCCGCGCTCAAAATCGGCGACGGTCGACGTCGCGATGCGTGCCTTCGCCGCCAATTCCTGCTGCGACCATACTAAAAGAGCCCGCGCGGCTTTCACTTGCTCTAAAGTCAGAGCACCATTCATATCTGACATCCGATTTAAACTATGAAATCACAGTGTATACGAGGTTATTTTTGCCATCAAGGGGCTGAGGCCACACTGATACCGACACGCTGGCGCTTGGGTCGAGCCTGGGATAGGCGTTGGTAATTCGGCGAGACGTATAGTTTTCGGGAATTGCGGATGGTTGCTCACCGCGTGGTGCTTCTACCAAATCCGGTTGATGGCGATTGTGGCCGCCGGCAAGCTTCGCGCACTGGTTCTACGTGTGGCTTCGCGAGCACGGCGCTTCATGCGCCGTCCGGCGCGAGCAGTGCAGCATCGGTACCGATCAGTAACGTCAATGTCCGCCGCCTCCGCGACACCAGTCATTCCATCGTGACAACGCCACCGGCGAGTTGGCCGGGAGCGGCGGTAGGGCATAGTTCTGTAAACCTGACACTCATTCCAACGAAATGTCTTCTGGAATCACTCCTCGTTGGTTTTCCTGTTCCAACCCAGGTCGCGAGCGCATGTGCAATGTAGCGGGCGGCGTCGGTTCCCAGGATCGTCGCTGGATCAAAGTTGACGAACCCTGACAGGGTTACGCGGCGGCTCCCTGCAGAGGGCGGACTGGCGGCTGCTTGTGTTGCATCGCCCGCCACAGGTCATAGTTGGCTTGCATCGAGAGCCACGCACGAGCGGTACTGACGCCTGCCTGTTCCAGGCGCACCGCCAAGTCCGGGCTGATCGCGGCCTTGCCGTTCACCACCCGCGACAGCGCGACCCGCGACATAGCCAGCCGATCGGCCGCTTCCGTCACGGATAGATCCAGTGGGGCCAGTACCTCTTCTTTGAGGACCTCCCCTGGGTGTGGAGGGTTATGCATCATCATCGCTCTGTTCCTCAGTGGTCGTCCTGATAATCGACCAGCTCGACATTGGACCCGACAAAACGGAAAGCGACCCGCCAATGGCCGTTCACCCACACAGACCAGTGACCTTTCAGGTCGCCTTTGAGAGAGTGCAGCTTGAACGACGGAATCTTCATGTCTTCCGGCCCGGCTGCGACCTCAAGCAGTCCGAGGATATTGCGAAGTTTCCTGGCATGAGTCGCTTGGACGCCGCGCGTTGACCCTGTGCGATAAAAGGCTTCAAGGCCTTTGTGCCGGAATCCAATGATCATGTGACGTAGCGTATCGTGTAACGATACGCTACGCAAGCACCAACCTCACCTTCTTGAAACTCCGGCCTATTTTACCGTTCCAGTCCCCTATCGGGGGTCTCCGGAGCCCGCGCATAACGCGCCTGTTCCCAGGCATCTTGCAAGTCCTGGTCTCTCACTCGTATGCCTTGTCTGGCGGCCTCGCGTGCCGCCTGCTCCCTGAACACGCCCGATCCAGTAATCTCCACGGCGCCGCCGAACTTCTGCGCCGCCAACCTTAAGCCCAGCCTGATGGCGTCGTCCTCGCGCACATGCATCTCGATGCGCGGGCCGGTGTCGGTGAACAGGGCACGTCCGGCATCGTCCTTGTAGCGAATCTCGCCGCGGCGGCGATCGGCCTCGGCCTGCAGGTTTGCCAGGCTCAGTTGCTGCAGCTGTTTCCCCGGTACGCCCTCGATGCCGTTGCGGTTCTCGCCGCCCGCGCGCCGGTCGCGGTAGCGGATGCCCCGCCAGCCGGATTCGGCGGCCGGATCGCCGCGTTCGGCTTCCTGTTGAACCCAGTCGCGCCACACCAGCGACCGGCCTAAGCCGTCGCCGGCGGCCCGTTCTGCAGCCTGCCGGGCCGACAGCGCTTCGCGCTCCTTGGCCGCCTCCAGCGCCCAAAGCGAGCGGGCCATGCCTGCATCCATCCCCTCGTTCATCCGCGCGGCGATGAACGCCCCGCGGCGTGAGGCCAGTCGTTCGCGTAAGCGCAGGCGCTCTGCGGCGTGTCTCTTTGTTCGCCAGGCCCGTTTCTGCTGGCGCTGTTCCTTGATCTCTTGCTGTTCGACCTCGAAGCGTGCCTTGAGCGCTTCGCGTGCCTGCGCCCGTTGCTGGCGACGCTCGGCCCGGCGCTGGCCATCCCCGGTGGACGACGGATCGGCATCGCCGGTTTGCACGGCCTGCACGAAGCGTCCATAGGAACCCGCTTCGGCAGGCTCGGGCTGACTTCCCGGAGGCTCGAACGCGCCCACGCGCTTCTCCAGCGCCGCTTTCGAGGCGAAGCGGCCGAGCTGCGAGGCCTTGGCCGCCACTTCCTGCCCTCCATGTTCGCCGACCACCACCAGCCCGCTGCCCCGAGTCCGTATCTGCAGGCCGAATCCGGCCAGGCATGCGTGGATGGCCTGCCAATCGGCATCCGGTTCGCCGAGCCGCTGCCGCAGGGCCTGGCCCAGCTCGCCGGCCACCCACGCCTGGAAGGACGGCGCGGCCTGATTGCGTTCCGCCCTCCCTGCCTTCGGGCTCGGCGTCGCCGCATCCCGGGCCTTTTCATCGCCTGGCTCCGGCCCAAGTTCGAAGCCGTGTTCGCCGATGATGCCGCGGCGCTCGCGTTCAGCCTTTCCGATGCGCTTGATGTGCGGTTCTTCTTCTGGCGATCGCAACACGACGTAGGGACCATTGTCGTGACGCCAGCCCTGTTCGAGTTCCAGCTCCCGGCACGCCCTGTCGATCACCAGCCAGTCGAACCGCGGCGGGCCGGCGACCGTGCCCTTCTCGGGGTGAATCCGGTTGACCAGCAGGTGCAGATGGTCGTTGTCGGTGTCCCGGTGGATGGACCACAGGGCTTCGCATTCGGACAGGCCGAGGGCGGACAGCATCTTTCCGGCCACCGCTGCCGCCTGTGTCCGGCTGGGGTGCTCGCCGACCTGCCAACTCACCACCAGGTGATACACCGGATTGCCTTTGAAGCGCCGCGAGCGCAGCGCGGTGGCGTTCATCGCACTGGCCAGGGCATCCAGGTCGTCGGCGTCGGCCAGTTCGCCTTCCAGGTTGACGAGGCCCATTTCCTGGACGGTGATGGGTTCCTGGCCCAGCTCCTCTGCCTCACGGCCCATTCGGGCGACATAGCGAACCGCCTCGACGAACCCGCGGGCGGTCGGCCCGTCCTTCTTCAGGGTAATGACCTTACCCAGCACGCTTTGCCTTCCGGGCTCCAATCAGCGCTTCCAGCTCGCTGGCCAGCTCCATGATCCGTTCCATCGCCGCCCAGTAGTCGCGCTTCTCTTCCGGGGACCAGTTGCTGTCCTTCGGGTAGCGATGCTTGAGCATCGCGCCCAGGCGGCGCAGCTCGCCGACCATGCGCCGATCGACGACGCAGGACAGGCGCCGGCCGTCCACCGCACGTCGAATGAGCTCCGACATCGGCAGGCCCGCCGCTTCGGCTTTCTCCTGGATGCGGGCAATGGACGCCGCGTCGGGCATCCGCAGGTTGATCTGTGGTCGTGGCACGTGCGCGCTCCGGTGCTTCCCCCTCGGTAATCCGCAGAGGGGGAAGCCCCCGCCCGCACCAGACGGTGTCGCGGTACTTAGCGGCACGGTCTGGCGCGGGCATCACCAATCACTCGCTGTGGGCGAGAGCCGACAGCTCCGCCGGCTCCTCCGGCCTGTGCGACAAGTGAAACGCGGAGCCGGGACGCACCGGCGAGGGCCGGGTCAACCGGGTGTCGGGCGGAGCCTGACCAGGGTGGGTTGTCGGACGCCGCCGCCCCGGCGGTGTCTAGACAACCCCTTACCCTGTACGGGGGTTGATAGGGATTTGGAAAGGGAAGCGGTGCGCTTGGTTCTCCTGTCGACTCCGATGTCGTTCTTCCTGTCGGTTCCCTTGTCGATGACAAGGTTGACTGCCTGTGGAATCGCCTGTCGAACCGCGATCGACCTGGTGTCGATTTCCTTGTCAACCGATTGGAGATTCGGTGTCGATAACGATCGGTTTGCCTATGGAGCGGCCCATGAACGACGGTGACGACGAATTGGCCGACACGCTGAGGCAGCGCGTCGATCGGGCGCTGGCCGAGAGGCTGGCGCAGCCAGATGCCCTTTCACCCGGCGCCTTGATCCGGATCCTGTACCCGGTCATCGGCAAGTACCGGGATGCCGGCCTGGCGCTCGCCGACATCGCCAGCGTGCTCCAGGCCGAGGGGTATCCCATCAACAAAGGGCATCTGGTCCGACATTTGGGCGTTATCGAGAAAACTTCTGACCGATCGCCCGGCCAGCAGGATTCGGCTTCGGCAACGCCAAAGACCCACAGCGACTCTCGGAAAACGAAGCCCGTCGGCAAGGCGTCGACTTCCGGCCGCTCGACAGTCGATACCACTGGGGCGGCACCATCGAAAGCACGTCAAGCCCTCCCCGAACAATCCGCCCCGAACCGCGGTCAGAACGCCACCGACTACACACCTGGCGATCCGCTGGCGCTCGAAGGGAAGTGGATTACCGGGGAGCCGGTGCGTTGGTGGACGCCGTCGCCCGCTGGCGATGCGGCGCCGACGGAATCTCCTCTACCCATGCCGCTGCGCTATCCGCTTCCCGAAGCGCTGCGCCCGAAAGACATGCCGCCGGTGCCCGACGAGTGGGCGATCTACGATTTGAAAGCGATGCCGGACGATCGCCTGGCACTGCCCGACACCGGCTCCATGTTCCGCAAATGGTGGTGCTACTTCTCGCCCCGGATATCCTCCGGTTCGCGTCTGTACGGCGTGCTGCCCGGCTGCGATCCCGAAGCCCCGTACGGCCGCTACCCGGACGGGCGCCCCTATGAGAACGAACACGGCGTATGGGGGATCGGGCAGGGCGGTGCGACGCGGCAGCGCAGCCTGATCGACAAGGTACCGCCAGGCGAACCCACGCCCATCGATCTGTTCCTGGGGTTCCCCAGCGCCGAGGGCCCGAACGCCGGCTACTACCTGCTGAGCAACCCGGACGATCCACTCATACTCGCATGGAAGGAAGCCGCTCGCCGCTGCGGTCGACCGACCGACCCGCCCAAGGTCACCTGAGTCCGTTTCCCCGCCTGCAGATTGGTGAGTGAGCACACCGCTCACTCACCCATCACCCGCGAGGAAACTGCAATGCTCAAGACCTTCATCGTAGACGGCGACAAGGGTGGCGTCGGCAAAAGCATGGTCGCCCGCGCCCTGGTCGATCTCTACAAGAGCGCGCCCGAAAGCGGCATGCCGGCCAGCACCATTGGCGTCGTGGACGGTGACCTCGGCAACTCGGACGTCTGCGGGGCCGGGGGCATACGCAAGGAAGTGCTCGGCGGCCCCGCCGAAGTCCTCGACCTCAAGACCGTCGACGGTTGGGCCGAACTCGCCAACAAGCTCGAAAATTTCATTGAGGGAACCGAAGGCGAGTATCGCGTCGTCATCTCCATGCCCGCTGGCGTCGGGCACGCGATGTTCGACGGGACCCAGCCCGTCGTCCACGAAATCATGACGGCGATCAATGCCATTCCGGTTTGGTTGCTGAATCGCACGATCGAGTCCGTCAACGCGCTGGAAAAGCGCCTGGAGAAAAATCCGCATACCTATCGCCACGGCCTGATCGTCAAGAACACGTTCTTCGGCCCCGCCGACAAGTTCGAGGTCTGGAACGGCAGCGAAATCAAGCGCCAGCTGGCGGGCTGGGTGGAGACGGATTTTCCCGAGCTGTACTCCATGGCCAATCTGGCCGTCGGCCGCCAGCCCTTCTGGATTGCCGGCGATCAGGGCATCGGCGACAAGCACCGCAGGCTCGGCATCGGGGAAAAACTGGCCTTGAACGCCTGGCGACGTGCCGCTTGGAAAAGCCTGGCGCAAGTGGAACGCATCCCCGGCCTGGCGGAAGCCTGAGCCATGACGATCCGCGAGGCGGCATTCGAGACCTTGCTGGGCGCCGAGCGCGCCCGGCAGGAACCGGTCATGCGCGACATCCGCACCCTGGCCGACGTATGCGACATAGGCGACGACGATCCCTTCTGGGGCGTCATTGCGTTCGTCTACGCCCGCCTGCCGCGCGACGGGCATGACTGGGAAGCGCTGAAGCAGGCGATCGACCGCCTGGATTCGGCCATGAAGGCGTTGGAGTCGAACAACACACAACCGGATTCCAGCTTGCTGCAGCCCCTCGCTGATCGGCTTGAGGGTACGCTCAAGGCGCTCCAGATGTCCGAGCGGCCGCAGCTCGATAGTGAAGCCCTGGCGAAGGCACTGAGCCCGCAGCTCGATGAGCTGCTCCGTCGCCGACGCAGGGGATTTGGCGAATGGCTGGGCGAACAGGCCCGAATCGTGGTCATCGGCGGGTTGGCCAGCCTGGTTCTGGTTGGGCTGCTGGGCGCCGGCGGAATCGGCGGGGGCCACGCCGCTGTTGCGGCCGCGGGTCGGGCGCGGGGC
>OFHJ01000507.1_pt1 | contig 14577 bp, 20 predicted proteins | sample 1522001 | NCBI WGS metagenome assembly OFHJ01 (sample SAMEA2464838, study PRJEB22497) | soil metagenome | biome: Grassland; feature: Farmland; material: Clay | place: Australia | collected 2013-02-01 | depth 1.2 m | reverse complement strand
CGCGGGCGAGCCAGTGTTCGCGCCGGCCTCATGCTCGGTCGCGGTGTGCGTCTCCGGCTCGAGGCAGCCCAGGTGGCCCGCCGGTGCCGCTGCTTCCCACCAGCCGATGGGACTGCCGGCCTTGATGCTCGACGTCCCCTTGATCAGTAGAGGGCTTGCCCGGGACGTATCCACAGGATCTCTCGTATAGCAACTCGATGTCCGAATCCGGCGCTGTCACCATCTGGTGTGCGGCGTTGTAGCTCCAAACCTGAAGGGCATGCCCATATGCCGCGCAGGCGCAGTCCCCGAGGGAATTGTTGAGCATGAATCCGAGGTCCGAGCCCATGCCGGCAGTCCAATCCACGGATGCTGGAGGCGCGGCAAGCGCAGTTCCAGCCGTGATCGCAGAGTAGTGCGGCACTCTGGGATCGCGCCTACGCGGCCGCCGGCTAAACTTGAATGTCACGCTCTCACCTCAATGCGCTCGCATTTCCGACGCCACCACGCCAGCCTCGCGCGCCGGGCCTGCTCCACTGGATCGCGCGATGCCGCCGCTCGCATCCTCGCCGCCGCGGCATATGCCTCGGCGATGAGGCGCTGCTGATCGTCGAGCGGCAGACATCGCAGGATCGAGTGGCGCAGATTGGCGGTCAGATTTGCGCGACCCGTCACACTATGACGCCGGCTTCTCGGCCGCCTGGAGCTTCGTGATCCAGCCGCCAACCGTGGAACTCGCCTGCGCGCTGATGGCCGCGCCCTCGGCATTGGCGAGCAGAGGGGCCTGAAGCATCACGGCGCCCTGAAGCGCAACGAGCGCGCCGGGGAACTTGATGGTCCACTGCATCGGGTCGGTACCCATGTTGGCGATGAACGCCTGCACGGCCTGAAGGAGCGCCACGGCGGACGGGATCGCGGCCTGTTCAATCGGAGTCAGGGGGGAAGGAGTTGACATTTTCAAGCCTCGGATGATGCCGGCGCGGCCGGCTGGGTAGGGTTTGTCGATGCGGCAGGCTCGGTAGGGCGGAGCGTGCGGCCCGTCGGGTGCAGGTACGCGAGTGCAATGGAGCACAGTCCCGCGATGGCCGATGCCAGCGTCGGATCGATGTTGAGCAGGTGATACTGTGTGAGTACCGCGACGATGACGGTGGCGAGATAGCCTCCAGCCAGGGCAGCGGAAGTGGATCCGGACGGCGTCCAAGTATTCATGGGATCGGCTCCATCGGTAGTGTTTTGCCGGCAAACTCGTGCGTGGACTCGGGCAAGTATTCAAGCCATCCGGCGCGGATCAACACCACGCAAACCTCTGCGCGCGTCTCGCAATACGGTGAAAGGTCTGACGTGCCGGCGCCCATCCATGTAGTATAGGCCGCGCGTCCCGCATCCGTAAAGTCGCGCCACGCCGTGCGGATGGGTTTCTCGAAACTCGGGGCGCTCCACTGGCCGTCGAATGCTCTGTCTGCTCGGATGCGATGTATGCGTACGCAGGCCGGGCACCAAAAATTGTAGCCATCGTCATATCCTGGGCGCAGCACGCTCATGCATCCGCCAGCGCCTTCGCGGCGAGAATGTCAGCATCCGTGATCACGTCAGCGTCCGCTCCCTGCTCCTCCCGAAATATCGCGTGCGCCCACGGCACGAGGACCTTCGGGTCGTGAAAGTCGAGGAGCTGATCGTAGCGGAAGCCGGTCCAGTCGCAGACGTGTTGAATGTACGCCGCAGTGGGATTATCGGGCGGCGGCGAGAAGCGCGTGATGAAGGTCACGGGGCTATTCCAGCCGCGCCCCTGGTAGGTGTAGCAGAGTTTGATGCCGGCGCGGATGCCGCATTCTAGGCTCACGAATTCCGCAGGGCCGCTCTCGGGCTGCGCAGGCGCGAGGCCGTCCCACGCGATGTCGGAGACGAGGATGTCCCACGGATTATTGCGTTGCATTCCGATGGTCATAAGTCCGAGCACGCAGGTAACGGATAGGGTTTGCCGGCGACGCGATCATAGAGATTCATGCGCCTGTTGATCATCGCGGTATAAGTCGCCTTCAGATCGCCGCTCGGTTCCTGGCACTCTTGGCGGCGCAATGTGAAAATGGATTCATCGAGCTGATATTTCCATACCTTGTCGAGCGTCGATGCTTTGGCGAATCCGCCGAACACGCTCGGCACGAGTCCGGCCGCGAGCACCCACGATGCGATGAGTCCTAGAAACGCGGCGCACGCTACGGTTGTGACACGCAGTTGATAGATGTACTGCGTCTGGTGATCCGCTGTGGGCGGCGGCACCAGCATCTCGAAGGCGGAATTCAGCATCTCGATGATATTCATTTCACATTGCGAATTGCCCACGCCATCGCGCTTGCCACGATGTCGCGCTCCGTCTCGCTCCAGTCGCAGCAGTCCTTGACGAGCACTGGGTCAAGTGAGCCAGTGATCGTGGCCGGAAGCTGACCGTGAATGACCGGATTGGACAACGAGCGCACAGCGTCGTTGCCGATGATGATTCCGCCGTCACCTGATCCCATGATGTACTCCAACGGGTTTGTGCTGCGCATTAACGCAGCGGGTGTTCTCAAACGCTATGAGCAAGTCGTGATTCACGATGACCTGCTCTTTAAGGCGAGCAAATCCATTTGCCTCAAAGTAGTTCAGATCGTGCCCAGCAAGCCATGCCTGAGTCTGCTGGTGCTTGTAGTAATCGTGGAGCAGCACTCCTTGGTAAACGATGACCGTGACCGATAGAACAAGCGCCGCAGTCATGAACCACCCTCGCACGCTCTCGCCGTTCACGATGGCAATCGCCGCGCCGCGCTCGGCACGAATATTCGACGGCCCTCGGGATTGTGCTCCGCTCACCATATCGGGTGCCTCACTTTCCATTTCTCGATACTCCAAGCCTGGACATGAGCAGTTGCACATTCTGGTTCAGAGCTTGAAATTCCGCATTGTCCTGCGCTTTGACCGTAGATATGCTTGCGCGGTTCGTTTCGATCTCATGCTGCTGAGTATTGAGTTCGCCGAGCACGTATCCTATGCCGCCGATCAGGGATGCGAGTACGACGGCAATGACCGGCGAATTCCACCAGGGGGGAGCATGGCGATTGTCGATGCCGCCGTTGTTCATGTTTCTTGGCGCCTCGGTGCCGGGAGCCGCATCGTCAGACTCACTCGCAGTCAGCTTGCGGCTAGGCCGCTGCGCGAGTCGCTCGGAGAGATTTGCGGTCACGGAGTTGAGCATGGTTTTGAGGCCCCCATACCTAGGAGGATGAATTGCTTTGGCATGTCAGCGCGAACTCATCATATTATTTCCGCCCCAACCGTGCCGCGATAAGAGTCGTATGCTGCCGTCAGCTTACCTGTCGTGGCATCGAGCAGCCCGGAAGCAGCCACGAGATTCGCGCCGTCATTGGTAAGGCCAACTCCAGTCGGCGGCACTGGAGTGTATGATGTTTGGCATGCGTTAGAATTCCATGCAATGCGCGTGGCCGAGAGCGCGGTCTGCGTCGTTGGCATAGTTCCAGACGTACCAGCCCCACCTGTATCAGTCCAAGTTGCTACATCCCCAACGTCGAAGTACACATTCTCTGATCCAGATGCGCCATTAGTTGGCGTTCGCCATACTCTAAATCCTGATTCATTGAATCCTGAATTCCAGGTGAGCACTGGACTATTCGAGCCGCTGACTGTCACGGCTTCCTCGTTGCTTACTCCCTTCCCCTGAGTAGCATTACTTTCACCGGTCACGCCTAGAGTATGCACAATGTAATAGTAAGTGCCGGCGGCAAGAGTTCCGCCTGTGGTTGTCGTGATGGCGTTTTGGACTGGGGCGGTTAGATTGTAGCTGGATTCGTTCGAGGCCAGTCCCTTGCCACCAATGATATTGTTGCGCGAGATATCTATGTCGCCAACGGTATAGCCGCCAGTTTGCAGAGCAAAAATTCCATTGACGTTGATTCCGATATTGTATCGACTCTCATTATTCTTCATCGAGTAGGCCGGCGCTTGCCCGTAACTGAAGGCGTGCTCTGCAGATTCTACGAATGCAAAGTTTTCCCGTATGCAGACATTGGTCCCGTCACTCTTACAATAGAATACGCCTGAGATTTGTACATTTGGACGATTTACGGAGCAGTACTGAGTAATTGCGTTGGTCATGTCGTAGTAACTGTGACCGGCATAAAGATTAGGGGCTCCTGTAATTGTACCGGATCCAGTTTCTGAACACCCATTCATCACGAAATCAGTATTCCCACCGAAAACCATCGAAGCATTGTTGGTTGCAGTAGAACCATAATCCGCGTTGATCCATTTGATGTTATCCAATGTCATACGTATAGCGTAATACACGTAGAATGCATGAAAGTTTTGTACGCTGGAGTTGTATCCATCAAGTGTCAAATTAGAAAATAAGAAGTCACTTCCGTTTGGTACAGTCATTGCTGCACTCAAACTAATAGTAGCTGTCTCGTTAGGAAATCCAATAATTGCCGCTGGCTTTGTTGCCGGATTTATCTCGAAATATGGTGTAGGACCATTAATTGTATTATCTGAGTAAGCAACCAACGTATATTCAGTCGCTGAACCCCTTAATACGCAAATACCTCCTGGATAGGTCTCCGAAACGTATGAAGGACCGAATATAGTTGGTATGTCATCGAGTGGTGAGCTGATTGTACCGGAGTTCGTGCTTAACCCATTTGTTTTGTCAGCAAATACAAAACGCACCCCAGTGACCAACGTGCTGGAGACCGTCTGCGACGTGCTTATAGTCCAAGAAGTGCCACTGCCAGCGGTAATGGTAGTTCCGGCGCTGATACCGCTTCCTACTAGTGTCTGACCAATTGAAAATGTACCTGTTACAGTACCGCCTGCTGTGAAAGTTGTTCCACTGATCGAACCAGCAGAAGCTGAAGCCCCACCGTCGGAATTCATCGTGAACGATGCGGTTAGAACATTGTTATCCTGATCGGTAACAGTAAATGTCACTGTCTCGTTTACGACCGGCCCAGTAGGAGTGCCGCCCATGACGCCATAGCGAGCGGCAGCAGCGTCACTTCCTACCCAACCGGACTGCCAAACTTTGCTGTAGAAATCGAGCCATGCCGGTCCTGCGGTCTTCTCGAAAATGAATGGGAATCGTCCAAAACCGACTCCCACTACAATATCTGGACAAATTCCAATCGTTCCATCCCAGTAGCACCAGCGATGCGCTGCATAGGAACTGGTCGTCGTATCAGGCTGCGGATATACGAGCAGCATCGGCTGGAACGCCGGCTGCGTGTTGGAGAAGAAGCCAGGATTGGCGATAACGGATTCAACACCGCGGCCATGTCTGGCGAATGCCGTCTCAAGCGGCGCGACGCCGATCGCAAGAATGCTCGCGATGGTGGATTGCAGAAATGTGCGGCGAGTCGGCATCAGAATCCCATACACATTGGTAAATACAGTGTGGTGCTTGCTGCCACGATGGATTTCAGGAAGAGACGCCGGTTGATAAGAAAATTCTTGGTACGCGGCGCGTAATAAGTTTGCGCACGCTTGGATGATCGGCTGTTTAAGACGGTGAACATCGTCAGTACCCGATGCATCCGAAGCGGATTACGTCGTTCGCATTCACAGTTCCGCTGAAACTGTCCGACGTGGTCGTATTCGCGCCCTCGGCCAGGGTGTTCGCAGGCGTCGTGATATCATGCATCCAACATGCTAATCCGTTGTTCAAAGCTGCCGATCCCCCCGGCAGCGTTATGGTTATCGTGGACGCTCCAGTGGTTCCGGTACACGAAAATTGCCCGGCGGTGGGACCTCCGACTATTGTCCCGAGAGTAGCGCACGCGCCGGTCCCTGCTATGGAAGCGGTTGCACTGTTATTGTAACTTTCAACATAAGGTGTTTCTATCGGCAGTGACGATGTGAGGTAAGAACTGAAACCGATGGCATTGGTCGTCCCAAATTGGCTGCCGGTAACCGAAATGTGAACTGTGCCGGAGCCGTGCCCGTCTCCGAGCACGATCGTTCCTGCCGATGTGCTACTGCCGAGCGTCAGTGTGGAGGAGCTGATGCTCGCCTGAGGAGTGCCACTCACCGCCGTCCCGGTCGCTCCGTAATAGGCGAGTTGGGCAGCGGTGCCGGAATTGACCGTGCCAGATCCCCCACTCGGAATACACGCCGTACACGCGCTCACATCGTAGAATGTGCCGCCCACGTCTGTCGTGATCGAGGCGCCGGTATTTGCGGCGACAGCGAGCGTTCCGCTACCGTTGATGAGACTGATGTACGCGGTGTTCGTAGCCGGAATAGCCGCACCGGACACGAGTCCGGTAGTAGGCTCGACCCATGCGGTTCCCAGAGCGATGGCCGTCGTGTTCTGTTTGGCTGTCGTGTAACTGCCGCTCGTAACCGTGACGTATACATTCCAGCCCGTGGCACCGGTCGGGGCACTCCCTGGGGCCGCCACGTTGAGCACATCATTTGCGGCGACGGCAAGGGATGTTTCAGCGGAACCTATCGTCTCGCCATTCGCGTTGACCCAGGTGGATTCGACGTAGTAAGTCGTTGCGGCAAGAGTGCCACCAGCCGTTGCGGTCAGCGCGCCATTCGTGGGGGCCGCGAGAGTTGCTGACGCCACAGTGAGCGCGTAGGTGCTGGGATTGTAGACATCGAAGCTGAAGCCGGCTCCGCAACCGCTCGACCCCGCAGCGGGCAATGTCCAGGTCGCAACACCCGTCGGCATCGTACCGGAGACGCCGAAATTCACCAGGCTGGCATTGATTGTAGCGCAGGCCAGTGTCGTCGTCGTGGTGTAGTTCAGCGTGTTGTAGGCGGTGCCACCAGGGCCGCCGTTGTAGAGCAGCGTCTGTGAGCTGGGGATCGAGGTCCCGTTAATACTCGTAGCCGTCGCCGCGCCCAATGATGGCGTCGTGAACACGGGAGAAACCGTCAGCGGAATCACCGTCCCGCTGCCCGAGGTCGTGTATGAAGTCCCCCATGCCGTGCCGGTGGAGTTCGCGATGCCGGCGGAGGGGTAGACCATGGCACTCGTGCCGCAGGCCGCGCCGCTCCCGGACACCACGCCAGTACTGGATGCCTCGAGGCATTGCACCGAGCCCGTGACGCCCGAGAGGGTGAGGCCCGAGGCGGTAAGGCCAGCGTTGAAGGTCTGGAGTGCCGTCCATGTCTGCGCAGTGGCCAGCTGCGCGAGTCCAGTCGGAAACGCCGCGAGTGGCCAACTCGACAGCGCGACGTAAGATGGCGCGCCGGTGGACGATGTATCGTTCCCCCACACGCCGTAGCCCGGAGCGCTCCCGAGAGTCAGTGTGACCGCGCCAGTCGATGCGGAATTCGTGATGAGCGCGCCGTCGCCTGAGAGGGAGGTGACGCCCGAGCCTCCGGTGCCGCAGGTCAGCCACTCAAGTGCCGTCCCGTTGTTGGCGAGGCAGTCCCCGCTGATGAGAGTCGGGAGCGCCGGCAGGATGTCGGCTTCGACCATCTGGCGCAGGGCGGGGATGCCGGTCGTGCCATTCGGGGTCGCCAGGATCTCATTGGCAGGATCATTCGCAAACAGGCCGAGCTGAGATCCCCAAGTATTGAGCGTACCAAATGCAAGCCATGCCGGCTGTCCTTGCGTGCCGTTGCCGGGATTGGAAATCGTATTGCATTGTGCAAGCGTCTGAAGATTGCAGATAACAGGGCTCAGTGGTGCTGCGAATGCCGAGCCTGCGGAAAGGATTCCCGCCAGCAGCAAGAATGTCAGAATTCGTCGCATGAATTACTCCAGAAGCAATCTTTCGGCGTGCTCTGCGCTGAGAGCAGCAAATAACAATCCGATGAGCGCCAGCGGATCGACGCTCAAGATTCCATCTTCGCGTTCTCGCACAGCCTCAGGAAATACCTCGCGCACTTCTTGGGCGAGCACGCCAGCGGCTGGCTTGCCGTTTGACAGCCAGTGGAAAAGCACGCCCCGGATCTTGAGCGCCCGCTCGAGCGGATTGTCGATAGGACAAATGGCCTTTTTGAGACGCTCATCCGATGCGACATAAGATTGTAAATCCGTCATCATCATTTCTCTTGACTGTAACTAGTTACGGACTTATGATGCGCTCATGAAATCAGCGCGTGAACGAATGGCGGCCCTGAGAGCGCGAAAATTGGCGCGCGGGCTGCGATCCTTCTTGATATGGCTACATCCAGACGACTGGCCCGAGGTCAAACATCTCATTGACCGACTTACTAAGCGGAGACTCAAATGAAAATTGCGATCTTTCTGTTATTTACGCTTTCCTGCGCCGGATGCGCTACGGCTCATTGGAATACCGAGACCAAAGTCGAAGAATCGGCTTTCCTTACTTTGCACGCCGTAGATGGCCTACAGACCGCCAATATCTGCCATACGCCTCATCGCTTCGAGGCAGAATCTACATGGGCATTGGGGCGCGAGCCTCGGGCCGGCCGCACTGCGGCGTATTTCGCGCTTATCGCGCTTGGACACATCGCGATTACAAATCTCATGATCGAACATCACGCGCCCGAGTGGATCATTCGGACGTGGGAACTTGGTGGAATCGCATGGGATGTGAGAGATGTAGCACACAATGCCGAAATCGGGATAACCCCATAAACACGATGTGTTTTCAGTTCAGATCGTAATCGAAAGAAAATCCTTTATAGATTCCGCAATCTTCATTTGCTGGAAATCCTCCACTTGTCAAAGTGCCCCCTGGGGCAGTCACTAGGCTTAGCTCAATGTATGGCGCTATTGGACTCAGTGCGACTACGCCGTATGTTGGATTCGGAGTAACACCGGAAACAGTGACTGGATAACACATTTTCCCCTGCGAAAACGATGGAATCAACGACTCCGGTAAACCGCCGATCTCAATAGCTGAAGATGAGGTCGTGGCTCCGTACACATCCGCAGTAGAATATATGTGGACGTGATTGCCCATTGCGATGTAATTCAATGTTCCTGCAAGAGACGATGCATAAGGTCCGCTGAATGAGGCCGCAAAAGATCCCCTCGAGATGTCTACAGACTGTAGATTAGTTCCATCGCCATAGATATCCGTTGCTCCGGAATATCCTACTGCCTGAACTATTACTCCAGTTCCGCTTGCTGTTTTACACGTAACAGCGTATGCGCCAGTCGTATTATTGACGATAAGCCACCTCTTCCTCCATGTCGGAAATATGATCTGCACATTACCTGTAAGCGCGCCAGCAAGCGTGATGATCGGCATCGCAGCCTGAGTCGCGGTAAGTGTGATATTGGCATTCGTGAGACCAGTAATCGCCGCGCTGCCATATGCCGCCAAAGGAACCCATCCGGAAGTCTCCGCCGCAGTTGCGTCCGGATTATTTGTGTTTCCCGCGACGGTATTCAGCCAGAACCCATTGCCCGCAGCCATGAGAACAATAGCGCCGTCTACATAGCCGCCATTCAACGCCGCTATAGACGTGCTGAACGGTTGATATTGTCCGTAGTCCAATAAAGATTGTGCAGTGAAGGCGTCGTATATCGTCGTGCCACTGTTCCATGATTGTGCCGCACTTCCTTCCTGACCACGCGCGACTGTAGCACTGCTTCCTGACAGAGCGGTCACATATACAACTTCATAGACTCCGTTGGCTTCAAGTATCAATGGCCATGCCGATCCGGCCGGTATTGTCGGCGCGCCAGTTGCACTGCCAAGGCTGATTGATGTATCACCCGAGGTGATCGCGGCCGCAATGGTCGTCGAGAAAAAATTGACGTGGATGAAGTTTGACATAACGATCAGCTCACCGTCACCGAAAATGCCATTTGGAATGGCAACGGCAGAATATTGTTCGAGATTAGCGAAGCCAATGAATTTGCTCCGGATATCGATGGAACGGTAATGTCAGCGGTTCCAGTTCCCATAATCGACACTCCAGTGGCAGTCGTACCCGTTCCTGGCGCAGAGAATGTCACGGTAGGCTGTGTCGTATATCCAGAGCCTCCACTGGTCATTGTGACGCTCGTAACGGAATTTCCTGTGATCGTAGCTGTTCCTGTCGCAGTAACTCCGCTAGGCGGAGCAGAGAATGTCACTGTGGGAGCAGACGAGTATCCTGATCCGCCATTCGTGATCTCTACAGACTCCACAGCGGCCGTGATCGAAAGTCCGATGTTTGACAATGTATCGAGCGAAGCATCTGATCCATACGTGCCATATAGAAATCGATTGATCCGACGCAGCAGCCACTGCACGCTCATTTGCACGCCATCGCCCTGATACAGAATCCATGTTGCGAATCGCTTGTAGATATCGTCGCTCGCCGCAATGGCAGTCTCTGTCGCCGAATAGAACTCTCCGACTGCGAGCGCGCCGATCATATATGTCCCGATGGGTCCTTCCGTGACATTAACGCCCGTGCTAATGCTCGGTCTCGTTATCCCGTAGATCCCATTCAGTGTCCAATCTAGCAACGGCCCGCTGATGTTTGAATTCGTGTAGAGCGCAAGCGGCGTCGCATTGAACCAATTGAGATATCCCTGCGAGATGTCATTGTGGACATCGACAAATGCCTGTAAATCCTCGTCATCTCTGAATTGCGCATAGAGATAGGATTTGATAATCGTCTGGAGTGACGTAGGAACCGCTATCGCATCGACAGTGATCGATGAGTCCGTCGTGATCGAACTGTCGGTTGTGAATCCGAGTCCGAATGTCATGCCTGTGCTACCACGACGTCAGTCGATGAGATGTAAAAATATCCATCAGAAGTCAATGGCGGAACGATCTGCAATCCAGCGCCAGGAGATGCGGAACTCCCATTGATTGTCATCGTGATAGCGAACTCGGAGATATTCTCCTGAGCAATGATTCCCGAAACGGAGTTCACGAAAGCTGTCTGTACAGAGCCATAATTGATCGGCTGATTGACCCCGAGCGCATTGATGTAAGCCGTGATCGCTGGTTGCGCGGCGGCATTGACCAGGCTGCCGCCTGTGAAATTCGTCAGATTCGTATTCCACGTGACATTCAGCGTTGCTACATTCTGCACTGGCGTCACATAGACTACATTGAATGTATTCGTTCCGTCCGTGATGGTGACGGTGGTATTTAGACTGCCATCCGTCGAGCCAACAATGGTCGAGAGATCCAGCACCGACAGATAGATGGCTCCTGCCATCGCGGTCGGATCTCCGCCGGCGGTGAGCACTTTCCAGCCGCCCGTGACGGCCTGCACAGAGACTAGAGCAGGATTGACTCCTGGGACATTCAGGAGATTTGCGGTGATGTATCCAGGGACACCCTGAGCCACCCGGTTGAAGTTCTGGAAGACCTGCGCCCGATATGATCCGATGGTCTGCGCCGAACCACCCGGCGTACCGGTCGCAGGATTCGTTACCGTGAGGTTATAGGCGTTCGGGAACGAGGTAGATACCGTGGTAACGGTATTGGCTGCGACCGCCCAGGAGCCGCTCTGCGTCGCCACAGCGAGCACTGAAGCCGAGCTCCCCGTACTCCCAATGACCGTAGCAGTCTGTGTAGCGTACTGGTAGGTCCCATCAGATATCAGAGTCCCGGCTGGAATCTCGGCTCCCGCAAGTCCTGAGAACACCACGTAGACGCTGGTATTCTGAGCCGATCCCTGAGCGATTCCGAACTGCTGGCCAAGGAGTCCGAGCAAGTAAGGATTCGCGGCCAGCGGCGAAACCGAGTTCACGGCATCGACCCGCGCCTGATCCTGAGTGACAATGGCGCCAGTGTCTGTGCTGACAACGTCATCGATCAGCGTGCCGGGCAGGCTTGCTGTGTACCCCGGCTGAACTGCTGCGACATTCGTGATCAGCGTCTGCTGCAGGGTCGCGGGAGGTGTCGGTTGTGGCCCGGAACCATCCGTGCCCATGATCAGCGGGACGGCAATCGGAGTGCTCATGTCGGCACCGAGAATCCGACCGTAGAACCGGAGTGCGTCGTCACAGAGACATTGTAGACAGGGGCGCTTTCCTTGGCCGCAGCGCGCGTGATGGCAAGGTACGCAAACATGCCCTGAAATTGCTGCTGCGTTTTCATTACGTAGTAATCAGGAAATACCTGCGTGACAATGGTCTGAAATTGCGGGATGCCCCAAGACCCATAAAACGGCGATTCTCCCGTGTTGAGCTTCAGGACTTGCGCCAACCAAGTGAGATTGACGGCGTCGTTGAAGCCGTTCGCATCGGTCTCAATGACTTTCCACGACTTACTGCCGTCTTCATTCGTGATGCGACCGTAGACTCTCATACTGGCGCTCCGGAATCTCCGGTCACATTCGTAGAGCCGGCCACGTAAGTTCCCGGTCCATGCCCATGTGTTTCTACGATCACACCATCGGCATCGATTCCGCTGGAACTAATGGTCAATGTCTTGCCGCCGGCGGTGATCGAGATCGATGAGTTCGAAACCGTGATAGTGCTCGAGCCGAATGTGATCGTCGTGCCGTTCTGATTCGTGATGACCGAGGATGCGGTTCCTGTCGTCGTTCGTCCAATGAATCCATTCGGCCCCTGAACCAAATATGCATTCGCATCCGGTGCCGTGAACGCCTTCGTTCCAACAGGCACGAACACCAGTGCTGAGAGATTCCCTGGCGGCGTGAATTTCGCAGCCGTCTGACTCGTTCCGATGATCTGCCCGAGTAGCACCGAGGCCGGTACCGTGATCCCGGTATCTCCGACTTGGGTCGGGCGGTAGTTCCACGGAGACTGTCCGGCACACGGAATCGTGACCGGCGGGAGCGTCCACGGAGAAGTATCCATTTCCCATTTGACTGTCACCATCTGCCCCGAAACAGCGGTGACTTTGCATGGCAGCGCAAAACCCAAGTTCTCCATGAGCTCCACAGCACGCCTGATCGCGAGCTCATTCGAGTTCTTCTTGAACCAGAGCTTCGTGAAGTAATCAAACGGCACTGAAAGTCTCCAGTGGAACCGCCTGGATGACGGTGATCCAATCATCCGCGTCAGTGCCGCGGAACTGCCCTGCCGAACGCAAACCCGTCACGATGAAAGTCCCCGAGAAATTCAGTTTGTTCGCAAACTGAGTTCCCGCGATGGTCGGCATGGTCAGCACAGATCCCGGTCCTGGGATATCGCCTTCGGGCAACTTGATATAAGTCCCGACCTGAATGTCCGCTCTCAAGATCGTATTGATCGTGAGCGTCGGAGGCTCAAGCCATGTCGGCTGACCCACGAGATCGGTGAACTTCAACTCAACCGTCTTCCCCGTGCTTTTGCTGTAATCCGTGACGATGATCTGCGAGCCATTGAAGTACAACTTCACGCCGGGATATTTCGGCCCGATCGTGCTCTTGGCGTAAGTCAATCCATGAATGAAATGCGCATGTGCGGTAGCCGTCCGCGACATGTGCAAAATCTGCTGATCCGTCGTCAACGCAGGATTGATGTAAACGGAAACCTTGGAGTTCGGATAGGCTGTCGTCAAGGTCTGCGTGATCGCGTCCGAGAAGGACTGTCCCGGCTCCCAGTTGAATACGATGTTGCCTGGATTGTCCTGGGAATAGGTACTCGGATTGATCAGTAGGTCAAGTGTCTGCTCTGTACCCTGCCAATTTCCGAATGCACCCAGTACTGTGGCATTGATCAACAGCCCCGGCGGTGGCTGAGCGGTCGAAAGCGGCAAACCTCCCTGCATGCCTGCCACCAGCGACAGAGACGAACCCCTGAAGTTTTGCGCCCCGAATAGATCCTCAAGATTCACTCCGTGGATGCTGATGACCGTCGCTCCACTGGGCGTATTCTGCGGCACGATCTGAAGGTCAAAGACGATATCCTGAGATTGCCCGTCATAAGTTCCGCGAGGAAAACTCGTCCAACTTCGAGCAACACCAGCCGTGCCCGTTCCCGGAAGATTCCCGCTTGGCGTCGAGAGCAATCCATTTGATCCATTCGTTGTGACCGTCGTCAGATTATAAAACCTCACGTGGTAACCTCAAGATTCCCGGTACTCTCGCGATAAAGAAGCGTTCCACCCTTCAGAATGGTCGTTGCAAGCGGAATGTCATAGTCTGATGGAGACTCAACCATCGGCCCGAAATAGAGCGTCTCGTTGTTCTGAGTCAACGAGAAATACCATCTCTGAGGAATCAGGAGCCACTGCGCCGTGAATGTATACGTTCCCGAGCCAACCGTGATCTGCGTCGAGAACGGCACGCCACTTTGAAGCGGCGCAAAGGCAATCACCAAGGTAGTCATTGCCCTAGATTATTCAGGCCCGGGATAGTGCCGCTCGGAATGTTTCCGATTGCATTGCCGATTGAATTCGACACGCCAGACCAAGCCGTTGAGGCAATCTGATTGCCGTCCGTTATCTTCTGCATCAATGCCGAGAATGCTTTGGTAGCCGACGATAGCGAGACGAGCGGTTTCAGAAAGTCGATGCGCCACTCAATCTGCTGTTGCTTGCTGTTCTGCGTGATATCAGTGACACCGGTCATAATGCAGCCGGTGAATAGATACGACGGCATTGCAACTGTATAGGTTCAGCCTGCCGCGTTGTGCTGCGCGAAGCTGTCTCGCAGAGCCGTGAACATCGGCAGCTTCGTGATGTAACCGCCAGTATCCTTGACAGGAGCCACCATCAT
>OFHJ01000506.1_pt1 | contig 14605 bp, 15 predicted proteins | sample 1522001 | NCBI WGS metagenome assembly OFHJ01 (sample SAMEA2464838, study PRJEB22497) | soil metagenome | biome: Grassland; feature: Farmland; material: Clay | place: Australia | collected 2013-02-01 | depth 1.2 m | reverse complement strand
CGCCTTGTGCGTTGCCGACGCCCCGCGGCTCGGCCCGGCACGCAGGCGGCGATCGCGCTCCGCCTGCCGCACCCAGCCGCGCAGTGTCTCCACCGTGCAGCCGATCTTCGGTGCAATCGAGGCAATCGCCTCCCATTGCGACGCATGCTCCTGTGCCTGGTCCAAAACCATGCGCACCGCTCGTTCCCGAACCTCCAGCGAATACCGAACCGATGTCTTTCGCTTCTCCATCGCTCCATCCTCTCAAGAATTGGAGCCTCTTCAAAACTCGGCGCGGTTCAAATCTTTAATGCCACTGTAACAAAATGTTACACAGCCGGATTATTCGCCTTGGCCTTCGTCAGAATGCGATTCTGACTTTCCGTTGCGCGCTCAAGAACACTCTTGTAGACGCGCTTCTTTTCGCGGCTCGGAGCGTTACGAATAAAATCTGAAAATGGCGAAGAAGTGGTTGGCTTCGATTTTCGTTTGAGCTGAAGCTTCATATATCGGTTACTAATCTGTTAGCTGCAAATTACTTTAGCACTTGCCAGATTGTTTTGGAATCGTATTTTTCAGGGATAAAATTTTCAATTCGATTTACATTCGCTTCATAAAAGCGACTAGAACCGTCATTATTTTTCATTAGTAAATCTACTTGGATTCTTTTCCCCAACTCGTTTTTTAGTTGGTTTACTACATTTCGCGCCGCGAAATATTGGTTCACAAAAGTCTCGATACTAATTTGTCGCCCTTCTTCACGTTCCCGCGCTTTAACGAAGTTCCATGCTTGGGATGGTTCCTGATAGACGTACAAAATTTGGACCGTTCGTCGTTTTTTCAATGATCGCATGATGTTTCGTCTTGCGACTTCATGATGAGAAAGTGTACCGTCCAAAAGAAAGCTCTGACTTTGTTCGAGTGCCAAGTCGTGAATGCGTTCAACAATCTTGATTACGGCAGATTGAAATAACGCCGAGTTATCCCCTTTGTATGCTGGAAACAGTGGGCGTAATTCATCAGGGTCAATCCGTAGGATTGGAGGTGATCCATCGCTTGCCTTGAGCTTTAAAAGTTCTTTTGATGCTTCAGTCTTTCCGGCGCCTGGTGATCCTGCCATGAAAACCGAGACCGGGTCGGCTTCCGGGAGATAGATATCTGGATCCGTTAACATACGCGCAATTTTTGTGCGTTCTCGTTTAGCGTACTCGAATGCCTCATCGGCAATGCGTTGCTCGTTTTCCGAAAAGGTCATTGCGGCATCATGCTGGAACTCGTCGGAGATAACAAAAAGTCCGCGCAGATCGTGCCGCTAGCCGAATAGTGTCTAAATGGCATGTTCGTCGCTTTCTTAGCCGATTTTCGCGTGTGTTTGGGGCGCGCAATATGGGGCGCAGACGAAATTGTCCTCGATGCTACGCCAGAGCGTAGCGGATAACTTATTGTTTTAATTGGTAGGGGCGACAGGATTTGAACCTGCGACCACCTGCCCCCCAGGCAGTTCACCTATCTTCCGCGACTGTCCGTAGCTGTATTAAATAATCTAGTAAATACAAGGCATAGCGACTATCTCTTGTCCGCTATCGTCCGTTGCGTTCCGCATGAATCCGGCGCACAATTGTAGCGCAGGTTGTAGCGCAGCGGGGAGACGATGGCAAAACTCACGGGTGTACGTATTAACCGCTTCAAGGCCAAAGGCAGGGACTACGCTGAAGCCGACGGGGCAGGTTTATACCTTCGGGTCTCGCGTAACGGGGCCAAGACCTTCACCTACCGCTACCGGAACCCCCAGGGCCGCGATACATGGCTGGCAATGGGTAACTATCCGGCCATGAGCCTGCACGATGCCCGCAAGCAGGCTGCCGAGTATTCGCTACAACGGAAGCAGGGCATAGACCCCGCCGAACAGGTACAGGCCGAGCAAGCCGCGAAGCAGGCCCAAGCCGAAGAACGGGCGCTAATACCCACTTTCGAGAACATCACGAGGTCGTATTACCAGCGTGTTATCGCTCGCCGTCGCCGTCGCCCCGAGCAATTTCTGTGGGCGATGGAAAAGTATGTACTTCCCTACATTGGAACGGTTCGCGTATCAGAGCTAAGTCGCGGACAGGTCGCGGAAGTCATTAACCGCATGGTGGACAACGGAACCCCTGTAATTGCCAACCGTGTGCTGGCAATGATCAAGAGTGTGACTCGATACGCGGCAGAGCAGGGTCATGCAGCTATGGACCCCGCCGCAGGGCTTACCAGGGTCAGTGCAGGCGGCAAGGAGAAGTCGCGGGACAGGGTGTTAAGCCGCGAAGAAAACAAGGCGCTTTTGCTGGCGCTGGACGCTGACACGATGGCGTCACGCCGTCTATCGCCGCAAGTTCGTACAGCCTTGCTATGGCTACTCTTAACAGGCCAGCGTATCGGTGAAACACTGGCCGCAGAATGGGCGCACATCAAAGACGGAATCTGGCATATCCCCGCTGACAACACCAAGTCGGAACGGGCGCACCTGGTCCACCTGACACCCCAGCTAACCGCCTTGCTGGACGAGCTACGCCCCTTAACCGGAACTCAGCGTTACATCTTCGCCAGTCCCAACGAGAGCGAGAAGCCGATCAACCGCTTCACTGTGGAGCGGGCACTGAAACGGCTGCTTACGGATGGCACGCTCAACATGCCGTCATTTACGCCGCACGACCTAAGACGGACCGTTGTAACCCGGCTGTCCGATCTAGGCGTCGCGCCTCATGTCATCGAGAAACTTGTTAACCATCGCATGGCCGGGGTCATGGGCATCTACAACCGATCCGAATACCTGCCCGAACGCGAGGAAGCGATCGAGCTTTGGAATCGTTACCTGCAAGACCTGACGGGCGCAGGGGACAACGTGGTGTTTCTGGCAAGGAGGTAAGCGAACGGGCACAAAAAAGGCGTTCACTATGAAGCAGTGAACGGCCCAAAAGTCAAGATGTCACTACCATATTCTGATATAACACCTCAACTGACCGGAGGTCTAGGGAGGAGAGCGCTCCGGCCATTACATTAGGCAACTCGTCGACCATTTAGTTCCCTCGGTTTCAACAGCGCCGACAGATGATGCAGGAGTGGGCGGATTATCTGGACAGCCTGTGTAAAGGCGCAGATGTGTTACCCATAAGAAAAAGAACTCGCTAGACTCGAATTACCGGACTTATCACAATCGTGGACAGCGAAGACATTTGACTCGCTGCTGCCGAAGCTACGGCGGCGCGTGGAATGTCATGCCGGAATCCCACGTCAGTATGCTACGTGATGCAAAAGAACACCAGAATGCAAAAATAATGAAAGGAGTGACATGGAAAGTTTGCTATACGAGATTAAGCCGTACCTTTTGCTGGGCATGGGCGGTGGCGCAGAGGTCGTACATAAATTTTCCTATGTCGGATTCCCTTCGGAAATTGGGATTGTGTCCGCCTACACACTGGGAGCTTTGGGTGGATTTATCCTCGGCATGCGGTTCGCCGTACGCAGAACAAACAGGAAGATTCTCGCCAGAACGGCCTGAGTCCACTTTGAGCCAGGATAACTAGACACGCGTCTGAGGCCGCTTGTATACAGGAGGCGCTGATATGGCAGAGCCTACGATCAACAAGACCAGACTGTTCGGTTTTGGCACCGGCTGGGGCGTACCATTTGCCCCGGGCGCACCCTTCCCACTCAAGCTCGCTACATGGCTACGCATAGCCGAGGCACCTTTCGACTACGTCGTCGTCAACGATCCGAGCAAGGGGCCGAAGGGCAAAGTACCCTGGATCGAATATGACAACTTGCGCATGGGAGACTCCACGCTAATCATCGAGTATCTCCGAGAACGGTTTGGCATCCATCTCGATGCGCATCTGGATGCACGCCAACGCACACTGGCCCTATCCGTCCAGCGTATGCTGGAAGAGCATTACCACCAGTGCTTCGAGCATCAGCTCTTCTTCGGCCGAGGTGCAGGAGAACGGTTGCATGAATTCGCGAGCGGTATGCCCATCCCTCTTCGATGGCTGGTTCCCCCCTTGATAAAACGCGCGCTTTCCAAGCAGCTATATGCCCGCAGCATGGGACGGCATTCGGAGGACGTAATTATCGCGCAGGGCAAAGCCGATCTTGATGCATTAGCTGAGCTGCTCGGCGATCAGCCCTACTTTTTCGGCGACCGACCAGCTTCGATCGATGCGTGCGTCTTCGGTTTTCTCGGTGTCTCGCTTTACGTTACTGGCGACAACCCTTTGTACCGCTACGGTGCCTCTCGAACAAACCTGATGCAGTACTGCGAGCGGATGCGGAAGCGCTATTTTCCTGAGACGTTGAGTGCGTCTGCGCCACTCTCCTAGCGGGCGCAGGTAACAATCTACAGATACGACTACACGAATGGGAAATATCCTATTTTGTAACGCCGACATCCCCCCGCTGTGAGTAGCGGTTCTGTCTAGAGTCCAAGGTTGAATGTACCGGTCTTGGCAGCAAGCTGCCGGGCGTAGGCGGCGGGTGTTAAGCCACCCAGTGCTTTTTTGGGTCGTTCCTCGTTGTACTGCCTGGCCCAGGTACGGATAACGACACGTGCATGGGCGAGGCTGGTGAACCAATGCTCGTTGAGGCATTCGTCGCGCAACCGGCCGTTGAAGGACTCCACGTAGGCGTTCTGGTTGGGCTTGCCGGGTTCGATCAGACGCAGCGCAATACCGTGGCGATGCGCCCAGGTCAGCATCGCCCGCCCGGTGAATGCCTTGCCGTTGCCCGTTCGAATGATCGAAGGCCGACCACGTCTGGCGCAGACTTCATCCAGCAGGCGCACGAGATGGTCACCGCCGATGCTGTGCTCCGGAATCACGGCGACCGCTTCATGCGTCGCATCGTCGATGATTGCCAGGCACTGGATCGCCCGGCCGGAGGCGATTCGATCAAACACGAAGTCCATCGACCACACCTCGTTGGCCGCTCCGGGGCGGATCAGTGGCTGCCGATCGGCCGGCGGGATCTTCTTCCGGCGTCGCCGGCGGACCTGCAGTTTCTCCAGCGCATACAGCCGCTCCACGCGCTTGTGATTCACCCGATGCCCGCCCTGCCGCAGCTTCAGGTAGATCATCTCGGCGCCGTAGCGTCGATGCCGCTGCGCCAGTGTCACGATCTGCTGCCGCAATGCGTCGTTGCCATCAGGGCGCGGCGTGTAGCGCAGCGTCGATGCACTCATGCCAACGACCCGCAACGCGTGCCGCTCGGTCATGCCTCTTGCGGTCATGGTCCGCACCACCTCCCGACGAGCCGGTGCGGTCACCACTTTTTTCGAAGGACTTCCTTCGTGACCTCGTTTTCGAGCAAGGCTTCGGCCAGCAGCTTCTTCAGCCGGGTGTTCTCCGACTCCAGCGCCTTCAAGCGCCTGGCATCGGACACGTCCATGCCACCGAATTTGCTACGCCAGAGGTAGTAGCTGGCCTCTGAAAATCCATGCCGTCGGCACAGCTCCTTGACCGGCATCCCTGTGCCCGCTTCCCTCAGAAAGCCAATGATCTGCTCTTCGCTGTAGCGCTTCTTCACGTCCAATCTCCTTGCTCATGGGATTGGACTCCAAATTAAAGTGCTACTCAATTCCGGGGGGACGTCGACGCATAAAAAATGAGCCGCTGCGAAGTTTTCCTAGTACAAAGGAATGCGGGGCATCCATTGAGAACAACGCGTAACAATGAATTAGCGCGACTCGCTAATATTGAAATTACATCAATAACTTATCATTTAAGTCAATCGGGTTTGGCAAAGGCAGCATACGCCGTCGCTTTTGAGTGTGCTCTATCTCAATGACAGCGTTATTTTGGAGTTGTAAAAAGGGGTTGCAGGGTCTCCTCCAAAGGCCCCACTCCAAGGGTCACATTCCGCCTTGGAATACTCGCCCGCTTGGCAGTTCAACTCCCAGGCGGGCTTTTTGTGAACGATTAGTCTGGCACCACCAAATACGTATAAACGAGACAGTTGATGGCGACGACCTGCACAGCTGCGAACAAGACCAGCATTGGCGTTGGCCACACGGTGTGAAGGCTCATCGCTACGACGCTTGCGACAAACCATCCCCCCATCAAATGATTCGAGCGGCCTGTAGTTAGTTGCCAGTGCAGTCGCCAGCGCGCTACGGCAGCAAAAACTGCAATGACTACGAAAATCCAAAACATGTAATCAGTAGACAGGACAAGCTCCCTCTATTCGCTGACCCACCGTTTCGCATCGGCCAGTTCGCGGTTATGAAACACGTGGACATGCCATGGAATAACCAGTTCCAAAATCTTGACGGCCAACCGGATCCACTCGACTTCCGAAACGAGTGCGAATTTCTCCCATCCCTTCAGGTGCTTCAGGTCCATTTTCGCGTCTTCCCACAAGGCAGCAGGCTTGATTCCCGTGAAGTCTTTACCAAGGTGATAGAGAAGCCGAGCCTTGCTATGGCGTGCAAACACCGCCTCCACGGCTGGGGTAATGACAGACGGATAGTCTTCTCTAGTTATCTTCCCTTTGGCGGCAAAACCGACGACGTTTTCCGGTAAGCCCGGGATCTGTTCGACCATTGTGGAATTCTCCGATCGCCCTTTGCCAGCACATGCTTGCGAGATCTGTCAGACGCGGCATTGATCGATATCAGTTTTGCGCCGACATAGTAGTTTGCCGGTGCCAATGATCCGGGTAACGCGGATGCAATGAGTCAGACGACCGCCGCCTTAAAGTCCTCCCGGCAGGATTTGAGGAGCTGAGCCACCACTTCCGCTTCCTTCTGTTCCGGATCGAGCCAGCCATCCCACGCCTCTGACGGTAGGATGCAGGGCATCCGGTCGTGCAGCCACCAGACCGGGTCGTGCGCGGCCCGCGTGACGATGGTGGCGCTGACGTCCGCATCGTCCATATCGCTGCGGCCGCTGTAGAGGCCCGCAAACGCAATGACCTCCCGGTGCAGGGGGCGGACAAGATACTTCTTTCGCAGGAGCTTGTGCGTTCGGGGATGCATCAGCACCTCACCCGTGGTCTCGTCGACCGCATCGCGCCATTCATACCAAGCTTCCGCCGGGATCAGGCAGCGAGCCGATCGCCACGCCTGCCGCCACATCGGTTTGGTCGAAGCGCCCTCGGAACGGGCGTTGAACGTCAGTGTAGGGGGCTTGGAACGCGATCACTACGAGGGGATCAATCCCCAGCGGGCCGGGACCAGCTCCCGCTTTCCGCTCTGTTGGGCAATGACGGAGATTCGATCGGCCGGATGGGCATCGGCCAGTCGGGTAAACGGGTTCCGGTACCTTCAGTCGAGATGGAAGGCGCGTTCGATCTCCGTTTGCTCGGGACTGATGTAGCGGCCGCACATCGGGATATCGTAGCTGAGCTGAGGCTAACAGGCTCAGGATAGTGATATGAAGATTTGCCGCCGATTTCCGCGCGTGTTTGTAGAATGAACTGTTGGGCAGCGACAAATCGCTACGTTGCTCTACTAGAACTAGCGCCTAACTTATTGTTTTGTATGGTCGGGGTAGCAGGATTCGAACCTGCGACTTTCTGCTCCCAAAGCAGACGCGCTACCAGACTGCGCTATACCCCGTTTTGCCCGGCATCATAAACGATTTTCTATCCGTCTGGACCGGAATCCCTGTCAACGACATCCCGTCGATCCAAAGACCCAAGCCAAACCTGCTGCCCCTGCGTCAGCCTCGTATCGTACGTACCTATATCCGCTCAAGGATGGTGCTCACACCTTGACCCATTCCGACACACATGGTTGCCAATCCGTATCGGGAATTGTTCTGACAAAGAATGTGCGCCAACGCACCGGTAATGCGCGCGCCCGAGCATCCCAGTGGATGCCCTAATGCAATGGCTCCGCCGTTCACGTTGACATGGTCCATTCGGTCCATCATTCCCATTTCAGTGAGCACGGCAAGAGATTGCGCGGCAAAAGCCTCGTTCAATTCAAAGTATTCAATGTCGGCAAGACTCAGTGCCGCCTGCTTTAAGGCCTTTTGCGAAGCGGGTACGGGTCCGCGACCCATTGCAGATGGATCGCATCCCACAGACGCCATCGAAACAATCCGTGCAATGGGTTTCATGCCGAGATCCTTGGCTTTTTTTAAAGACATCACAAGGCAGGCCGCGGCGCCATCTGATATAGCCGAGCTGTTTCCGGCGGTCACGGAGCCTGTCGGGTTGAATGCTGGTTTAAGCCGAGCGAGGTCTTCCATCGAGCTGTCCGGACGAACGACTTCGTCGAAATCGACGAGAATTGGTGTGCCGTCGGCGTCGTGACCGGGGACAGGAACGAGTTCGTCAGAAAATTTTCCATTTTCCCATGCATGGTAGGCCTTTTGATGGCTCGCTAGTGCGAATTGATCCTGCTGTTCCCGCGAGATCTTGAAGAGATGCGCCAGAAGTTCCGCCGTAAGCCCCATCATGCCCGATGCCCTGGCAACGTTCCGACTTAGTTCAGGATTAATGTCAATACCGTGATTCATCGGCACGTGGCCCATATGCTCGACGCCGCCACACAGATAGATGTTGCCGAGGCCGGCCCTAATCGCTGTAGCTGCCAAGTGAATGGCGGTCATCGATGAGCCGCACAACCTATTAATCGTTTGAGCCGGCACTTCATGGGGAAGACCGGCCAGCAAAGCGACCTGTCGGGCAATATTGAATCCCTGTTCCAGCGTCTGCTGGACGCAGCCCCAGATAACGTCCTCAATTTGTGCCGGCTCTAGTTGCGGGTTACGCGCGAGAAGTGCGTTGACCAGAAACGCGGAGAGATTTTCGGCGCGTACATGGCGAAACACGCCGGCGCGGGAACGCCCCATTGGAGTCCGTACAGCATCGACAATTACAGCTTCGGTCATTAAAGACCTCCGGAGAAAATGAGAGCACGTTGTCTTAAGGGTAAAACCGTTTATTTCCCGCAGCCATCTGCTTCAGCCCATTCGTAGGTTCGTACAGTGCACCCAGTGAGGCATAGGCGGATGCTTTGTCAACGAGGGTTTTAAGACCAATCGAATCAGCATATTTCAATGCCCCTCCCCGGAACGGAGGGAAGCCTATGCCGAGAATCAAGGCCATGTCCGCTTCGGCAGGGGTTTCAATAATCCCCTCTTCCAGACAACGCGCGGTCTCGATGATCATGGGGATCATCAATCTCTCGGTAATTTCATGATCAGAAAAGCTTCTTCGTCCAGCGGGCTGAACTTCCGCAATCAAATCCACGGAATCCACGGCTGGCTCCTTTGCTAGCCTCCCTCTCTTGTCTTTTTCATAGCGGTAAAAGCCAACTTTATTTTTCTGGCCATAACGGCCGCGTTCGTACATTGCATCGAGCGCAGTGCGATACTGATTCCCCATCCGATCCGGGTAGCCATCCGCCAAAACCGACGCGACGTGGTGACTGGTGTCGATACCTACAACATCCTGAAGATGAGCTGGACCCATAGGCCACCCGAACGCCTCCATTACCTTGTCCACCAAGACAAAGTCGGCACCGTCTCGCAGCAGCGCGAGCCAGCCCGAAAAGTAGGGAAACAGGACCCTGTTTACAAAGAAACCCGGGCAGTTCTTTACAACAACCGGTGTTTTGCCAAGTGCGCTTGCATAGGCTGATACCCGTGCTATTGCATCCTGGCTTGTTCTGTTGCCGGAAATAACTTCCACGAGTGGCATGCGATGAACAGGATTGAAGAAATGCATACCGAGGAAATTAGCCGGTCGACTGAGGTCTTCGGACAGAGTATCGATTGATATCGAGCTTGTATTCGAGGCGACGATCGTACGGGCGCTGATTTTCTCTTCTACTGCCGACAGGACAGACTTTTTTGTCTGCAGATTCTCGACCACTGCCTCGATGACAATGTCGACATCACTGAATTCATCATAGCTTAAGGTCGCCCGGATCCGGGAGAGAGACTCCGCCAATTCCCGTACCTCGAGCCGACCCTTTTCAACTTGAGCGGCAAGTAATCGACTGGCCTCTTTCAGCCCGAGCTGTAATTGTTGTTCGTTGACATCCTTTAAGAGTACCGGTGTTCCTTTGCTGGCACTTTGATGTGCAATTCCGCCACCCATGATGCCGGCGCCTAAGATCCCGACACGTTTGATTGGCGGGATCCCCTTGGTGGTGGATCGCACCTTCTTTTTCAGTGATTGATCATTTTGAAACAGTTGGGTTAGCGCATTGGCCTCGGGCGTTTTAGCGACATCAGCAAATGCTTTCGATTCGATTAGCAATGCACCGTCTCGATTTTCCCTGGCCCCTTGCCAGATTGCGTTGACGGCCGTTAGTGGGGCCGGATAGTGAGGTCCAGCTTTTCGGGCAATAAATCCTTTCGCCGTTTCAAACACCATGATCGATTCGATTGCATTAAGCAGCAACGGCGCCTTCTTGCGCTCTCTCCCGGCGCGCCAATCCAGTATTCCGGTTATAGCCAGCTCAAGCGTAGCCATTGCTGCGTCGCGTAGTTTCTCAGGCGGTACGACCGCATCCACGGCCCGCGCCTTGAAGGCCATCTCAGGAGACGCATGGAGTGCCTTGGCGATCCATTCGATGGCGTTGTCAGCCCCAATAAGACGAGGCAAGCGTACCGTGCCCCCGAATCCCGGGATAATTCCGAGCCGCGTTTCCGGGAGACCAACCTGCGCTTGGGCCGACATGATGCGGAAATCAGTACAGAGTGCGATTTCGAAGCCACCACCTAGGGCAACACCATTAATTGCGGTCGAGGTTGGAAAGGGGAAATCCTCTATGGCGCAAAATATTTCGTTGGCCGATTGCATCCATCTAACTAATTCTTCTTTCGGTTGGGCAAAGTACTGCCCAAACTCCCTGATGTCAGCACCAACGATAAAACTGTCCTTTGCGCTTGTAATGATCAGGCCACCTACACTCCCCATCGAACGCAGCGTTTCGATCGCCTGCCGAATTTCAGTCAGACAGGCGGTGTTTAGAACGTTTACCGTAGCGTCCTTACGATCGAAGCATAGCTCGACGATATTCTTTTCCGGCTTACGCAGAGACAAGGACTTGCCTTCGAACATTGAGATTCCCGCGATGATCGGTGTATTTTCGAACCGTTGCACTCGCACAAAACATTGATTTCCAGTGCAACCGTGTTGGTAGTTCATGATATTACAGACGATCTTTGCGTCACAACGCGTGGCCGTCGGTGACTGGTGTCAGCGCGGGGTATTTGCTTCTGGCGCCGGGGAGCATCAGAATCGGGTTTTCAGTCTTTTAGCGGATTGGAACATTTTCTATGGGAAAACATCATGCCCGCGTCCAGAACAGGCGTCCCTGAACAATCGCGGTTTCTTCGACTTCGCAAGGAAGCTCTTGATACTGCCGTAGCGGCCAATAGGATTGTCTGCCGCGGTTTGTTGCAGAAGGCCGATCAGGACATCCGGATATTGAGTGAGGTTGTTCAGGTGGGGCTGGAATTGGTGCTGCCATCCGCGTGGAGCGAGCGCCTCGTAGTATCGGATACCAAAGGCAGCAAGTCAGATGCCCTGATGCGCGCAGGAACACTTCTGCTCCGAAACGCAAGGGATACGGTGGCCATCGCAGCGGAAACCCGTTCGGAATTGCATCGCCTCATTTGGGAGCGCCTTAAGGAAACGGCCGACCTGATAGGCACAGGAAATGCCGCACAGTGCCACAGTGATGATGATGTAATCACACATAAAAAAAGCGGCGACGGCCGCCCGTCATCAAAGGTAAGGCGCAAACATTCCACCGTACAGTCTCCAAAAGCAACAGGGCGTGGATCGCGCCCAAAAACGCAGGCACGCGCACCGGAGCGGCGGAGTCGTCTCGAAGCAGACGGCATGGCTACTCACAGTTCATCCGCAACGCGGGAATCTGCGACCACCGTGCGGGCGATTGATGTGGACAAAGCATCACAACAAAATGCACGGAAGCCTGCAGGGCCTTCGGAAGAATAGGATTAAGACGACACCAAAACGGCAGGAAGGCCGAGTTGCAGAGAGCGAAGTCGGAGTTGGCCCAGCGGTTTCGGGGCGCGTCTGATCAGATCTGCCGCTTAATTCAATGAAGTTAAATCTTGACCAAAGTACAGATGTGTGCCGGCTGCTTGCAGATAACAGCAGACTTCGATTGCTTTTGCTTCTCGAGCAGTATCCGCTGTCGATTTCGGAATTAACCGAGTTAACCGGCCTCACACAAGGCCGCGTTTCCACGCATCTCACAAAGCTTGTGCGCGCGGGGTTGGCAGAAACGCAGCGTGATCCCGGTACCGCTGCCGCTCGATACCGTGCTGCAGAACAGAAAGGTGATGCAGGAGAAGTATGGCAGTTGATGCGGGGACGAATAGCCGATCAGCAGGTTGCCTTGGATATCGAGCGTGCGCACGAAGTCGTTCTTCGCAGAAAATTGGACCAGACGTGGGCAGAATCGGTAGCGGGCAGAATGGAGCGGCATTATTCGCCGGGTCGAACATGGGAAGCTACCGCAAATGCACTGATTGGATTGCTAAATCTCGGAGACGTGCTGGACCTCGCGTCCGGTGATGGCGTCCTGGCAGAGCTGCTCGCAGACCGGGCCCGCTCTGTCGTGTGTGTCGATATCAGTCAAAAAATCCTTGTAGCCGCAGGGAGTCGCCTGAAGCGTCGTTCCAAGGTGCAGCTTTGCCGCGCCGACATGCATGCCCTACCCTTCATTTCTGGAAGCTTTGACCAGATCTTCCTCATGCATGCGCTTTCTTATACGAATGACCCCGAGACAGTGATCAATCAGTGTGCAAGGACACTACGCCCCGGAGGAACCTTGATCGTTGCAACACTCAATGCACATCAGCATTCAGTCGCGATGGCGGCCTATGATCACGTGAACCGAGGTATTCATGTCAGCGTTCTCCGAGGCATGTTTAAGCGTAACGGGCTTACCATCGGCCAGTGCCGGGTCACGTCGAGAGAACAGAGCCCCCCCTACTTCGAAGTAATTACCGCAATAGCGAAACAACCGGTATCGGTTGGATGATGGAGTAGCCCCGGCAAGATATCGCTATCGTGTCGAGTGTTTGGGTTACGGGGCTAGTTGGTTGTGATCGTGCCGATGGACGTTTAGAGGCGCGTTCCGTCCCATATTGTTATATGGCCCAAAGGAACAACCTCGGTCAGCCAGGACAAAACCTCGTCCACGGCTGGTGGATCGTCAAAGAACTCGATAACAAGGGGCAGGTTTGCGTTCAACCGCAAAAGGTCAGCTGAATGCACCTGCCCATGTCGACCGAAACCGGCGATACCGCGAAAGACAGTGACGCCATGTATCTTATGTTGATCGTGCAGTCGCCGAAAGATCTCCTGCATCAGGTTGTGATTATTGCGGGTGTCCGACTCACTCAAATAGATCCGGACAAACTTGGTTGACTTTAACTGGCGATCGTTCATGAATCCTCGAGAAATTGTGGTTTTCTGCGCCAGTTATAGCTTACGCGAAAGGTAGAGGCCCGCAAACGCTGCAAGCAAACCTAGAACGACGGATGCCACCAAATACGAAGCCGCTTTTAAGGTCTCTCCCCTCTCGAATAGCACCATGGTTTCCATAATGAAGGTAGAAAAGGTCGTAAACGCGCCCAGTCCTCCGGTCAGAATACCGGTACGAACAGGAGGCGAAAGGGTCAACCTTTCAAGTGTCAGCACGAAGAGAAAAGCGAGTATGAAGGATCCTGCCACATTCACAACTAGAGTCCCAAAAGGAAAGTCGCTTGAAGTGACGCCCTGTACTGCTCTAGTGAGCCCATACCGAGCCCACACACCTAACACGCCACCCACGGCCAGATAAAGGTAGATCACTTCATGCTCCTTTCGTTTCACTAAAGTGCTGGCGTGAACCGCTAGGCAGCCGGTTGCCCTCAGTTCGCCGATACTGGCCATGCCTTGCTGCTGCAGTCCTGAAACTTCTTTCAGCACTTCTCCTTCCACGATTACAGCATCGCGAGGGGCCATTCCTTGTTGCGTGCGCGAAGGCCATTTCTGCATCATCAGAATATGACAAATACAGTGTAAGCATCGCAGGTCGCTGTTCCACACGCTTCCGGTTTCGCAACTGCAAACCGTGTTTTGCACATCTTGTTGGTCAACAAAATCGCACCATGAATGGGGCTTAGCGACACGCTAGTTTATTCGAAACGTTGCCACGCAATGCGATTTACGAAGGCCGGGCGGCGAGCGTTGGTTGAAAAAGCCCGACCATCTGGTTCCCATTTGTCCTGTTAGAGTCGCGCCCTATATTTTACGCTCAACGAGATTGGAGACACGGGTCATCAAGGTTCCGCTCGGGAAGCGCTATTTGCCTTTTTGTATCCTTTGACGCCTTGACTTCTCCCTTTCCTCGTTTTCGCGGATCACTATCGCTATTCGAAGCAAGCCTGGTGGATCTAGGCAATTGCCCGCTGACTGTGAATGGTTTCTGTACCAATTGAACTGGTGATCAGACTGATTGAAAAGTGGTCTCATTTGCGCCGTCGATTCCTATTGATTCGGCCAGCAAACAGTATCAAGCCGCATACTTCACGCGCGGGTCTTGGAAATATGTTTTGACGCGCTCGGGCGAGCCCTCCAATATCTGCAGGTATTCGGCGGTAGCGGTCTTCAACTT
>OFHJ01000505.1_pt1 | contig 14621 bp, 9 predicted proteins | sample 1522001 | NCBI WGS metagenome assembly OFHJ01 (sample SAMEA2464838, study PRJEB22497) | soil metagenome | biome: Grassland; feature: Farmland; material: Clay | place: Australia | collected 2013-02-01 | depth 1.2 m | reverse complement strand
GCCTTCACCCGATCGACCGCGTCGAGTGCGGCAGCAGCGTCGGCGGCCGACGGTGTCATCCAGATCAGTTTGCGTAACAGACTGCACTCTGTCAAGGTGCCCGGTGAGCGGCTGTCGTGACCGCCGGGTCCGAGCGGAGGGGGTGCACGCTGCTGGACAGGGCCTGTGGCCCAGCCGCCCCATGAACTGGCGGGCGCGAACGTCGCCTTTCGGACCGTCCTCGGGCTCTTCGCGCTGGGTGAGTACGTCGTCCGCTTCCGTAGCCGGCTCAACATCCAGGGCCGAAGAGCGCGCCCTGGCCGCCGGCATCGGCGAACCGCATCGCCGATTCGCGGCGACCCGCCGACGTCTGTTCGCCGGGCTGTGGTGAGCGTGACCAGGTGAGTGCGACCCCGGATGTGCGGCGTCTCGCCAACGCCTGGTCCGCCCCGAGCAGGCGATGGGGTCAGTCCGGCGAAGGGCCCGAGATCGAGCGCTTCCCTGCCACCCCTTCGTAGAGGTACGTGATCAGCTCGGGCCCCGAGAAGCGGTAACGGTCGAGCCGGTCGATGTCGAACCCGGCACTCGTCAACAGCCGGTCGATCGGCCGGTCGAGGTGGCAACCGCCGGCAACGTGGCGCCAGAGGGGCGTCAGCCGGTGCTGCCACCGTTCGACGCGAGGGTTCGGGCTCAGCCCGTGCTCCACGAAATGGAGGCGACCGCCGGGCTTGAGGACACGATGCACCTCGGCCAAACACCGGGCCGGGTCGGGGATGGTGCAGAGGGTCCACGTGATGAGGGCGTGGTCGACGCTTCGGTCCTCGAGGGGCAGCTGCTGGCCGTCGAGCCCGGCGAACTCGACGGGTACGGCGCTGGCTGCCAGGCGGCTCGCGGCCAGCTTGCGCCCGGCGAGGGAGGGGTCGATGGCCACCACCCGTGTCACCGAGCACGGATAGTGGGGCACATTGCGCCCAGAGCCGAAGCCGACTTCGAGCACCGTACCGTCCAGGGGCGCCGCCACCCGAGCTCGAACCGTGTCGTACTGCCGGCCCAGGACGACGTCGACGAGCCTGGGAAGGACCCGGTCCCGGTACAGGCTCATCTCGTCCACGTCGGCGCGGTACCCATGCTAGCAGGCTAAACCCTGTGCCGCCGCACCGGGCCACGGGTCTCCTGCGAGGTCCGGCACAGGGCACGATCGAGAGGGCGGTTCCAGCCGGTGCCCCACCTGACCGCGCCGACGACGTCCCGGTCGTCGACCGCTCGAGACGGTCCGGAAGGCATGCCGGCCGCCGCCGAGCCGGGTAGCGTCCGGAGCCATGGCGACCGGTTCACCAGCGGCCTCGACCGACTGGGACGGCGCCCGCTACGACCGGCTCGCCGAGCCGCAGGCCCGCTGGGGACGAGCCGTCCTCGACCGCCTGGCGCTGTCGGGCTCCGAGACGGTGCTCGACGGCGGGTGCGGGACCGGCCGGGTGACCGAGGGGCTGCTGGGGCGCCTGCCGGATGGGCGCGTCGTCGCCCTCGACCAATCGCCGTCGATGCTGGACGAGGCCCGGGTCCGCCTGAGCGGTGATGCACGGGTCCGGTTCGTCCAGGCAGACCTCCTGGCCCTCGCTCCGTCGCTGCTCGCCCCGGACGCGCCGGTCGACGCCGTCCTGTCGACGGCCACCTTCCACTGGGTCACCGACCACGATCGCCTGTTCGCCAACCTGGCGAGCGTGCTGCGCCCGGGCGGACAGCTGGTGGCGCAGTGCGGCGCCGAGGGCAACATCGAGAACGTGCTCCGTGCCGTCCGGTCGTTGGGGGTCGATCGGGCGGGCACCTGGCTGTACGCCTCGGCCGGGGAGACTGACGCCCGCCTGCGGCGTGCCGGCTTCGTCGACGTGCAGGTGTGGACCCATCCCGAACCGACGCCGTTCGAGCCTGGAAGTCCCCTCGCCGACTTCCTCGAGACCGTGTGCCTGCGTGAGCACCTCGCCACGCTGTCCCCCAGCGAGCGCCGGCCGTTCGCCGAACGGGTGGCGGCGGCCATGCCCGAGCCGACGATCGACTACGTCCGGCTCAACATGGTCGCCCGCCGGGCCGCACGCTGACCCACCGGCCGCCGACCTTCCCCCGCGTCACGGTCCCACGCCGCCCGACGGCGCGGTGGCGGGCGGCAACCCCATGGTCGACCGATGCCGGACGAGGAGCGAGAAGGGTGGCGCCAGGTCCACCCCGTCCGGCTTGTCGAGGAAGCCGGGACCGGTCCCGGCTACCCCCGTGTGACCGTACTGCCAGACGATCTGGTCGGTGCGAGGGACGACCACGATGACCCGATGGTTCCAGTCGTCGGTCATGAGCACGTCGCCGTTCGGCAGCGGAAGGGCGATGGACGGCTGGTCGAGCGCTGTCGGGCCGGTCGGCGCGTACCGCCATAGCAGCTGGCCCTGTTGGTCGAAGGTCTCGACGGCACCGGGGTTCGTGTAGTCGACCGACAGGTAGACGCCGGGGCTGACCTCGTTGCTGTCGGACGGGTAGGTGAACGCCGGCGGCTGGGCGGACCACAGCACCTGGCCGGAGAGGGAGAGCTCGTCGACCCAGTCCCCGTTGATCTCGGTCACCAGGTAGTTCCCGTCGGTCAGCGGGAAGACGCCGTTGGGGCTGCCGAACCGCGCGGGCGGGTCGTGCAGACAGGCCTGCGTGGTCTCGCCGATGACCTGGGACGGCGCCTGGCCTCCGGCTGGGATCACCAGGATGCGGCAGTTCTTGATGTCGGCGGTCAGCACGTCGCCGTTGGGCAGCACCATGGCATCGTCGGGGTTGTCGAGGTAGCCGGGTGTGGCTCCCGGCACACCGGGGTGCCCGTACTGCCACGGGATGACGCCGGCGGGGGCGGAGCGCGTCTTCCAGGGCCGGGCGCCGCTGCATATCGTGTTGGGATACGCGCCGGCGGCGACGCTCGCGGTCGATGGCCACGCGACGCCGATCGGCGCTTTGGCGCAAGCCGATCATGCCGCCTCGTTCGAGGTCGCGGCCGATGGCAGAGTCCTCGCCGGACCGCATGCCGCTGGAGAGTGAGTTGACGCAAGAGATCCAGCCCGTCCGCGGGATGAACGACGTGCTGCCGGCCGAGATCGGCGCCTGGCAGACGATTGAAGGCGTCGCACGCGAGTTGCTCGGCGCCTATGGGTACCAGGAGATCCGCATTCCCGTGGTGGAGCACACGGAGCTGTTCAAGCGGGCGATCGGCGAGTACACCGACGTGGTCGAGAAGGAGATGTACACCTTCGTGGATCAGGGCGGCGACAGCCTGACTTTGCGGCCGGAGGCCACCGCCGGCGTGGTGCGCGCGCTCATCTCGAACGGCATGCTGCGCGGCCAGCGGCACAAGCTCTGGTGCACCGGTCCGATGTTCCGCCACGAGCGGCCGCAGAAGGGACGCTACCGGCAGTTTCACCAGATCAACGTCGAGGCGGTGGGCATGCCCGGCCCCGATGTGGACATGGAGCTGATCGCGCTCTCGGCGCGCCTGTGGCGCCGGCTCGGGATCGAGCGGGTGCGTCTCGAGATCAACTCACTGGGCACGCCCGAGGCGAGGCGAGCCTACCGCGAGAAGCTGGTCGAGTACTTCCGGGCCCGCTACGAGCGGCTCGACGCCGACAGCCGGCGGCGGCTCGAGGGCAACCCGCTGCGCATTCTCGACAGCAAGAATCCGCAGATGCGCGAGCTGATCGAGGGCGCGCCCGCGCTGACCGATCATCTCGACCCCGAGTCCCGGGAGCACTTCCAGGCGGTGTGCGGCTCGCTCGACGGGCTCGATATCCCGTATCGCGTCAATCCCCGCCTGGTCCGCGGCCTGGACTACTACAGCCGCACCGTGTTCGAGTGGGTCACGGATGCGCTGGGCGCCCAGGATGCCGTATGCTCCGGCGGTCGCTACGACGGCCTGATCGGACAGCTCGGGGGCGAGGCCACCCCGGGGATCGGATTTGCAATGGGGGTGGAGCGCCTGGTGGCGCTGCTCACCCAGGCCGGCGGTGTGCAGCCGCCGCCCGCCGCCGATGTCTATATCGTGGTGAGCGGCTCGCGCGCCACGGCGAGCGGCGTCATGCTCGCGGAGCGGCTGCGCACCGAGCTGCCGAACAGGCGGTTCGAGCTCAATCTCGGTGGCGGCAACTTCAAGGCGCAGTTCCGCCGCGCCGATCGAAGCGGGGCGGCGCTCGCGCTGATCCTGGGCGATGACGAGCTCGAGCGCGGCGTGGTGTCGTTGAAACCTTTGCGCCGGGAGGCCGGTCAGAGCGAGAGTCCGCTGCCGGCCCTGGCTGCGGCGATCGAGGCGGCGCTCGCCGGTCCCGCGGGGCAGAATTGATTAGGAGGGGTCGTGGACAGTTATTTAGATGAGCGCGAACAATGGGAAGCCTTCGTCGGCTGGTTGCAGCACAACGGGCTGTCCATCCTGGCGGGCGTGGCGCTGGCCGCCCTCGCGTTTGGCGGTTACCGCTGGTGGCAAGGGCACGTCGATCAGCGTGATCTCACCGCCTCGGCGTTGTATGCGCAGATGGATGCCGCCTTCGGGCGGGGGGATGAAGTCAGCGCATTCGCCGCTGCCGGGCAGCTCGAGAGCAAGTACGGCTCGACGCCCTACGCCGATCAGGCCCGGCTCGCCTCCGCCGGGGTGTTCGTGCAGAACGGCGAGCTCGGGCGGGCCGCCGGCGAGCTGCGCGCCGTCATGCTGCACCCGCACGACCCCATCCTCGGATTGATCGCGCGGCTGCGTCTCGCCCGCGTGCTGATCGCGCAGCACCAGGCCAAGGAGGCGCTCGCGACACTCGATGCCGTCAAACCGGGCGCGTTCGCCACGCGTTATGCCGTGGTTCGCGGAGATGCCTACTATGCGCTGGGCAAGCTGACCGACGCCCTGGCGCAGTATCGGCTGGCCCGCGCCACCGATCCGGGCGGCGAGACCGACCAGCAGCTGCTCGACCTGAAAATCTCCGAGCTCGCCGCAAACCTGCCGCAGAAGTCGGCGGCCACACGGCCGGCTCAGCCGGCGCCGGCCGACATGCAACGCCACCGTGAACCCAAACGCCGCGGATAGACCCTTGCCTAATCACACCATCCGATCGATGAGATTCTGGATCGCGGCGGCCGCCGCGATGCTGCTCGCGGCCTGCTCGCACAAGCAGGTCGATCAACCGGCCAAGCTAAGCCCCATCAAGGCGACGCTGCGCGTGCGCCGGATCTGGACCGCCTCGGTCGGTGGGTTCCATTTCCTGGGCTTCGGCGACGGACAGCTCAAGACCCTGCGTCTGGGGCTGCGCCTGGTCGTGCAGGGGCAACGGGTGTTCGCTTCGGGCCACAAGGGGCTGGTCGCGGCGTTCAACCTGCGCACCGGCCGGCGGCTGTGGCAGACCGATACCCGGATGTCGCTGGGCGGGGGACCGGCCATACACGGCAACCTTCTGGTCGTCGGCGGCAGCGACGGCCACGTGGTGGCCTTGAACGCCTCCGACGGCAAGGTGCTGTGGACGGCCGAGCTGCACGGCGCGGTCATCTCCTCGCCCGCGGTGTCCAGTGATCTGGTGGCGGTGCGCACCATCGACGGCGCACTGCACGCGCTCTCTGCGCGCAATGGAAAGGAGCTGTGGGAGACTCATCAGGAGATGCCCGCGCTGACGCTGCGCGGGGCCGCGATTCCCGTGATCGCGCACGGCATGGTGATCAGCGGCTTTGCCAATGGCAAGGTGCTGGCCGTCAACGCTTCCGACGGCACGCAGCGATGGGTGGCGACGGTTTCGCAGCCGCATGGACAGACCGCCATCGAGCGGCTCTCGGACGTCCAGGGGCCGGTGATCGTGGCCGACAAGGATGTCTACACCGTGGGCTATCACGGCACGGTGGATATGTTGGCGCTCAACAGCGGCCAGCCTTGGTGGTCGCACAAGGCATCCAGCTTCCGTGGGCTGGCCCTCGGCGAGCACGCGGTCTACATGTCGATCGGGGACGGCGCGGTGGTGGCGCTGAACCGTAAGAACGGCGCGGTCATCTGGACTCAAAAGGCGCTTCGCTACCGCGCGCTGACCAAACCGGCGGTCAGCCGCTACGGAATCGTCGTGGCCGACTATCAAGGCTACGTTCACTGGTTGAACAAGCGCACGGGCGCCTTCGAGGCCCGCACCGAGAGCGGCGGGATACGGGTGTCCAATCCTCCCATCGCCGTCGGCGACGAGGTGCTGGTCATCAATGACGTCGGCGAGATCAGCGCTTATAGGGTCTCTCCACGTCATTGATGTAAAGTCGCGGCATCATGCTGCCCGTCCTCGCCCTGGTCGGACGGCCCAATGTGGGCAAGTCGACGCTGTTCAACGTGCTCACCGGCACCCGGGACGCCATCGTCGCGGACGTTCCCGGCCTGACCCGTGACCGGCAGTACGGGTTCGCCCGTCTCGGGCCCGTGCCCAGCGTGCTGATCGACACCGGAGGATTGCTCGAGAATCCCAGCGGGATCGAGGCGCAGATGCGCGAGCAGACCGAGCGCGCCGTGCAGGAGGCCGATCGGCTGCTGTTCGTGCTCGATGCGCGCTCGGGGCTGACCCCCCAGGATCGCTTCGTCGCGGGGGAGCTGCGCAAGTCGGGCAAGCCCGTGACCCTCGTGCTCAACAAGGCCGAAGGCCTGGATATAGAGGTCGCGGCCGCGGACTTCCACACGCTCGGCTTGGGCGAGCCGGTCGGGGTCTCGGCGAGCCACGGGCAGGGATGCGAGGACTTGATGGCTGTCGCGCTGCAGGGACTCACGAGCGCGCCTGCCGAGGAAAGCCCGCCGGACGTGGTGCGCATCGCCATCATCGGCCGGCCCAACGTAGGCAAGTCCACCCTGGTCAACCGCCTGCTCGGCGAGGAGCGGGTCATCGCCAGCGATCAGCCCGGCACGACCCGCGACAGCATCCTGGTGCCTTTCGAGCGCGAGGGCCGCCGGTTCATGCTGATCGACACGGCGGGCATGCGGCGCCGCGCCCGAGTCGAGGATGTCGTCGAGCGCGCCAGCGTCGCCAAGACGCTGCAGGCGATCGAGGAGGCGCACGTGGTGATCCTGGTCCTGGACGCGCATGACACCGTGGCCGAGCAGGACGCCAGCGTCCTCGGCATCGCGCTTCAGCGGGGACGCGCGCTCATCATCGCGGTCAATAAATGGGACGGCATTCCCGCGGAGCAGCGCGAGGAGATCCACCGGCAGCTCGCCCTCAAGCTCGACTTCGTGCCGTTCGCGCCGTTGCATTTCATCTCGGCGCGCCATGGCACGGGGGTGGGCGAGCTCATCCGCTCCACGGTGCGGGCCTACGAGGCCGCCATGCGGGAGATGCCCACCCGGCAGCTGACAAAGTCGCTGGAGCGCGCGGTCACGGCGCATCAGCCGCCGCTGGTGCACGGCCGGCGCATCAAGCTGCGTTACGCCCATCAAGGCGGCCGCAATCCCCCGCGCGTGGTCATCCACGGCAATCAGACCTCGTCGGTGCCCGCCGCCTACACGCGTTATCTCAGCAACGTATTCCGCAAGACCTTCGACCTATTCGCGACACCGGTGGTCGTCGAGTACCGTACCGACGAGAATCCCTACGACAGGCCGGGACGGGCGAGGAAGCCGGCGCAGAACAAGCGGCGCGCCCGCAGAACCCGGCGGTAATCGCCGCCGCTGAATCGCCGCGGACGGATCCGTCGGCGGAGGCAGGGGCGGCGCCCCTGCGCAACCGCGCGGCGGTCAGGAATCAGAACGCGTTGTGACCGGTGAGCTCGCGGCCCACCGAGAGCTCGTGGATGGTCTCGGTGCCCTCGTAGGTGATGACGCTCTCGAGGTTGAGCATGTGGCGGATGGGCGCATATTCGGCGCTGATGCCCGCTCCGCCGAGCATGTCGCGGCAGTCCCGCGCCACATCGATCGCCATGCGGCAGTTGTTCCACTTGGCGAGCGACACATGCACCGGCTGCATGAGGCCCCGTTCCTTCAGCCGCCCGAGCTCGAGCGCCATGAGCTGCGCGCCGGTGATCCGCCGCGCCATGTCGGCCAGGCGGACCTGGATGGTCTGGTTCTGCGAGAGCGGACGACCGAACAGGTTCCGGGTGCCGGTGTACTCGAGAAGCTGCGCGAGGCAGGCCTGCGCCGCACCGATGACGCCCCAGGCGATGCCGTAGCGGGCCTGTGTCAGGCACGACAGCGGCCCCTTGAGACCGACGACGCCGGGCAGGACGCTTTCCTCGGGAACGGCGACGTCATCGAAAAACAGCGCCGACGTCACGGAAGCGCGCAGCGAGAACTTGCGCTCGATCAGCTGAGTGGTGAATCCGCGGGTGTCCTTGTCGATGAGGAATCCCCGGATGCCGTCATCGGTCTGCGCCCACACCACGGCGACGTCCGCGATCGACCCGTTCGTGATCCACATCTTCGAGCCGTTGAGCACCCAGTCGCGGCCGCGCTGGCGGGCGTGGGTCTTCATGTTGGCCGGATCGGAGCCGCCGTGCGGCTCGGTGAGGCCGAAGCAGCCGACGAGCTCGCCGCGGGCCATGCGCGGCAGGTACTTCTGCTTCTGCTCCTCGGACCCGTAGGCATGGATCGGGTACATGCACAGCGACGACTGCACGGACACGAAGCTGCGGATGCCGGAGTCTCCGCGCTCGAGCTCCTGGCAGATCAGGCCGTAGCAGATCGCGTTCAGGCCCGCGCAGCCGTAGCCTTCCAGCGAGGAGCCGAGCAGCCCGAGCTCGGCGAGCTCGGGGATGAGCTCGCGCGGGAAGCGGTGCTCCTCGAAGCACTCGCGGATGATGGGCAGCACGCGCTCCTCGACGAGGCGCCGGACGGAGTCCTGCACCATGCACTCCTCCTCCGTGAGCGTGCCGCGAAGGCCGTACAGATCGAGCGGATCGAGAGTAGTGGTCGACAATGCGGTCAACTCCGGATTAAGGGGCTCGCGGCGCCGTCCACTTCGGTCGGGGCGGCGCCGGAAAGCCCGCGATGATACCTTAGTCGGTGGTGAGCGGCATTGTCTTTATAAATCAGGGGCATAGGGTGCCCGTGATGCCAACCAAACGTTTGTTTGCGATGTCCATCCGGAGGCTGTGGACCTGCCGGAAAATATCCGTCTTTCGGCCCGCGGTAGGATGGGCGCGAATCATGGGCTACCGCTGATGTGGCGTCGGCAAGAGATTCCCTCGTGACTGGATTCGAAGAGCTTGCCCTGCCGGACGCCGAAAGTCCTGCCGATCGGGGCACCCTGGCCGCCGCCGCGTACGGCCCTGCCGGCTCTCGCACCGGCATCGGCTTGGCCGGCCGTCACCACGGCGAGATCCTGCAGGGGGCATGGCGGGCTCGCACGGCCGGACCCGTGCCGTGCCTGTTGACCCTGCCGGTACCCGAGCACGGCAGCAGGGCCCGCTTCGTCTGGGGAGCGGACGAGCGCATGGAAGTCCGGCCGGCCTGGAAAGTGAAGGCCGCGCATGCGGCGCGGCTCGCGCTGGATTTTCTCGGCGAGAAGCGCGCCGGCGGGGTGTTGACCGTGGATTGTCCCGTACCGGCCGGCCTCGGACTGGGGTCTTCGACCAGTGACGTCGTTGCCGCCATCCGCGCCGTCTGCGGCGCCCAGGGCAGGTCCATCGATTCGAGACAGCTTGCACGGCTCGCCGTCGAGGCCGAGGGCGCCATCGACCCGATCATGTTCGATGAAGGGGTGTTGTTCGCCCCTCGCCAGGGACGGGTGCTGGAGCGCTGGGAGGGCGGATTTCCGGAATTTCTCGTGGTCAGCGTCGACACCGACCCCCGGGGCCGTGGCGTCGATACGCTGAGCCTGGCCGTCCCCCGCTACACCACCGCCGAGCTCACCGAGTATGACGGGCTGATCGCCCGCGCACGCACCGCCTTCCTCGAGCGCGATGCCGCGGCAATGGCCGCGGTGGCGACCCGCAGCGCCGAGGTCAATCAGCGCCTCCTGCCGATGCGGGGTTTCGGGGAGCTGGTCGCGCTCACGCGCCAGCGCGGCTGTCTCGGGCTGCAGATCTCGCACTCGGGCACGGTGGCCGGATTGTTGTTCGACCCCGCGGCGGGCTCGGGGGCGGCGCAGAGGGTGCAGCCGGTCTTGCAGGCCCTGGGCATGCGGTGCCTGGGCCTCTTCAGGACCGGGACGGCACCCTCTGCCGGCTCGAGGCCGGTTGCACTACCGCCGCTGCGGGAGCCGACGGAAATGCGCTCGGATATGGACATGGCGAACCGCTCCGCCTAGCATGCCGTCTCGGACGGTGATGGGAATTCGGTGCGATCCGCCTTCGGGTCCAAGCCGAAGCTGCCCCCGCAACTGTAGGCGATGAGCTGCGCGCCATTAGCGCCACTGGGAAACCGGGAAGGCGGCGTGCGGCGTCAAATCGCGAGCCAGGAAACCTGCCGTCCATCGACGTCTCGCAGACACACCGGCCGGGGTGAGCTGGTGCGATGAGCGTTTGCGCTGACGAGGTTCTTGCCCAGAGGCCCCCTTGCAGAGCGCAGCGCCAACTCCCGCCAGATCCTCGACCGAGCCGCCGGCGTCCCCGGTCATCGTCCTGCTGACCCACGCGGACAGCGACTTGGCCGCGCTCAGCCGCGCCTTGCCGGCTCTGCCGCCGGACTTTCCTCGCGTGCGCGGCCACAGCCTGCAGAGCCTGGGCGCCGAAGGAATGGGTGCGCTGCTCGCCGGTGAGCTCTCGGGTGCGCGCGTCATCGTCGTTCGCGTCCTCGGCCGCCTGAGCGGCGTGCCCGGCTGGCAGGGGCTTCACAAAGCGGCGGCGGATCGCGGCCAGGACCTGCTGCTTGTGAGCGGCACGGGCGAGCCGAACCCCGAGCTGGAATCTCTCTCCAGCGTCGCTCCGCGCGTGCTGCACGAGACGCAGAGCTTTCTGCAGGCCGGGGGCCCCGAGAATCTCGCGCAGTGGCTGCGTTTCCTGGCCGATCACCTGCTGCTCACCGGCTACGGCTACGATCCTCCCGTGCCCCTGCCCGAACACGGCGTCTACTGGCCGGGCCCGGGCGCGGAGCCCGCCCCGACCCTCGAGTCGTGGCTCGCCCGGCGCGCCCGGTCCGCGCAGCCTGGCAACGATGCGCGCCGTCCCGTAGTCGGTATCACGTTCTACCGGGCGCACCGGCTGAGCGGCAATCTGCGCTTCATCGACGCGCTCATCCAGGCGCTGGAGCGCCGGGGGCTCGATGCGCTGCCGGTCTACACCGCCTCGCTGCGGGCGCTCGATGGCGAGGGCCGGCCGGCGGCGCTGTCGCTGTTCTTGCATGAGGGGCGGCCGCTGATCGATGCCCTGATCAACACCACTTCCTTCGCCACCGGCGAGGTGAGCGCCGAGGGCCCGACCCTCGAGGGCGGCTCGGCGGCCGCGCTCGCGCGGCTCGACGTGCCGGTCTTTCAGGCCATCGTGAGCGGCATGGAGCGGGCGGCCTGGGAGTCGGCCAGCCGTGGCCTGACCCCGCTCGACACCGCCATGAACGTGGTGCTTCCGGAGTTCGACGGCCGGATTCTGACGGTGCCGTTGTCGTTCAAGGAAAAGCGGCGCCATCACGACATGGAGGTGATCGAGTACGCGCCCGTGCCGGACCGGGTCGAGCGCATCGCCGCTGTCGTGGCCGCGCAGGTGCGGCTGCGCCGCCTGCCGAAGGAGCGGCGGCGCATCGCCTTCGTGCTGACCAACTCCAACGCCAAGGCGGCGCAGATCGGCAACGCCGTGGGGCTGGATGCGCCGGCCTCGCTCCTTGCGCTGCTGCGCGTCATGCGCCAGTGCGGCTACCGGATCGAGGGCCTGCCGGAGCGCTCCGATGAGCTGATGCACGCGCTGATCGACCGAGGCTGTTACGACCTGGATCACCTGACGGCCGAGCAGTGCCGGCTGGCCGCCGGTCGGGTGGACGCGCAACGCTATCTGAACTGGTTCGAGCAGCTGCCGCAGGCGCTGCGCGAGCGCATACAGGGGCAATGGGGCGCGCCGCCGGGGGAGGCCTACGCGGTGGAGGGACATCTGGTCCTGACGGGCCTGACGCTGGGCAATGCGCTGGTGGCCATACAGCCCCCGCGCGGCTTCGGGCTGGATCCCGATGCCATCTACCACCAGCCCGACCTGCCGCCGACCCATCACTACTACGCGTTCTACCGCTGGCTGCGCGAGGAGTGGGGAGCGCACGCCATCGTGCACGTCGGCAAGCACGGCACGCTCGAATGGCTGCCGGGCAAAGGGGTGGGTCTGTCGCAGGACTGTTTCCCGGATGCGCTGCTCGGGGAGCTGCCGCTGCTCTACCCTTTCATCATCAACGATCCGGGCGAGGGCGCGCAGGCCAAGCGCCGCGGCCACGCCGCGATCGTCGATCACCTGACGCCGCCGATGACGACGGCGGAGACCTACGGACACCTGGCGCAGCTTGCACAGCTCGTCGACGAGTACTACCAGCTGGAAATGCTCGATCCGACGAAACTCCCGTTGCTGCAGCGGCAGATCTGGCAGCTGGTGAAGGAGTCGCGCCTCGATCGGGACCTCAACAGCATCCGTGCGGACGACAACGAGGTGTGGGACGAGGGCTTCAACGAGCACGGCGTCCCGCTCAGCCTCGTGCGCATGGAAGGCGCGGATTTCGCGCATCTGATCGAGGACATCGACGGCTACCTGTGTGAGATCGGTGCGGCGCAGATCCGCGACGGCCTGCACGTGCTCGGGTGCGCGCCGCAGGGCGCCCAGCTCACCGACATGCTCTGCTCGCTCACCCGGCTGTCCAACTCGGGCGTGCCCAGTCTGCCGGGCGAGGTGGCCCGCTGCTTCGGCCTCGATTGGCCGCAGCTGCTCGAGGAGCGCGGCCGGCGGTTGCCCGCCGCGCCGGCCGGTCTGCAGCGCTGCGCGGGCCGGACGCTGGCGACGCGGGCCGATGCCGTCGAGGCCATCGAGCAGTTGTGCCGCGAGTTGATACGCGGGCTGCAGGCGCGGGAATTCGTTCTCGGCGCGGTGCCTGAGGTCGTGCAGTCGTGCCTGGGTGAGGCGGGGACGGGCGGCGCGTCCGGGACCGCCACTGAGGCCGGCACCGGTGGGGCGCCTGGCGGCGCTGGCGCGCGCGGCCTTGCCGATGTGCTTCGGTTCGTCTGCCGCGATCTGGTGCCGAGACTCGAGCGCACCGCGGATGAGATCGAGAACCTCCTGCGCGCGCTCGATGGCCGTTATATTCCCGCGGGCCCGAGCGGCGCGCCGACCCGCGGCATGGCGCACATCCTGCCGACGGGGCGCAACTTCTATTCCGTCGACCCGCGCAGCCTGCCCTCGCAGGTCGCGTGGCGCGTCGGCGAGCAACTGGCCGCGGAGGTGCTGCGGCGTCACCTGAACGAGACGGGACGCTACCCGGAGAGCGTCAGCATCAGCATCTGGGGCACCAGCGCCATGCGCACGCACGGCGACGATGTGGCGGAGATTCTGGCGCTGCTCGGCGTGCGTCCGCTGTGGCAGGCCGAGAGCCGCCGGCTGACGGGCGTGGAGGTGATCCCGCTGGCACAACTGGGCCGGCCGCGCATCGACGTCACCACGCGCATCAGCGGTTTTTTCCGCGACGCCTTCCCGCAGCTCATCGAGTTGATCGACCGGGCCGTCGGGACCGTCATCGGCCTCGATGAGCCGCCGGAGAGCAACTTCGTGCGCAAGCACTTCCTGGCCGAGTGCGCGGCGAGAGCGACCGCGGGCCAGACGCCGGCCGAAGCCGAGCGCACCGCGCGCTACCGAGTCTTCGGCTCGAAGCCCGGCAGCTACGGCGCGGGCATCCTGCCGCTCATCCAGGAGGGCAACTGGCGGGGCGCGGAGGATTTCGCCGAGGCGTATCTCAACTGGGGTGGCTATGCCTACACGGCTGCGGAAGGGGGCGTGGAGGCCCGCGAACCGCTCGAGGCCCGGCTGGCTTCGGTCGAAGTGGTGCTGCACAACCAGGACAACCGCGAGCACGACATCTTCGACAGCGACGACTATCTGCAATTCCAGGGCGGGCTGATCGCCACCATCCGTCACTTGAGCGGGCGCAAGCCGCGGCATTACTTCGGTGACACGCACAACCCGGAGCGCGCGGCGGTCCGCGACCTGAAGGAGGAGGCGCTGCGCGTGTTCCGCTCGCGCGTCGTCAATCCCAAGTGGCTCGAGAGCATCCGCCGCCACGGCTACAAGGGCGCGCTCGAATGCGCCGCCACGGTCGATTATCTGTTCGGTTTCGATGCCACCGCCGGGGTGATGGAGGACTGGATGTACGAGCAGACGGCGCAGAGCTACGCGCTCGATGAGCGGATGCGCGAGTTCCTCGAGGAGAGCAATCCCTGGGCGCTCGGCGCGATCGCCGGGCGGCTGCTCGAGGCGGCGCAGCGGGGGATGTGGACCTCGCCCGAGCCGCAAACGCTCGATGCATTGCGCGAGGCGTACCTTCGCGGCGAGACGGTGCTGGAGTCGCGCGGCGAGGCCGGGGCCGCCGCGGGGGAGGCGGGGCGGGTCCGGGCCCGCCTGCACCGCCCTTATGCCCTTCCGCAAAAGCTGGCGGAACATCACCACGCCCTGGTCGAGCGTGCCGAGCTGCTCGAGCGAATGGGGCGCGATCGCGCCCTGGCTGGTCATGGCGTCGTAGTCGCCGGGGA
>OFHJ01000504.1_pt1 | contig 14623 bp, 10 predicted proteins | sample 1522001 | NCBI WGS metagenome assembly OFHJ01 (sample SAMEA2464838, study PRJEB22497) | soil metagenome | biome: Grassland; feature: Farmland; material: Clay | place: Australia | collected 2013-02-01 | depth 1.2 m | reverse complement strand
GGAAGTTGGTCACCCGCTTCATGAAGCCTTCCGCCGACGCGTAGTCATTGTGACCGTAGTACCACTCCACACCCAGGTTGAAGTTGTCGGAGAGGTAGGGCAGCAGGCCCGGATTATTGCCCGTCGCAGTGAGCGCGTTCACGCGTCCACCGTAGGACGTATTCGGAATCAGCTGACCATTCGGCGGCTGGCTCTCGGTACGCGAGAAGTCAGCACGCAGCTTCAGGTCCGGCGTGACCATCAGGTTCAGGTCGAGCGACGGCAGGAAGTAGCCGTAGGAATTGGTGGTCTGAGTCCACTGCCGTGCGCCGAGTTTGAACGAGTAGGCCGTCGGATCGCCCGACCCGCTCCAACCCACCGACAGCAGCGGCGCCGACAGGCCCGCAATCGTCGTCTCGGTGCGGTCGTAACGCAGCCCCAGGCCGACTTTCAACGTCATGTCGCCGACGGGGAAGTTACGCGCCACGGTCACGAACGGATCGTAGTTCATGCGTGAGACGTGCTGCACCGACGTCGGACTCAGGGCAAGGGCCGGCATGCCCCCGGTATAGGCCGGGTAACCATCCGCCACTGCCGTGGCGTTGGCGCTCGGATTGACCGGCTGCCCGGTGAGGTAGTTCAGCACCGCGTACGGGCTGTACAGGAGGAGGCTGGAGGGAAGGTTGCTCGCCCCGCTGAAGCCCGACATCCACGGCGTCACGTTCGCCGTGCTGAACATCGACTGCGGCAGCGACACGCCATTGCCCGGCGAGACGCCGTAGCCCGACCACAACTCCCAGTAGTTGTTGGTGAAGGTGTCCATTTCTTTGCTGTTCCAGTCATCATCGATGAACTGGGCACCAAACTTCACCCGGGTGGAATCCCTGTTCCAGGTGGCCGCGATCTGCGCCTCGTTGATCTGGTCGGTGTTCTGCTGGCTCTGCAACGGCAGCACGTGCGATCCGATGATGTACGGGCTGAGGCCATTGTAGTTACTGGAAGCGACCGCCGAGGAGCCCGATGCCACGGTGCCCGGACCATACGCGCTCCAGTACGGCAGCACGTTGCTGTTTTGGCTCAGCACCAGGCCACCGGTGTAGTTGTTGGCCGGGGTGTTTCCGTAGCCGACGTCTGCGTCAATATCGGAATAGCCACCGTTCGGGTTGAACTTCGACACCGAGTGATCAGCGTCGAGTTCCAAGGTCCAGTCCGCATTCGCGTCCCACAGGACGTTCAGTCCCGTCGTATTCGTCGTGATGTAGTTGATCGCGACGAAGGAGTTGAAGTCGGTCGGCCCGTTGTAATTGAAATTAGTGATGGTGCCATTGCCGTCGAGCGTCGCGTTCGGGAAATTCCCGAACCAGGTGCTGCGCTGCCAGCGGGCCGTATGCTCGTCGTCCGAGGAGTAATTGTCATCCACGGTGACCATCACGGAGTCGACCGGGTGCCACTGCAGCGACACGCGACCGTCTTTGCGTCGCGAATCGGTGCGCTCGAGGTACATCGCCATGTCCTGCGGGTACCAGACCGGCACGTTGCTGTTACCGCTCGCACCTGCACCGACGCTCGAGCAGCCGGTGCTACCGAAGGCCGTGGTGTAGTTCGCCGCGAGGTTCGAGCACGGGAACGAGGTGTTACCCTTCCAGCCGACGATGTCCTGGTGATGCCCCAGGATGTGCGAGTCCATGTAGTCGCCGTCGACCAGGATGCCGAACTTGTTGTCGTCGAAAGTGTCGCTCCACAGCGCGGCGAAGCTCGGCCGCGCGCCGCCATCCATCCCATGGAGGTTTTCCGAGACCTGGACCTGGCTGTGCATGCCCGGGTTATCGAAGGCGTTCGGGAACTTGACGTTGATCGTCGCGCCGATGGCCCCGCCGGAAATCGACATGTCCGGCGTCTTGTAGACGTCGACTTCGCCCACGTACACGGCGCTGAAGTCGCTGAAGTTGAAGGTCTGACCGTTGCCCGAGGCGATCTGGCGCCCCTCTATGAGCACCTTGTTGAACGAACCGCCGAAGCCGTCGACCGTGATGCCCTGCACCTGGCCGGTCGCCGTCGGCGCGCCCGTTGCGCTCGCCTGGCTCAGGCTGCCGCGGTTGACCGTGACGCCCGGGATACGCGAGATCGCACCACCGATGGTCGCGTCCGGGAACTGGCCGATCTGCTCCGCGGAGATCGCGTCCACCACGCCGATGGAGGCCTTCTTGATCTGCAGCGAACGCATCAGGGAGCCACGGATACCCGTGACCACGATGGGTTGCAGCTCGGTGGCAGAATTGGTCGGAGCCTGCGGCATGTCGATGCTGGAGCTGCCCGCGGCACTCTGGGCCGGACCGGCATTCATCGCCAGCAACCCGGCGCCATCGCGCCGGAACAGCCCGGTGGAGGCCATCGGTGTCGCGCGCAGGCCGCGCCGTTTGATGTTGGCGGCCGTTCCCGGCACCGCCGGTTGATCCGACCCTGACGCAGCCGGGGCGGTCGCAGCGTGCGCCACGCCCTGCGCAGCCAGGGTCATGGACCCCAGCGCGAGACCCGACAAACCGATTTTCGCGTAGGCCTTTCGGCCCAGCGCACCGAGTCTGGCGTCCTTCTTGGACGCGTTCTTCGATGCGTTACGCAATGTCTTCCGACTCATTTAGAAGCCCCCTCTGTCGCGAACCAGTGTTGTAAATTAGCAACGATAATGACGGCTGCCGCACCGAGCCGGCTCACGACAGCACCGCAATTCCTGCCCAACGTTTGGTTATAGCCCCCCTTCTTGTATGGTACCGCTACCTGATTATGGGCCGAGTATGTTCCTGCTTTCGGCCCGGTGTCAACTGCCGGGCAACAGCCTGGGATGCCACCCGTTAAACCAGCGTTTTCCAGTCTTGCTCTGCAAAGGATTCCCCGTTCCCATCGGCCCGCCCCCGACCGGCCTGCGCAACCCGCTGACTAGTGCCCTTGCCCTGACCTGTTTGCGCGACCAGAGCCGTGCACACCGGTGGATGGAGTCACGTCGCGGTCTCTACCGATGCCTACCTTCTCCCGGTCTCATATCGTTGGCAGGACACAACACTCATCCTGAGGGGACTATGATCGCGCAAATTGACACCGCTGTCATTTCTTTTTTTCCCGGCCCGGAAGCCGCTCCGTCGGCCCCCTGCCGCGCGGATCCCGATGACCGGTACCGTCCTGCTGAGTGCGTCCTGGTAGCGTTATCTTGGCCGGAGAGCCGGTGCTGCCTACCCTGAGGCGCCCGTACCGCGGAGCTCGCCAGACCATGCCGCGCATCCTTCTCACCTGGGCAACCGCGTTCGCCGCGTTCACCGCTACTGCGCAGGCCAGTCTCCCCCGATGCCGCCGCAGCTGCATGACGGCCGCGGCGGTGCCGCCTTGCGGGTGCACGGCAACCCGTTCCTGATTCTCGGCGGTGAATTGAGCAATTCCGCTGCCGGGACCGCGGCGGCGGCGATGCGCGTGCTACCGGCGCTGGCGCGACGGCAGTTCAACACGGTGCTGCCGGTGGCATGGAACCAGATCGAGCCGCACCCGGGTCAGCTCGATTTCACGGTGCTCGACCACTGGATCAACGAGGCCCGCACCCTGAAGCTGCACCTCGTCCTGCTGTGGTTCGGCAGTTGGAAGAATGCCTTCTCGAGCTACGCCCCCGAGTGGGTGCTCGACGATCCGCAGCGATACCCGCGAGCGATGTCGGCCGCAGGGACCCCATTGGCAATGCTGTCGGTGCTTGGCCGTGCCACGCGCAGTGCGGACGCGACCGCTTTTGCGGCGCTGCTGCACCACGTGCGGCGCATCGATGCACGGCAACAGACCGTACTGATGGTCCAGGTGGAGAACGAGGTCGGCTATCTCGGCCTCGGGGGCCGCGACCGCTCGGCGCACGCGCAGGCGCTGTTCGCCGGGCCCGTGCCCCGCAAACTACTGGACACCCTGCGGGCGCAGCGCTGGCGCCTGCCCTGGCGCCTGGCCCACGCGTTCGATCCTCGGGGCCACTCCTGGAGGCAGGTGTTCGGTCCGCTCGCCGACCAGGCGTTCATGGCCTGCTACTACGCACGCGTCATCGAGGCAGTCGCGCGCGCCGCAGCACATCAGTACGCGCTGCCGATGTACATGAATGCGCAACTGCCGGCACCGCACGAGCGCGCCGGGCATTACCCAAGCGGGGGACCCTACCCGCTCATGCAGCCGATCTACCGAGTCGGTGCGCCGGCCGTGACGTTCTACGCGCCGGACATCTACTGGCCGGACTTCGAGCATTGGCTCAGCCGCTACCGCCGCGCGGACAACCCCGTCTTCGTACCCGAATCGCGCCTCTCACTGGCCGCGTTCAACGCGCTGTACGTCTTCGGCCAGGCGCACGGCTTGGGCTTCTCGGCCTTCGGCGTCGATCAACCGCTGCAGCACCCCGACGGCCCCGAGCGCGCCCTCGCTACCGTGTACGGCATGCTCGAACATCTCGAACCGGTGCTCCTGGCCGCCCGGCGCGCCGGGCACACGCGCGCCCTGGTACTGCACCTGAACAGCCCCCGCCCCGAACAGACGCTCGCGCTCGGCGGCCACCTGTTTCGCGCCAGGCTGGCGCGCCAGTGGTCCACGGGCCGCGTAGCCGAGCACACCGGCGGGATGCTCGTGATCGAACGTCATCCCGCCGTGTTCGACCTGCTCGGCCGCGGGCTCGTGGTGACCGTGTTGCGCAACCCCGATACCGATCAGCGCATCGCCGGCATCGCGGGTATCGAGACCCCGCGCTGGCACTCGGGTCGCTGGCAGGTGCGCCAGCGCTTGAACGGCGACCCGAGCAACCAGGGGCGCCAGGTGCTGCTCTCGGCCCGGCACTTTCACCTCTATCGAGTACACCTGTACAGCATTGCGCGTCGTTGAATGCTCCGCGACGGGGTCGTACCCCCGCTGCGCCCTTGACGCGGCGTCCGGCACGAGACCCGGCGGCATTGACGCGGCCGTGCTGATACCGCTACCATGCGACCCAGTGACCGATCCACGATGGACCCGCGTGATGTCCCTGATCGCCATCAACACTGCGGCCGCACTGCGTGGTCCGTCAGTGAGTCAGACCGGCGTCCGCGCCGGCTTCCCCCTCGCCGCCCGGCGTCGCGCTTTCACGTGACGGCGCGACGGATCCCGAATTTAATGCACGGAGTTTTCCGATGAGCCTGTTTTCCACGACTGCGCCGGTTCGTTTCGAGGGGCCGGATACCGATAACGAGTTTGCCTTCCGCGTCTACGACAAGGACCGCCAGGTCCTCGGCAAACGATTGGAGGATTGGCTGCGTTGCGCGGTGTGCTACTGGCACTCGTTCAACTGGCCGGGCCAGGACATCTTCGGGGCCGGTACGCTGCCGCGACCGTGGCTCGGCGCGACGATCACCCAGGAAATGGCCGACGCGAAGCTCGAGGCCGCCTTCGACTTCCTCGGCCGCCTCGGCATGCCCTACTTCACCTTCCACGACGTGGACGCGATGGCCACCGCGACGACGCTGAAGGAGCACGACCGCAACATCAAGACCATCGAGGCGCGTATCCAGGAGAAGATGAACGCCACGGGTGTGAAGCTGCTGTGGGGCACGGCCAACCTGTTCAGCCATCCGCGCTACGCCGGCGGGGCGGCCACCAGCCCCGACCCGCAGGTCTACGGCTGGGCCGCCGCCCAGGTGCGCGCCTGCATGGAGGCGACGCACCACCTCGGTGGACAAAATTATGTGCTGTGGGGCGGCCGTGAAGGCTATGACACGCTGCTCAACACCGACATGAAGCGCGAACTCGAACACTATGGACGGTTTCTCTCCATGGTCGTCGAACACAAGCACCGTATCGGCTTCAAGGGTTCGATCCTGATCGAGCCCAAGCCCTTCGAGCCGACCAAGCACCAGTACGACCGCGACGTGGCCGCCGTGTATGCCTTCCTGCAGCGCTACGGCCTCGCCAAGGAAGTGAGTGTCAACATCGAAGTCAACCATGCGACGCTCGCGGGATTGGACTTCGAGCACGAAGTGGACGCAGCGTTCGCTTACGACATCTTCGGCTCGATCGACATCAACCGCGGCGATCCGCGCAATGGATGGGACACCGACCAGTTCCCGAACAACGCGCAGGAGCTTGTCCCGGCGTTCGTTACGTTCATCGAGCACGGTGGCTTCGAGACGGGCGGATTTAACTTCGACGCCAAGCTGCGCCGCCAGTCGGCGGACCCTGCCGACCTGTACCTTGCGCACATCGGTGGCATCGACACTCTGGCGCGGGCTCTGCTCGCCGCCGCCGACGTGGTCACCGAACGCAAACTCGCGGAGCTGAAGAAAGACCGCTACCGGGGTTGGGACGGGGAACTCGGTCAGCGCATCGAGAGCGGCTCGCTCGACCTCGCGGCGCTCGCGGACCTGGCCACCGCCTCGGACTTCCAGCCGGACGTGCGCTCGGGTAAGCAGGAACTGGCGGAGAGTCTTATCGCGCGGCACTGCAAGTACTAAACTACTTGGGTGATCAACCAGCCCATTCGCAGCGTGGCCATCGTCGGCGGCGGTACCGCCGGTTGGATGGCCGCTGCGACGCTGTCGCAATCGTTCCCGCACCTCAGGGGTAACATCCGCCTCATCGAGTCGGACGATATCGGTACGGTGGGGGTCGGCGAAGCGACCATACCGCCGATCATCGAGTACATCCGCACTCACGGGATCGACGAGAACGAACTGGTCAGGCGGACGCACGCCACGTTCAAACTCGGCATCGAGTTCAAGGACTGGCGCCGCCCGGGGCACAGTTACATCCATCCGTTCGGACCGACGGGCGCCCCGCTGCGCGGGGTGCCCTTCTACACCTACTGGCACAAGTGCGCGCAGGCCGGAACCGCCGCGCCGCTCGACCTGTACTCGCTGCAGGCAGTCGCGGCACGCCAGGGGAAGTTCGCCCGCCCGGCCCGCCGTGAACACTCACCGCTCGCAACGATCGTCTACGCTCTGCACCTGGACGCGAAGCGCTTCGCGACATACCTGCGCGGTTATGCCGAGGCACGGGGCGTGCGGCGTACCGAGGGCAAGGTGAGCAGCGTGGCGCTGCGCCCCGAAGACGGCTTCATCGATTCGCTCACGCTCGAGAGCGGCGAGCGCATCGCGGCGGACCTGTACATCGACTGCTCGGGGTTCCGCGGGCTATTGATCGAGGGCGCACTGCACACCGGCTACGAGGAGTGGACGCGCTGGCTGCCCTGCGACCGCGCCGTGGCGGTCAGCTGCGAGCGTACCGGGCCGCTCTCCTCGCACACCCTGGCGAGCGCGCGCGAGGTGGGGTGGCAGTGGCGGATCCCGCTGCAGCATCGGGTGGGCAACGGCTACGTGTACAGCAGCCAGTTTCTCGACGACGACTCCGCCGAGCAGACCCTGCTCGCCAGCCTCGAGGGGCGGGCAACGCGCGAGCCGCTCCGGCTGCGTTTCACCACCGGCCGGCGTCGCAAGTGCTGGAACCGCAACTGCGTTGCAATCGGCCTGTCGGCCGGATTTCTCGAACCGCTGGAATCCACGGGCCTTCACCTGATCCAGCGCGGCCTGTTCGTGCTCCTGAAGCTCTTTCCCGACCGGAACTTCCGCGAGCGCGACATCGAGGAATACAACCGCCAGCTCGCCTTCGACTACGAGCGTGCCCGCGACTTCCTCGTTGCGCATTATCATTTCACGGAGCGCGAAGGCGCGTTCTGGACGCACTGCCGCAACGTCGAGATGCCCGACAGCCTGTGCGAGCGCATCGAATTATTCCGCAATTACGGGCGATTGATGCGCGATGAGAACGAGTTGTTCTCGGTCCAGAGCTGGTTCCACATGCTCGTCGGACAAGGCGTCGAGAGCGCGGGCTACGATCCCTACGCCGACAGCATCGGACCGAACCCTCAGGCTGCGCTCGATGACATCCGCGAAGTGATCGCCGGTTGCGCCTCGACCCTGCCCTCGCACGAGTCGTACATCACCCAGCACTGCCGCGCCGCGGCAGACTGACCGCGCCGGTAGGCAAGGCGCGCGACCCGGCGCAGCACGCTAGCGCTTGGCGCTGCGCGCACCGACGACGTCAAGCGCCGGACCCATGCTCTGGCGACGCACCAGCGTGCTCTTGCCGAACAGGGATTCGAGCAGCTCGACCGCGACTTGGGCGGTACGATTGTGCTCATCGAGTGCCGGGTTGAGTTCCACGACGTCGAGCGAACCGACCCGGTGCGTATCAGCGATCATTTCCATGCACAGCTGCGCCTCGCGGTAAGTCGGCCCGCCCGGCACCGTGGTGCCGACGCCCGGGGCGATGCCCGGGTCGAGGAAATCGACATCGAAGCTCACGTGCAGGTGGGTGTCCGCATCGACGCCCTCGAGCGCCTGCTCGACGGCCACGCGCATACCCATCTCGTCGATGTAGCGCATGTCGAACACTTCCACGGCGAGCTCGTGCACCAGGCGGCGCTCGCCCTCATCGACGCTGCGTATCCCGATCTGCCGGATCCACTGCGGGTGCACCGCCGGGCTCTGCCCGCCGAGCGCGGTGAGCGCCTGCGGGCCGAGACCGCACAGGCACGCGACCGGCATGCCATGGACGTTGCCGCTCGGGGAGAGCTCTCCGGTGTTGAAGTCCGCATGGGCATCGAGCCACAGCACCCGCAGCTTCTGGTGGGTCGCACGGCAGTGTCGCGCCACCGCGCTGACCGAGCCCACCGCGAGGGAGTGATCCCCACCGAGCAGGATCGGCAGTTGACCGGCGCCGAGGGATTCGTAGACCGCAGCGTGCACCTGCTCGTTCCAATGCACGACAGCCTCGAGGTTGCGAAAGCCGCCGTGCGGGGCCTCCTCGGGATTACCCGGTCCGGCGAGGTTGCCGCGGTCGATCACCGCCAGGCCGCGAGCCTCGAGCGCCCGGCGCAGCCCGGCCACGCGCATCGCCTCGGGGCCCATCGAGGCGCCGAGCTCGGCGGCGCCCACATCGGTGGGTGCGCCTATCAGCGCGACGGTGCGACGCGGCGCGCTCATGCACTCACCGCTTCGGCAATCTCGGCGACCGTCTCGCGGACCGCTCGCGGTGGAGCGATCAGGCCATACAGGTCCTTCGGGTCGGCCAGCTCCGGGATCAGATCGATGCGGGTGCGTGTGCCACTGCGCTCGCGGTGCAGCTGGAACACGTAACGCAGCGCTGCGAAATCCTCGAGCGCAAACCCGACCGAGTCGAAGATCGTCACGTCGGAAGCACTGGTGCGTCCGCCGCGGCCCTCGCTCAGCACGGTGGCCAGCTCCGTGACCGGGAACTCGGGGGGCATCTGTTGGATTTCCCCTTCGATGCGCGACTGCGCCTCGAACTCGACCACCACCCGCGCGTCCGGGCGGCTGAGGATATCCGCATGCAGCTCGGTCTTGCCCGGGCAATCTCCGCCGACCGCGTTCAGGTGCATCCCCGGCACGATCATCTCGGGAGTCAGGATGGTCGCATTGCACTTATCGGCGGTGATCGTGGTCACGATGTCCGCGCCGGCGCAAGCCTCCTGCACGGAGCTGCAGCGCACGATGCGCAGGCCGGGCAGCTGCGCACGGCTGAGGTTGGCCACCAGCTTGTCGGTGGCGCGCGGATCGATGTCGTAGAGACGCAGTTCCCGTATCCCGATCTGGTCGTGGAACGCGATGGCCTGGAAGTCCGACTGCGACCCGTTGCCGATCAACGCCATGACGCGGCTGTCGCGACGCGCCAGCGCTCGCGCCGCCACGACCGAGGTAGCGGCCGTGCGCAGGGCGGTGGTCAGCGTCATTTCGGACAACGCCAGCGGGTAGCCGGTCTCGACGTCGGCGAGCACGCCAAACGCCATCACGGTCAGCAGGCCCTTGGCCGTGTTCTTCGGGTGACCGTTGACGTACTTGAAGGCGTACTGGCGTCCGTCGCTGGTCGGCATCAGCTCGATGACCCCGAGCGGTGAGTGCGTCGCATGCCGCGGGGATTTTTCGAACGCGCTCCAGCGGCGGTAGTCCGCCTCGATTTCGCGCGCCAGCCCGGCAATGAACGGGGCCGTACCGAGATCCCGCACCAGCTCCTGGAGCCGGCGAGTGCCAATGAAGTCGACCATATCTGTCTCCTGTCAGTACCCGCCGCACTGCTGTGCGCGGGCTTACGGTCCATGATCCTCGGGGCGGCAGCCAAAGAATAGTCAGAAAACTGACAATTTTGAGATGTGTAGTGATCACTCTGTCATTTGTATTGGTCAATTTGCTAGAATGAAAGGGTGGCCATACACTAGGAGCAGCCCGTGGATGATCTCGATCACCGCCTGATCTCCCTGCTGCGCGCCAATGCGCGCATCTCGATCGCCTCGTTGGCCAAGCAGCTCGGCGTCGCCCGCGGCACGGTGCAGAACCGCATGAGCAAGCTCGAGGCCGACGGCACCATCATCGGCTACACCGTGCGCCTGAAGCCCGATGCGCAGGAGCAGCAGATCCGCGCCTTCATGACCATCGCCGCGGAAGGCAACCAGGTGGACGCCCTCGTCAAGACACTGCGGGGGGACCCGGCCGTGGCCAGCCTCTACAGCACCAACGGTCGCTGGGACCTGGTGGCGGAGCTGCGCGCCGATTCGCTCGCATCCTTCGATCGTGTGCTGGCGCGGGTCAGCCGTACGCCCGGGGTCTCGAGCACCGAGACCAGCCTGCTGCTGTCGACCTTCAAGCTGTGAGCCGCCGCGCTCGCGCAGGCGAAGGCGCTTCGGCTATGCTTGCGCCCGTTCTGCCGCAGCGGTGCACGGCGCACCGCCGGCTCACCCCACACCGCGTTTCCCTACGGCCCTGCGCATGAACCGTACCGCGAAGCTTCGTGTTGCTCTGATCTTTGGCGGCCAATCGGCCGAACACGAGATCTCGATTCTCTCGGCGCGTAACGTCCTCGCCGCGCTCGATCCGCAGCACTTCGAGCCGGTCCTGATCGGCATCGACCGGCGCGGGCGCTGGTGGCTCCAGGACGCGCAGCGACTGCTCTCGAGCGCGCGCGATCCGCGCCTGGTGCGCATCGCTGACGGCACGCCGGTCCTCCGGGATGTCATCTTCGCGGCCGGACCCGATGCCATCGACGTCATTTTCCCCGTGCTGCACGGCACAATGGGCGAGGACGGCACCGTGCAAGGACTGTTCGAAGTCGCCGGTATCCCCTACGTGGGCGCCGGCGTGCTCGGATCGGCCGTGGGCATGGACAAGGATGTCAGCAAGCGCCTGCTGCGCGAGGCCGGTGTCCCGATCGCCGAGTTCCGCACCCTGCGACGCGGACACTTCGACGCTGACCCGGCCGGCGCCCTCGCGCCGCTCAGGGATCTGGGCCTGCCGGTGTTCACCAAGCCCGCCAATGCCGGCTCCTCGATCGGGGTGCGCCGGGTCGCCGAGCCGGCCGGCATCGAGGCTGCGGTCCGTCACGCCTTCCAATTCGATGACAAGGTCCTCATCGAGGCGGCCGTCACGGGGCGCGAAATAGAACTCGCCGTGCTCGGCGGCACTCCGCCGTCGGTGTCCGTCGCCGGGGAGGTCGTGGTGCGCCACCCGGACGGGTTTTATTCCTACGATGCGAAATACCTGGATGAAAGCGGCGCCCGGCTCGAATTGCCGGCGCGCCTCGCACCGGATGTGCTCGCGCGCGCCCAGGCCATGGCCGCCCGCGTCTTCGAGGTCCTCGAGTGCGAGGGTATGGCGCGGGTCGACCTGTTTCTCGAGTCCGACGGCAGACTGCTCGTCAACGAGATCAATACCATTCCGGGTTTCACCGCCATTTCCATGTACCCGAAGCTTTGGGAACTCTCGGGTATCGCGCCGCGCGAGCTGGTGACACGGCTCATCGATCTGGCGCTCGAGCGGGCCCGGACCCGCGCCGCATTGCAGCGCTGCGCGATGCCCTGAGTCCCCTGCCCTGCACACGGAGCACGCCTCATGCAACTCTATTTCAGTCCCGCGTCCCCGTTCGCCCGCAAGGTGCGGGTCAGTGCGATCGAACTCGGTGTTGCCGAGCACATCGAGCTCGTCCCGGTGGCGCTCTCACCGGTCAATCCGCACGCGGCGCTGCGAGCGCACAACCCCCTGGGGAAGATCCCGGCACTGGTGAGCGAGGACGGCCAGGCGCTGTACGACTCACCGGTGATCTGCGAATACCTCGATCATCTGGCCGGAGGCGGGCGGCTGTGGCCGGCGCCCGGGCCGGCACGCTGGCGGGCGCTGCGCCGCCAAGCATTGGCCGATGGCATTACCGACGCCGCCGTACTGGTGCGTTACGAGCAGACGGTGCGCCCCGAGGCACTGCGCTGGGGCGAATGGCTCGACGGGCAGCGGCTGAAGATTCACACCGCGCTCGATGCGCTCGAGGCCGAGCCGCTCGACGGGCCGTTCGACATCGGCGCGATTTCCCTCGCGTGCGCGCTCGGTTACCTCGACTTCCGCTTCCCGCAGGAGCCCTGGCGCACGGGCCGCGCACGCCTTAGTGCCTGGTACGACGCGCTCGCCACTCGGCCCTCGATGCAGCAGACCCTTCCGGCCTAGGCTAGGCGGCAGCGCGCGCCGCTTCGCCCCCGAGCGCCTCGGTCAGTTCGCCGAGCAGCTTGCCGAGCTCCCCGGCCATCACCGTGAAATCGAGATCAAACTGCTCGAGCGGGTCGATTTCCCCGCCGTCCTCCTTCTCCGGGGCCATCTCCAGGAATTGCAGGCGCTTGACGTGCAGCTTTTCACTGAGGATGAAGGCAATGCGGCCATTCCAGGTCAAGCCGAGCTGGGTCGGCCGCTTGCCGGCCTCCAGGTGGCCGCGGATGTCCTGGCCGTCGAGCGGGTGGTGCCGGTAGCGCACCGTCGACTTCTGCGCGTCCGAGGACTCCAACTCCAGATCCTGCTCCAGGGAGAACGGCCCGGGTGCACCGCGCTGCAGCCACGTGGCCATGCTCGCGCTCACCGAGCGCTCCGTATCCCACATCTGCACCGCAAGACTGCCGAGCGTATCGCGCAGCGTCTCCACCAGTTCCTCCGCTCGCGTAGCGCTCGCACTGTCGACGGCGAGCCAACCGGCCTCGGCATCGATCCAGGCGCGCGTGACGGTGCGCCGGGTCAGCGCGCGGGCGCGCAGTTCGTCGGCGACCTGCAGCTTCAGCGCGCGCATCTGCCGCCGGCCGACCGGGAAGCCCTGCGAGTCGGCCTGCTCGGCCGCACGTCGCTCGGCCTCCTGCCGGATGACCGAGGCCGGCAGCAACTTCTGATCGACACCCAGCGCCAGCAGGTGCTGCGCCCCGACGGTGTGCAGCAGCCGCCCGGACGGCGCGGCAGCCACCCAGCCGTGGCTGCGCATCTGTAGCGCACTGCACGGCTGCAGCGGCGCGCGTCCCAGCGCGGCCTCGAGGTCCGCGGCCGACCAATTCCAGTCGGTCGGGAGGCGGTAAACGGTGAGATTCTTAAACCACATGATCACTTGGCGGGCGCAAAGGACGGCGAGTATAAACGTCCTGTCCCGATCGTGCCCCCCGCCGCAGCGCGCCGCTCGCGAACGCCGCAAGCCTCCCGTACCCTATGCGCCGCAGCGGGGCCGATTCCGGCCCCCAGAGAAATGAGCACAACCATGAATGCGCGGGCCTGGCTCGTGTTCGCCGGACTCGGCATCATCTGGGGCCTGCCGTACTTGTTCATCAAGATTGCGGTGCGAGAGCTCTCCCCGTTCGACGTCGCGTGGGGGCGCATCACGCTCGCCGCGCTGCTGCTCGCGCCGCTGGCATGGCGACGCGGCACGCTCGGTGCGCTACGCACGCACGGCGCGGCAGTGGGGGCGTTCGCCCTGCTAGAGTTCGTCCTGCCCTACTCGCTGATCGCCGCCAGCGAGCGCTCGATACCCTCGTCCGTCGCCGGCATCCTGATCTCCGGTGTGCCGCTCGCCACGCTGCCGGCCGCGTGGCTGTTCGGGCTGCATGAACCGCTCGGTATGCGGCGTATTGCCGGCCTGGTCGGCGGGCTGTTCGGTATTGGGGTGCTGCTCGGGTTCGGCACCATCCACGGAGCACGCGGCTGGCTCGGCGTGGCCGGGATGTTCGCGGTCACCCTGTGCTACGCCACCGGGCCAATGGTCGTGCAACGGCACCTGCACGCCGTCGACTCGATTGGTGCGCTCGCCGCGAGCCTGATCATCGCGAGCGCCGTGCTCGCCGTTCCGGCGGCCCTCACGCTGCCGCACCACGCTCCGGGAGCGCTGGCGCTCGGCGCCGTCGCCTTTCTCGGGGCGATCTGCACGGCCCTGTCGATGCTCGGGATGTTCTACCTGATCAAGCGGGCGGGCGCCGCGCGCACCGCGCTGGTCACCTACATCAACCCGGTGATCGCCACGGCGCTCGGCATGTGGGTGCTGCACGAGCGGCTCGGCTGGTCCGGGCCGCTGGGTATGGTGGTGATCCTGATCAGCGTGTGGATGGGCACCCACCGCGACCCCGCGCAGGGCTCGGTGGCAATCGAGCCGGGCTGATCGGAACGTCGGATCGGCGACACCTAAAAAAACGCCCGGTGCTGCGTTCCTGCAGCGCCGGGCGTTCTCGGGGACGGGTGTTGATCAGTGCCCGCTGGTCCAGACGGCGTGATGCATCACGCCCGGGGTCATGCTGCTGTATAGGTGGTACATGATCCAC
>OFHJ01000503.1_pt1 | contig 14629 bp, 24 predicted proteins | sample 1522001 | NCBI WGS metagenome assembly OFHJ01 (sample SAMEA2464838, study PRJEB22497) | soil metagenome | biome: Grassland; feature: Farmland; material: Clay | place: Australia | collected 2013-02-01 | depth 1.2 m | reverse complement strand
GTATGTTGGAGCCCAAGAATAACGCCGAGCTGCCGGTCATCCCCGGCAAGCGCTATTTCACGATCGGCGAGGTGAGCGAACTGTGCGGCGTCAAGCCGCACGTGCTGCGCTACTGGGAGCAGGAGTTCCCGCAGTTAAAGCCCGTCAAGCGACGCGGCAACCGGCGCTACTACCAGCGCCAGGACGTGATCGTGATCCGCCAGATCCGCAGCCTGCTCTACGAGCAGGGCTTCACCATTGGCGGGGCCCGCAATCACCTGACGGGGGAAGAGGCCCGGACGGACGTGTTCCAGAGCCAGCAGATCGCCAAGCAGCTGCGCTTGGAGCTCGAGGAACTGCTGAAGATTCTGCGTCGCTGATCCTCTCCCGCACGAGACGGGATCGGGGTATCATTGCGACCCGCGCGAGAGATCCCCGCTCGCGCCGCTGAGAACAAATAAAGAGTCTTTCGTCGGAGCGTGGCGCAGTCTGGTAGCGCACTTGCATGGGGTGCAAGGGGTCCCGAGTTCAAATCTCGGCGCTCCGACCACTAAAAAGAGCATCTAGGGAATCGAGTGTGGCCAAGGACGTGGCCAATCTCCAAAGCCATACACCCTCGGCAGCCTCAAAGCGCCGCGCAGCCGTGCCTACACACGGCCGAGCGGCTCACCACGCAACACGCATGAGGTGTCACATGGCTACCGATCAGAGTAACGCGCCCAACGGCGCCCCGTCCGGCTACGTTCGTTTCGATGCTCTCCAGGCTCGCCTGCACGGGCTTCTGCAGGGCGTTCGTCTCGTCGATCAGCGCCTCTGGAATGACTTCGCTGAGCTTCCTGAGGAGTTCCAGCCGGCCGCCTCGGTGCTTCATGGCGCCACGGCGGAGCTGGATGCGCTCTACGATCAGTTTGACCAGTGGGCAGTCCGGCACGAGTTCCTCCTCAAGTCGCCCCAGGAATGGAGCCGCCCTGCAGAGGCCCCCAGCGAGCAACCCCAGCCCAGCGGCGAGGCCGACTCAGACCGCACGGCCGATCGCATTCGGGCGTTCCTTGATCGCGTGCAGACGTTGAGCGGGTGTGTGTTCGACGAGGAGCGGACCGCAACCCACAAGCGGGCACAGAAGGCGATAGAGCGACTCGCCGCCAGTGCGCACAAGACTGAGGCGCCGCAGGCTACGCTCACCGTGGCCGAGTGCGCTGATGTTCTGCGATACCTCGCAGATATCGAGCCCGTCGATGCGGCCACCTGGTTCGACGATTCCGGGGTCAGCCACCTCTGCGGCCAGATGTTCATTTTCGAGGCCCTCGAGCGCTCGCTGCGCGGGGCGCAGTCATGACCGCCATCGAGGTCCCGGCTGCCATCGCCGGCAATGTGAACCTGCTGGCCTTCAGCGGTGCACTGGCCCAGGCCGGCATCATCGGCCGGTACGACGCCGATCGGGGCATCCTGGTCCTTGAGCCGGCCTCGGCGCGCTGTTCTCACCGATGGGCGCCCACTTCGGCCAGGGAGGTCGATCAGTGCATAGACTGCGGCCAGCGGCGTGCGTCCATTCATGCTGCGCACTGCCTCGAGTGCGGAGGCACTGGGTTTGACGAGGATGCCGCCTGCGAGGTCTGCGACGGAACGGGGCGCCCAGGAGAAGCGCGGGACTGACAGGGTGGCAAATGCCGCACGAGAGCGCCCCCGCATGGGGGCGTTTTCGTTTTCGCTACTCCAACCGGGGTCTATGACTTGGGCGTTTGCTGTTTCGCCACCTCGTTTTCAATTGCCTCGGCAGCATCGGCCGCCGTCTTGGCTAGCGCCCGGATTTGCTCATGCGAGAGCGTTTTGAGGAACTGGCCGCCGGCCAATCCCGCGAAAATCTGCGCCGCCATCAGTGAGCGAAGTTCGATGAATGTCATGGCACACCCCCTTAGTATTGTTGTCTCAGGCACCAAACTGCGCGAGTATTGCGCTACGGGCGGCACAGCGCAAACGAGGGAATCGCTATGACACAGTATGTGGACCTCCTGATCGCTCCCGAGCATCGGATAGCGGCCATGCGGGAGTTGGATGAGTGGAACAAAGAGCACGGCACCAATCGGGTGTGGACGATCGGTGACGATGCTGGCCGCGTGATGGTGGGCGACGCGCCGATTGGTGCGCTTGAACGCCTAGGCACGCTCGGCATTCCGTACGAGACGCGGCCGCGTGATCCGCGCCGGCCGATGCCCGTGTTCATATAGGCAGCTGAGGAAAAGTTCGTGTTATATGAAGCCTTTGACAAGTTCCTAGCGGTGGACACGTGGCACACGCGGCATCCCAGCGATGAACAACGCTTTTTCACTGTGCTAGCGAGCGTGGTTAAGGATCCAAGATTTAACCCCGACGAACTCGGAGAATACTTTCGTCAAAAGAAAGCCGTCTCTCGAGATGACGAGAAAAACATGTTCAACGTTGCCATTGATGACTACGTGACGAAAGCATGGGCAGTCAAAGACTACCTCAAGGCCAATCGTCTCTGAGGCGCCATGCCGTCGTTGATGTATCGCGTCGTCGCCACCGTCACTGTCTTTGGCAAGCAATGCGACGTGACCGTGGAGCGGCTCTCCAAGTCAGTCTGGCGGGCGACCGGCAAATTTGAGGGGAAAACGGTTCAAGTCGAAGGAAGCTCGGAAGGCGGCGCTCTGAGACTCTGGGGTGACAGCGCGCGATATCACGAGAACTTCCCTGACGCCCGTTGACCGCGTGAACCCTAGCTGGGCCTCCGGCCACGCGCCGGGGTTTTCGTCTGCGTCCGTCGAAACTAACTTGTCGGCGTGCCCTTCAGGGCATTGCGGTTCAGATTCGCGATCACTTCTTGGGCCCAGCGGTCTGCCTTCCGCTCGAACTCGGGGTCTTTCCCTGGTGGAACAGGGCTAGAGGTATCCGGGGAACCTTTCGACGTTGCGGCCTCGGACTCGATGAGTCCGGCCTCTTTCATGTTCTGCATGGGCATTCCTCCGTGCCTCATTGTAGTCGGAACGCAGCAGAATTGCATGGATTGCAGGACGGACCCCGAGAATTTCGCACCGAGGCGCCAGCGCGTACACTCGCCGCACTGGCTCGCTCGCGAGGGAATGTCATGGCAGACCCAACAATAGACATCCACGAATCTAGCGTTCTCATCGTGCCGCCGAGCGACAAGCCCATCAGGCTCGCCTTCTTCGTCCACGGCGAGCCGATCCCGATCATGCGCAACGAGCTGGGCAAGATCGCTCCGAGGGTTGAGGCGCAGTACTACATCGGTCTCGTCAACGGGAACGTCGCAAGCATTGAGACCAAAGCGCAGGTCATGGACGAGTTAGAGCTAGCGCTCGACGCGGGCGCGTCGGTGAAGTGGAGTCGGTCTTAGCGGAGACAGTGAACGATGCACATCGCAAATATGATGACTGCGGAACAGCGGGCGGCACTTGGGTCTGTTGTCGGAAACTCCGCCGCATTGGAGCAACTGATTGACCTTTGCCTCGTCCTCTTTCTCGGCCTCACCACGCAGGATCTTGTGGTGCTCGTCGGCGAGCGGACGCTTGGGCCGAAAATTGAGTTAGTAAGGGAAATTGGTACCAAAAAATTTCGGTCAGCACGAAAGCAATCGCATTTCAAAGCAATCATGGATCGCATCGCATCGCTGAATGGCGAACGCAACGCGGCTGTTCACGGCACTTGGCAGCCCGTAGGCGGCTTCACATTTTTATACCTCGCCTTCGAGTTCGGAAATAATCCTACATCGCCAGTCGAGGCAATTAAAACGAGACGCGGCAAGGAACAAAAAATATTGGGTGCGCGGCTTCAGCGTCTATCAGAGGAGATTTCCGAAGCCGAAGATGCGCTACGAGAGTTTGTCAATAAGAATTGGATAAGACCACGAGCAATTCAGAGCAATCGCGCGAAACAACGCCGGCAGCGATAGGGGAGTCTCATTCGACACCAAAGTACCTCAGGAGGAACGTCGGAGCTGATCCGCCCGCGCCGATCCGCCTTGGATCAGGTTGCGCCAGATGCGCTCAGGCGCTGGCGGGTCCGGTCTGAAATGCGGGCGTCACTTGTGCGCTTTCAGGCACGTCCACAGCGGCCCCATATTTCACTGCGCTGCGTTCCCCGCGAAGGTCGCGAACCTGCAACACCTTGCCAGTGCTCGTTGACCGGGAGCCGTATGAGGATCGCCCGGGCGTCGGCGGGTACCGCCTGAAATACTCACGCCACCTATGCGCTTGGCGCCGTGCCCAGCCTGACCTTGCCTTTCTAGGCATCCAGTGTCCCCTCGAGCACGAGCAGGGCCGAGTCATTCCGCCCGGCCCGCAGGTCCGCGAGCGCGCGAACAGCAGCAGCGCGGAGCCTATCGCGTTCTCCCTGGGTGCGTTCCAACTCGCTGCAGAGTGTCGGGATCGTTGACTCCAGCCGCTCGGCGCGGCGCAGTCGGTTCAGGCTGACCGTGGCAGTACAGTGGGGCAATTGATCGGTGCTCATAATCGTCAACTCGCTTTCGCCGGCACAATGGCCTTGCACGTTGTATTCCACGACGCCGCGTCCGGCTGCCGGAAATTGGCGTAGTGGTGCATTTCCGTAATCTGAAACGTGCCCTTGAATGTCGAATTACTCGCCGCTGGCGAATTCGGATAAGCCGCGCTTGGTGCGGTCAGGGCATAAGGGAGCAGGACGCCTTCAGGGAATTTCACGTAGTCGAAAACGCCGATGTCCCCCCGCATCACGGTCGGAAAGATGATCGTATTCACGCCGATCCAGGTCGGCTGGCCTACCAAGTCCTGAAAGGCAAGCTGAGTCGTCTTGGCCTTCGCCGTGTTATCGCGCACGCGGACCACTTCGCCTGCGAACGAAAACTGAACTCCTGAGTAATTCTTCCCGTATATCTTCGAGCCCAGCCATTTTGTGTAGGTGTGCAGCCACTTGAAGAAGGCGTCAACGTTTAGGTGGACGGCTTTATGATCCGATGGCGCTACCAAGTTCGGGGAGATGTCCACGCTGTAGCTATACCCGGGGAATGCGATCGGCAATATCTGCTGCAGCGCTTGGGTGAGCGGCTGACCCTTCTCCCAGTTGAGGATGATGGGGATGCCATAGTTAGACGGAGGCGGACCCGGATTGACGATGATATCGAGCGTCTGCTCGGTGCCTTCCCAGTTCCCGAATGCCTGCCAGATGAGGCCCTGCGCAATCACGCCCTGCTGGGCGGGGTTTGCGAGGGGAAGACCCTTACTCATTCCAGCGCGAAGCGTGAACTTTTTGAATACGTCCCCGACGGGGTTGAGGTCAGATGCTTGGCTGATGGTGTGAATTCCGAGGCCCCACACCCGAATCAGCGCGCCGCCTTGCGGCTCATGGCCCAAGTAGACCGGCAGGTCAAACCCGATATTCAGCGCATTGGGATTCGGCTGGCCGACTTGCTGGGAATTGCTCGTCTGCCAGTTGGTGTAGGTACTGGAAAACGTCGGCCCCATGCTCGCAGTGCTTCGAGCGAAGCCAAGCCCGCCCTTATCGACCTGATAGACCGTGCCGTCCGAGTCCGCAATGGTGAGCTGGTAGAAGCGCACGCGCCGGCTCTATAGGGCCGCCACAATAGCGCTGGCCGCTGTTGCGGAGAGCCCCGCAATCGTGTCGGTCTGGTTCTGCGTGATGGTCGAAAGTCCCTGCGCGAGGCCGGAAAAGACTTTCGCCGCTGCTCCGATCTGCAGCGTCACCGCCTCGTAAGTCGAGGATGCACCGATTGCCGAATTGACAGCCGCCTGCACCGCGCTGAGCGAGCTGACCGCCAGTGCTGCAATGCTCGTGATCTGCGAGCCGCTAATGGTGTCTAGCCCGTTCGCGAGGCCGGCGAAAATCACCGCGCACTGCTCGGCATCGAAGGCAACGGCCCCGGGAGCGGCAGTGCTTACCGGCAGACTCCCGATTATCGCGGAGGCCGCCGAAGCCGAGGAGGCCGCGAGGGACGTGATCTGCGAGCCGGTGATGCTCGTCGAGAGCGTCGCGGCGAGGCCCCCAAAGATGCGGGAGGAAAGTCTTGTGTGCAACTCGACAAAAGTCATACTGTTACCTCAGTTGGAAAAGATGCCGGCCACGCGCATGCTACGCCGCCGGCACTCGCTATCGCCCGAGGATGAGCGGTCTGCCACCGCGTCAAAGAGGCTCCGCCGAAGCGGAAACTCGCGTGCAAACTGTCATGGTTAGTTTTGACCGCGCCACTCATGACTAACGCGCGCCCGCCAGGCTGAAGGTTGGCGGGATGCAACGCGACCGGGCGAAGTGAAACACGGTCGCGCCTACTCCTTCGTTAAAAAGCATTCCGGCCCGGTTGCCACCCCGGAGACGTGTTGCGGTTGCGGCCGTATGGGGTATGGCTATGTCCTTGGGCAGACTCGCTGATCCGGGTTAGGAATTTCGCCACCGCAGGAGTCGCGCGCTGAGCCATCGCAGATAGGCGCTCGTGGAACCGCTGCAGCGAGAAATACTGATCTCGCGACGCCTCGAGCGCCTCCGCCATCGCAAGCCCGATTGCGTCGATTGCGGCATTGAGCTGCTGGGGCGTAACACCGGGAGCCGACTTCTGTTCAGAGATAGGTTTCGATTTCACTTCTTCAGACCTTTCGGCCACCTTGGGCCGCGTGAATTTCTGGAACATTCGAGCGAGCACGTCAGCGGCCAAGGAGCTGCTGCAGCCAGTCCGGGGTCTCGCGCGAGTCCATGCCCCGGCCTCGCGTGTCATTCGCCCGCGAAGTGCAGCCGCTGAGGTAGTATTCCAACGCCTCGCCATGGTTGCCGTTCTTCGGCAATTGCTGACCAAACTTCTCGAGGCCATACCGTCCGACCTGATCGGCCGTAACGTGCTCCTCAGGGACAGGCCCGATCATCTGCTCGAGGCGGGTGCGCAGACTTTCCGCGCGCGCTGCGTCCGCCCGTGCCTTGGATACGGCCGCCTCGGCAGCATCCTGGGCAACGCGTCGCATTTCGAAGGTGTAGTAACTCATCGGGACTCCGTGCCGGGGTCGCCGGCGGTCAATCGGTTGAACAATTCGCGAATCGCAAGGCGCACGATAGCGGAGCGGGAGCATTGGCCGACGCGCATCACGAGCTGATCGAGTCGTTCTAGCGTGAGCCGGTCGATGACCACGGTGATCCGAGGCGCATCGCTGCGCTGTGCTTCGCTTGTTGCTGCTGCTGAATTCATACTTTGTAAGTTACCAGCGGTGTGTTAGGCAGTACATGGGCGTGCTTCCGGTCTATTCCTGCTGTTACCAGCGGCGCTTTGGAGGCATCGGCAGATTGCCGAAGGTGCCGAGTCCACTGGACGGAACGCTCGGCGTAATGCTCTGCACGCTCGGCAAAGAGCCGGCACAGTCGAAGAAGCTGCCGCCAGACTTCGCCGCAACTGCCAGGAGAGCGCCGCAAACACTGTTGGCGATGTCATCGTGCGCGCCTCGCGGGTGGTCGACGCTATCCCGGCCAGCGGACCGTGACTTGCGCTCGAGCAGGAGCAACTGCGTCCGTAACGCTGGAAGGTCCAGCAGTTCGACGGAGCTGCGGGAGAAATGCGGAAGCGCCTCGAGGTATATCTCCGAGCGGTTGCGTTCGGATGCCTTGTAGGTGATGCCGTGCTCGCGAAACGCGCTCACCGGCCACTCGCCGGCATATTGATCGCCAGTTACCTCGCGCAGCCCGTAGTCTTTCAGGGTTGCAGCCATTTTTTCTACGGCTACTTTCGGGTCAAATGGCGGAGCAACAGTTCGCACTGCATCCAGCACCAGCCGTTCCGCTCGGTCGCCGGACTTGGGAACCTGGTGCGCAATCGCAAGGGTGAAGCTGTCCGAGCGACCGCCGCTCGGATCGCAAAAGGCTGCGTAATGGAAGCCCGAGGTCCTCGGCAGCTCGCGCCGGCCCGATATGATCGCGCCGTCAACCGTCGCATCGTCGAGAAAGCCATCCAGGTCTGCTCGAAACAGACCAAGGAACTCCGATTGCGCAGCCGCAGGGTCATCCTGCATCGCTTCGGCGATAGCCGCCTCGTCCAATGTCGGGTTCAAGTCGCGGCTGGTCGCCTGGATGTATAGGCCGCGCGTCTCATCATCGCTGCCGAAGTACTTTCGGTGCGCGTTGTAGAGAAGGCCGACCTTGCGATGCGGCGAGGAAACGACGAGCAGCAGCCCGTTGAGGGTCAGCAGCGCGGGTCTCAATGCGCGCACAAGTTCCACGTCGGGCAGCGCGGCATCTTCGGCTCGGAGGAAGGCCGACTCATCGATGACAGCCCCGGCCAAAGTGCGCCCGCGCACAGTGCGATAACTAGCGGTCGCCACCTCGAGAGCCGTGCGATGGCGGAACGTGAGCGACTCAGACGTAGCCCCCTCGAGTTCGGCGCGTAGGAGCTTGCTGCGTTCAACCAGCCCTCGCGCATAGTCGAGGTCAATGCCGGCTTGGCGGCGATCAGGCGCGACGTGCGCGACGATTGCGCGCTCACCAGGGGAAAGGCCCGGATAGTCCTGTGCGGCCAGCCAGACAGCCACCAATGATTCAAATCGAGACTTGCCGCCACGCCGTCCGGCGCCGATGTAGACCTCCTTCGGCGCGACCTTGGGGAGCTTCGTGCGACCCGTGAGGCGCAATGCAATTTCGCGCTCGGACTTCGTGAGCAAATTGGCGTCGCCATCGATCAGCCGGGCGATGATGCGCCACGTCGCCCAGCTCGGCTGGGAGAACTCCCTCCCGGCGAATTTCGTGGAAGTCATGAACTGATGGAGCTTCACGGGGCGCCCTCCGTCGCCTCACCTGATGGCTCAGGCGCGCTCTCGGGCTCAGGCGCTACTTCGATAGCCGGGTGCTCCTCCTCGGCTTCTGCCGCCTGCATAGCCTCTCGCAAGGTCTCAATTGGGCGCGCGGTGGGCCGGATGCCAAGGTCTTTGTACAAGCCCTTCAAGGTGTTATTGAGCTGCGTCAGCGCGCCAACGTCCACGGTCTCACCTGCGGCGACCTTTTGCTCATACGACTCGGTGAGAAGTTCTAGCCATACAGTGCGCTTGACCAGCGAGCGCTGTACGTAGCTTGGATCGCCGCCGCAGTGTGCCTCGAGCGCCTCTCGCCGTGCCTGTACGACTCGGGCGAGCGAGTAGCGCTTGCTCAGCCGGTCAATGAAATTCGGGTCGAATTTCGCGGGGAGCTGTGTCAATAACTTTTGTTTCGGTCTACGCGCCATGTCAATGTCTCAAACGATGTCCATGCGTACCGTTTCCGGCACCTCTTGTGCATCATGCGGCGCGGTCCGGCATGAGTGAATCGGTAGCGTGCCGGTCAACTTCCGACACCTCGATCTGGTGAACGTGGTGGCTGATGGCGCTGCGCTCGAGGTAGTAGCCGCGTGAGCGCAGATGCGCCTGAATGTCCCGCCAGCTTGGGCGCCGGCTGAATGGATGCGCGCGGGAGTGATCGAGCAAATAGTCGCGAATCAGGGCACGGATACGCTGTCCGCGCTCAAAAGCCGGCCGATTCTGGGGACCGTAGTAAGTCCTCATGCCGCACCCCGCAGGACGCGATTAAACGCGCCCAGAGCGGCGAGGCGCTCCGGGGTGTCAGCGTATGGGGCGAGAGAGAACGCGCCACCAGCGGGCAGCGGCGCGGTGTGGTTAGGCTGCTGGCGACTCGTCGAGCACGCGTTGAACGACTGACGTGCCGACAGCGAGGGTCCGGCCGATCTTGACCTTGCCCATGCCCTGAGCGCGCAAATCGCGGATGCGTTTTTCGATAGCCGGCGCAACGCGCTTTCTGCCGAGTTGCTTGCCCTTGGAACGAGCCCGGTTGAGTCCGGCATGGATGCGTTCGCGGATGATCTCCCGCTCCAGCTCGGCGAACACTGAGCACATCCCGAGCATTGCACGGCCGGTCGGTGTCGAGCTGTCGATACCCTGCTTGTGCAGGTACAGCCCGACGCCAGCGGCCTGCATGTCGGCAATGAACTGCGACAGGTGGAGCACTGAGCGGCCCAAGCGGTCAACGCTCCAGGCCGCCACAAGGTCGATCTTGCCGGCGATGGCGTCTCGGCATAGCCGATCAAAGGCCGGCCGCTGATCGCGGCCCTTAGCGCCGCTGACGCCGTTATCGCTGTAGATTTCCACGATCTGCCAGCCGCGTTGCTCGGCCACGGCCGCCAGTTCAAGGCGCTGGTTTTCGACGGTCTGCGAGCCGGTGGAGACTCGCAGGTAGAACGCCACTCGCTTGCCTTTGCCCATCTCTGCGCCCTCCGGTAGAGGCTCAGAGCATACGCCAAGGGCATACGGATAACAACTGTTTTCCGCATGTGCTGAATGCCTATCGCAAGCCTATGAATTGCTAGGCAGGTGCGCCCACAAAATCCGAGAGGATTTCCGTATAGGTGCCCAGAAGCGAGCGGGGAAGCGCGAGCGGCCCAGCAGGCCGGCGCGGCGACGGAGGGCGGGGACGCTCCCTCCAGGGTGCCCCTACCGGGGGGAACCGCATGTATGCGTGGCGCTGTATTCCGTCCTCCTCTCGCAAAACGTCCGGCTGTCCGGTTTTGTCCGGTTAGGACGTTTTCGGACGGTCCCATAGTGTCCGGTTTGTCCGGTTTCCCTTTAGGGAACCGGACAACCGGACAGGACAGGCCAACCGGCGGCGGCATCATGGCTTGGTGTCCTCGATAATTTGGAAACCGGCGGCTTCGCTCTTGAGCCAGCCGAATCGCTCGAGGGCCTCCGTGGCGTCCTGGAGGCGGCGCCGGTCGATACCCTGGGCCTTGGCCAATGCGCGGAACTCGATGGAGCTGATCGAGTTACGGTCAGGATGGGCACGATGCCATTCCTGCAGAGCGGCAAGGAGGCTCGTCTGGTGTTTCCCTCGCGGTTGCATGCGCTGGCTCGGCACCTCGTCCACCGGCTCGACTACGCACGAGGTCACGGGGTCGCCATCCTCGTCGAAGCCAAGATCAACAGTAGTGAGGCGGAACGGGTACTGGTCGCCGCTCGGTAGGTCGCGCTGTTTCGTCACGGTGGCGACGTGGAGCTTGTCCCGCACCGTCACCTCGATCTCGGTATCCAGCGCGGCCTTGAGGCTGCTATGACCTCGCGCGCCCCGACTCTCGTCCTTCCCGACGTGATGCACCAGAACGACTACAGCGCCCGTGGCGAGGCGGACTGAGTCGGCGCCGGCAATGAGTGCCCCCATGTCCTCCGGCCCGTTCTCGTCACCTCCAGCGAGCGCACGCGAGAGGGTGTCCACGAAGATCATCGAGCACTTCGTGTCGTGGCTCGCTTCCGCCTCCCGGATGAACTCGAGGAGCAGCGTCACGTCGGACGGTGAGCGAAGGTTGATCGGTCCAGGTGTCAGGCGCAGCGGGATGCACTTCTCGAACCCTGAGCGGTCCCTCGCGGCCACGAAACGGTTTTCCGCTGATACCGGCCCCTCAAGTGCGGCGTACACCACAAGGCCGCTTCGGACGTTCTTGAAGCGCCAGCGCCGCCCGGCTGCCGCGTGCATGGCAAGGTCGGTCGCGAAGAAGGTTTTGCCTGAGCCCGATTGCCCGATGATGCCCACCAGGCTATTCGGGGTGATGAGACCCTTGATCGAGTAGCCGTCTTTGAGGTGCGGTTGCATTTCCGCAAAGTCGATTCCCGAGAGAGCCGGCTTTTTCGAGGCTTCGCTGTCGGGCAGTTCCACCCGGTCAAGCTCGTTTTCAAGTTCCGCGTAGTTCATGCCGCGTGCCTCTCATCCATGCGCGCCAGCATGTCGGCGATATCCTCGCCGGGGCGGTGCGAGCGGTAGATAGAAACTTCCTTGCCGGCCGCGCGCCATCGCTGACCGCAGGCCGTGGCGCCCTGGATTCCGGCATCGTCGTGATCGGCGTATACAGCGAGACAGTCGATACCGTTGAGCGCCGGCAAAATGCCGAGGTTTCCCGCATCGATGGCGGCCCACATTGGCGTGTAGATTCGCGCCGCTGCGAGCGCTGTCTCGATGCCTTCGGCAATGCCGAGTCCGTAGGTGACAGCCTCGTCCGGCCAAAGCCGGATCACTCCACCTCGCTTGCGGTGGCCAGCGAGTAGTCGGCGATCGCCGTGCCCGGAGCCGTCCGGCAGCAGCGGGGTGAAGTGCAGAGAGAGGGGCCGCGCAGTCGCCGAGTCGCTGATGCGTGCGCAGAGACTCGGGGGGTGACAGTCCGAGCCGGGTAGGAATCTGAGGTCGCCATCGAGCGGCGGCAACATGCAACCGCGCCCTAGCAGGTAAACACGCGCCAACTCACCAAGCGGGAGCGCCCGGCGCCAAATTGACTCGGCGCGCTCGGACCATTCGAGCGGTTTCTCCGAGGTGCTGGGCGTCGGCATGATGAGGGGCCGGCGCTCGAAGTTCTCAGCCTGGGTGTACCCGCAGCGGTGGCAGTAACTCACGGTGCCGCGCTCGTCGGTCGTGATGCTGAGGGCTGTATCCTTCGGGCCGTGATCGCAGACTGGGCAGGGCGCGCGCTTTGTCGTGCTCATGCGGCCTCCGGGGGCGGCTCGTCACTGGGAGGCCCTTTGTGGATAAGCGCCTGCAGGTGCGCGGGAAGCTCCGGGTCATCCGCTGTCCAGCCGTTCGCGAGCAGGATCGAGCGTTGAGCATCGAGGGCTGCATCGCAGTTATGTGGATCGTCATCCAAGAGAGAACCGCAGCGTGCACAGTTCCAGTTTTCGACGCGGCGGCGTGTGGGAAACGGAATAACGTTGCTCATGCCGTTGCCTCCCGCGAGAACTCGTCGAGCAGTCCAACGGTGCTCGGCGTCACACCGAAAATCGCTTTGCGCTTTGCTCCGAGTCGGCGCCAATCGCTCAGCGTCCGCACGCCAGCATCGTCAAGAGCTGCGCGCGTGTGGGGCGCGAGACCCAACTGTTCGATACTCACGCCACATAGCGGCCGGGTTCGTTTTGTCGTAGCTTTCATGACAGACCCCCAAGCAAGCGGCGCACTTGCTCGACACTGAGCCGGGTAGCGGCTGCGATCGTGTGATCTGTCATGCCCTTGACCGCCATATCTCGCACAGCCCGCGCCATATCGGCCTGGGTCTGCGGGCGGTGTTGGTCGCGATCGAATGCGCCGGCTACCAGCCTGTTCCAGTAAGCGCTGCTCATACAGCCACCTTTGGGAGCAACTTAGCGAGCACCGGATATGCGCCAAGACAGCGCGGGCAATAGGGCGCAACCGTAGGGCGCGAGCACGCTGCACAGCGCCGCTTATGCTTTCGGGGTACCTGGGTTTTGTGTATGATTCGCATGACTAGAATCCTTTAGCCGCGTTGCCCTGCCAGGCGCGCGGCTTTTGTTTGTTAGGCGACCTGTGCGCGGTCGCCCGACAACATTGCCTCGATCGTGGAAGGGCGCCAGCCGACAGCCTTTCCGCCAACATGCGCATCACGAGGCGGCAACTTGCCGCTGCGCTCCCAGCGCCAACGGGTAGGCGTGGAAATCGCGAGCTGATCTTCGATATCGCGCGGCCACAAAATGGCCCGGGCGGCAGCGGGCCGCTGCCGACGTTGTTTCGTCGTCATGGTTTGAGGCTCCAGAAATGAAAAACCCCGCTCGAGGCGGGGCTGAAGGCGGCGGAACGAAAAAACCCCGCACGGGGCGGGGTGAATTACGGAAGGCGGAAATGAAAAAGCCGCTGAAAAATCAGCGGCTTATGCGCTCTTTGCAATTCTTCAGGGCGAGCGCGGGGAACACAAAATTCCGGAAGTTTCGGATTTTTGGTCCGGCCCCTGACCGGTGGGCCTCTGCGTCAGCATCCCTAGCTGGGTGGGGGCAACCATTGAATCCGTGTGCCCAAGCGTCGGTGTCACCCGCGCTCCTACAAAAAAAGGCTACGCCGCAATGCGAAAGCTTGCAAGGTGTTTCGTGCCTGCCCAAATACGCTTGTCTGATGCTGCCAAGTTTCCAGACTTAAGACGTACTATCAATTTGTTCACCAGTTTGCCGACGCCGCAGCACCTCAAGATGCGCCGCCCACTTCTCAAGCGCGTCTCGCTTCTCCTCTAAATACGCGTGCTTGTCGTAAACGCCCGCGACGCCCGGCTGCGCATGGTTGAGCACGCGCTCGGCGATGTGCGGCTCGATCTTGAGGCGGGAGAGCCCGGTACGGCAGGTGCGGCGCAAGTCGTGCAGCGTGAAGGCCGCAATGCCCTGTTTCTTGAATCGCTCGAGGCACTTGGCGACGCTGCGCGAGAGCTGCTTCGGGTCGATGTGATCGAGACCATCTGCGGTCGGGATTACCCACTTGGAGCCCTCGGCCTCGCGCTTCAGTGCGGCAAATTCTTCGACGGCCCAATTGGTGAGCGGCACGATGTGGCCACGGCCACCTTTGGCGATTTCGTCGGGAATGTTCCAGGTGCGCGCCTGCAGGTCGATATAGCTCCATTTCGAGAGCGCCAGCTCGCCTCGGCGCTGCCCGGTGAGCAGCAGGATTGTGGCGACGTGCGCGAGGCGTTCAAAGCGCGTGCATGCCTTCGGATCGCGCAGGAACGCTTTCAGTTCGGCATCGGTCAGTGTGCGCTCGCGCGGCTTCTCCTTGCCGCCCGGGCGGTAGAGCAACTGCACGGGCGAGGAGGCGACTATGCGCCGATGAATCCCGAACCGGAAAAGCTGAGAGAGTAGGGAGG
>OFHJ01000502.1_pt1 | contig 14807 bp, 11 predicted proteins | sample 1522001 | NCBI WGS metagenome assembly OFHJ01 (sample SAMEA2464838, study PRJEB22497) | soil metagenome | biome: Grassland; feature: Farmland; material: Clay | place: Australia | collected 2013-02-01 | depth 1.2 m | reverse complement strand
AACAGGCCGCCGTCGAGCTGTGCTTGTCCCACAGCCATACTCTGCGATGCAGCACTTCGACGGTCAACTTGCCCTTCGTAGCACTCCGGAGAGTCTTTCTGTGCCAGGCAGACGCGGGTTGCTTTTTTACCCACTTGCGTACCTCGATTGCTTGCGCACCGCTGTGATGACGCACGCGCGGTGATCGGGAAAAAGATCGGCGCACGCAAAACCGGCACCAAGGCGGCGAACGTGCGTCGCCTGACGGACTACATCCGTGATCCGTCACGGCAGGGAGAAAAGGTCCTGTACTCCGGAAGCCGTGGGTTCCTCACCGACGAATACCGCTCGCAACAGGCGGAGATGACCGCCCTGGCAGAGGAAGCCCGGCGCAGCCCCAACCCCGTGACCCATTACGTGCTCTCCTGGCGCGAGGGCGAACAGCCGACTCATGAGCAGGTGGAGCGCGCCGTCGATATCTTCCTCGATGAGCTGGGCCTCACCGACCACCAGTGCATCTTTGGCGTTCATCAGGACACTGAGAACATCCATTGCCATATCGCGGTGAACCGCGTCCACCGGGAGTCCGGCAAGGTTGTCAAGCCGAACAAGGGCTTCGACCTGGAAGCCGTGCATCGTGCCATCGCCCGCATCGAACATGAACAGGGATGGCAGAGGGAAGCCCGAGGGCGATACCGGGTCCGCGAAGACGGCTCACTGGCGAAGGAAGCTGGGGAACCCACGATGCCGAGGATCAGTACCCGGGCGCGGGACTTCGAGCGCCGCACCGGCACGCAGAGCGCCGAGCGGTGGGCACAGAACGATGCAGCGGCGGTCATCGCCGGGGCAAAGACGTGGGACGACCTGCACCAGGGGCTCGCCCGCCTCGGTATGCGCTATGAGCGAAAAGGAAGCGGTGCGCTCATCTACGTGCCTCGGCCGGCGGAAACGGGCGAGCAGCCGGTAAAAGCGTCCAAGGTCAGCCGCGCCGCAAGCCTGAAGGCGCTGGAGAAACGGCTGGGCGCGTATCAACCCGCTCCGGGCGCGGTAGCTCAGAGGCGCAAATCGGATTCGCAACCGACCTGTCAGAATCCCTCCATGGCCGACTACGCCGTCGCGCGTTCGGCGCATTATCGGAACCAGCAAGAACAGCGCGCAGACCTGCGTGAGCAGCACGCCAACGCGTAGCGCGGCCTGATGGTCCATCAGCGCGAGGAGCGCCGTGAGCTCGCCGCCGTCCATCCGCCCTACCCCGTCCTGCTGGCCAGCCGGAGCGTCCTCGCCGCGAAGCATGCCCGGGAGAAGGCGGAGCTACGCGACAGTCAGCGCAGGGAGCGGCAGTGGCTCGCAGGGCGATTCCCGACGCTTGACGAATGGTTACGTCATAACCGCATGACGGACGACCTTGCGCAACTACGGGGCCGATATCGCGGATCGATTCTCGGGGCCGATGACCGCGACGAACCGGCACAGCCTCGGGACATCCGCGCGTTCCTGGCCGATGTACGCGGTAGCGCAGTGGCCTACCATCGTGGCGACCGGCGCGCGGTATTTACCGACCTCGGGCGGCGGATCGATGTCCACGATGTCCGAGACCAAGAGGGCCGGACCGCGGCACTGCAACTCGCCGCACAGAAATGGCCACGCGGAATCACTATTACCGGTTCGGGGGAATTCCGGGAACGGGCGGCCAGGCAAGCCGCACGACTCGGGATCCGTGTCGCCGATCCCGACTTGGCGGACGTGGTAACCGAGGAACGAGCCCTCCAGCGATCATTGAAGCGCAATCCCCTGAGGTCGCTGCTGCGGATCAACCCCAGCCAGAGGGACCTGCAAAGATAAGGCGCAGCGGCCACTGGATTCGCCTCCTGGCCAACGATAGCCTATCGGTATGGCGGAAAACGCCGGTCAGTACCGAGATTTCGCGAGCCTGCGTGCGCATCTCGCCCAGCTCGATGCCGAGCGACTGGAATCCGAGATGCCCCCGCGCGGGGGGCGGCCACGAGTTCACGGTGACGCGCAACCAGGAGCTCAGGCGAGGGCGGCATACGTGCCGCATCTCTCCCGCTGCTACCAGATGTAGCGCACCGTCGCCGCGAAGTTCTCCTGCGAGGTGCCGCCACCGTAAGCGCCCTGCCAATCGAGGCTGACGCGCCAGCTCGCCTTGCCGATCAGGTCGAGGCCGAGCGCCGGAGACAGGGCGGCTCGCGGACTCACGGTTGCGCTCTCGAGTGCGCTTGCGCCGCCTATCGTCTCGAGCTGGCCGACCTGCGTCGGACCCGCGGTGACGAGGCCGCCGAGGTTGGCCCAGGGTACGACGGTCATCGTGCGCTGCTGCAGTGCGAGGCCGGCAGTGATGCCGGCGCCGAGGCGGGTGATGTTGCTGCGCAGGCTGGCATAATTGAGATCGAGGATGCTCCCCTTCCCCTCGCTCATGCCGCCGGAGCTTGTGTGCAGGTATTCCGCGAAGCCGTATGGAGTGAGGAACAGCCGGCGCCAATCGAGTTGGTAGGCCACGCGCATCCCGACATCCTCGTACGTGCCGCTGCCGGAGGCGGTACCTGAGAAGTGCACAGACGGAATCCGCCGAGAGTAATCACTGTCAAGATGGCCGACGCCCGCCACGAACGAGCTGCGGAGCTTGCCATCGGTGTAGATACCGTACCCGAAGCCGCCGAAAGCCTCGCCGTCGGCCCTCGAGGTGCTGTTCGAGGTCGTCGTGGCGACATAGGAGAGCGCCCCGCCGAGCGTCACGCCGGAACCGATCTCGGCTCCGCCGCCTACCACAGTGCCCTTGCTGTCGACGTTGAAACCGTTCGCGCTGCCGAAGGAGCCGATGCCGCGCACCCACACGCCGCGCTCGGAAGTGCCTTCTCCGAGAGCGGCGAGATCCCCATCTTCCAGGCCCGCATCGAGCACCGAGAAGAGCGACTGATCCTGCACGAAGGCGCTCGCGACGCTGACCCGCCCCGTGGAGTAGGCCGAGGGAAGCGGATTCAGCTGCAGATAGACGTCGCTTTTCTGGTACTCGACCACCGGCTGGATGTAGTTGCCAAGCGGACCGCCATAGGAGACCTGTGAGAAGGTACCACTCACGCCGCCGTCGGCATGCAGGATGTCGTACTTCGTGCCGACCGTGTAGCTCCCCGAATCGACCGCCACTCCGAGCGAGCCGGCGAGCCGCGCTGAGCCGGAGACGAGCAGCTGATCGTAGCCGACGCCGGGAGTTGCCGCCGGTGTGATCTCAATATTGAGCAGCCCGGTAGCGGATTGAGTGTAATTTCCGGTAATCGTCAGAACGCCGATGGAGCTTCCGGGAAAGACGGTCCCTCTGTTGGCGACATCGCCGTTGATGACGCCCTGTCCGCGCAGTGTTGCGCCGGCCGCCACTGTCACCGGCGAGGCGATCGAGCCATCAACCTGCAGCGATCCGGCATCAACGCTGGTCGACCCGGTATAGGTGTTGGTGGCGAGCAGATCGAGCGTCCCGGCACCTGTTTTGACCAGATCGCCGGGACTCGCTCCATCGGCGATGACACTGCTCACCGTCGTCGTGGTTCCGGAGGCGATGTCGAACGTTGGATCGCCGGCGACTCGCACCGCGTTCGCGAGGGTCGTCGTGCCCGTCACCGCCAAGGTGGCGGGGCTCGTCGAACTTCCCTCGAGGCTGAGTGCGCCGCTGCCGAGCGCTGCGCCACCAGTGATCGCGAGCGTCGAGCCCGCCTGCACGGAGGTTCCACCCGAGTAGCTATTTGTGCCCGAGAGCGTCTCGGTGCCGCCGAGGATCTCGATCCCGCCGGACCCGCTGATAGCGCCGCTGAACGTGCCCTGCGCAGCCGAAAGCTTCAGCGTCTTGCCACCGAGCGCGACGAGACCCGAGCCCGCAAGCGAGGATATGGTGGCGCCCGCTGTCGCCCCACTGATGTCGAACGTTCCGTTATCGGTCAGCCCCGAAGAATCCGCGATCGAACCGACGCCCGTGAGCGTCAGCACACCGCCGTTGATGATGGTTGCGCCTGTGAAGCTGTTCACACCCGACAGCGTGAGCGTGCCGGCCCCCTGCTTCGTGAACCCACCGGCACCTGTGATCGCAGCGCTCACGGTCCCTGCATTGCTGTTAGGTGTGAAGATGTATCCATTGTTCGAGGTGATCGCGAAGGTATTTCCGGCCGCAAAGGTAGCGCTGGACGTGAACGTGAGACTGCCGCCGTCCAGGATCAGGTTCGGCCCCATGGTCAAGGAGACCAGCGAAGCGCCCTAATTGCTGGAGGTCTGCGTCGTAATCGTGTTGGTGAACTGGCCATTGAAGGTCGCCGTCTGGCCACTCGGCGCCGTCACGCCTTGCGTCTCGAGATAGATCTGTCCGCCGTACCCTGCCCCACCGGTGACTCCCGGCCCCGCCGACACATTGATGCCGCCGACCGAGGAATCGTTGGCGACCAGGGTCGATGTACCGAGCACCCAGCTCGGGGCACCCGCGAGGTAGACCTGACCGCCACCGCCTGCGCCGCCCGTGCCCTGAGTCGGCGAACCCCCGTTGGCGCTCAAGCTTCCCGTGACCGTCAGTGTTGCGCCCGAGAGGATCAGCTCGCCGCCGGCACCGCCCCCGCCGAGCTGCATTCCGTTGCCGCCGATCTGGTTGGTTGGGCCACCACCGCCACCGCCATTGACGGTCAGGGAATCGACGGTCAGGTTTCCGGAAGCGACGACCTCGATCGCCCCGCCACCGGCACCACCTCCGGACCCATTCTGGTCCGGGCCATAGCTCCCCCCAGGATTGCTGGCACAGGAGCTGCCGCTGCAGACGTCCGTTGCATACGGTCCGCCCGAACCGCCTCCGCCTCCGACCAGGACCGCCGAGGGGCTATTAGGGTTTGCGGCTCCGGCGGTTGCAGAGCTGCCGCTTCCCCCTGCCCCGCCATTACCGCCACCCGCGCCGTCCTGCCCACCCAGACTCGAATTCGGGTTGGGCACCGCCAAGGCACCGTTGGTGGTTGACGTGAGCGTGCTCACCCCGTTTCCGGCTGCCGTGTTGGCGGTCGTGGCGCCCGCTCCGCCCGAGCCGCCGCCAAACACTCCCTGTCCGGCGGTCGGCGACTGCATGACCCCTGAGGCCATGTCCGTGCGGGCACCCGAGCCGCCGTCGGCGCTGATCTGCGAGAGGATCGAAGCGTTGCCCTGACTGAGAAGCGCGAGCGGCTCGGCGCCCTGGACGCTGATGGTCACCCCGGATGCGACGCTGATGCTGCTGAAGTCGAAGACGGTGATCGTCTCGCTCGTTCCCGTCTGGGTTGCCGACGCGCTGGAGTTATATGTGGCCACGGTCGTGCCGCCCGACTTGACGGTCAACGTTCCAGCGGACGTATCAATACTGATGGTATCGCCGGTGATGGCCGAAAGTGAGCCGAGGCTCGAGTAGGCTGCCGGGTCGAGAGGACCGGATGCCCAGGCTGCTTGGCCGCAGGCCGCAGCAATCAGGCTGGAGACGACCGCGGACACCAAGCGCGACATTGATCGCATGTAAACCCCGAAATTAGGTGAATCAGGAGATGCGGGTTACCCAATTTAAAAATTATGCAATGTCATTATGTCAATCACCGTGACGTGAGTCGTATTTGGCCGAACCGCAGGCGCAGCAGGATGCGGCGTCTCTCCGACCGTGCTCCCGGCGTTGAGAACTTGGTCACAGCTCGCGGAGCCCAGATGCCGGGTCTGCGGGGCGATCAAGACCCGGATTCCCGCCTTCTTGCGACCCCCGGCCCAGGCCGGGCGATCATCATCTCGATCCGGTACGCATCGGTGCGCACCCGGTGACAGCCCTCGACGGCCCGGCTCGCACGGAGCTTCTCCTCATCCTCCGGCCAGGGGCAGTCGTACTTGACGGCAACCGCACCTCCCGCGGCGTCAGTTCCACTGTCCGCCAATTGCGCTCCGGCTCGCTGTGAGCGTCCACGGGTCCATCCCGCTGGGCTAAAAAATCGGAGTCGCTGAACTTTCCGCTCTTCGCGCCCATATCGCACCCGCCGACCCACTCGAGCATCCTTGCCCGAAGGACATCTAAGCGGCGATGCCCCTCAGTCCGGATCGCGAGCATTGTTTGCAGTATTTGGCAGCTGCCCAACGTAATAGCCCCCGGGCGGCCCGGATGGCGATGGAGAATCTACGTGGCGGGGGCGGATTACATCGAGACCAAAGGCGTGGAACACCTGAGAGACGTAACGACCGGCTGGTCCGCCATGCAGGGAGCGGTCAAGAGCAACGTGCCGGGGAACGTCGCAATCTTGACGACGGAGCGCCCAAAGCAGGTCCGCCATCGCGACACTATGTGTCGCCGTCACGTCCAACCGGAAAGTGGACACAAACGCGGACACAGACAATAGTGTAATCCCTCGTAAGTATTGGTCGGGGCGGGGAGATTCGAACTCCCGACCCTCTGCTCCAAAAGGAGGTTTGACATACTGACATATGCACTATATGCTTTGACATATGCGAACCACCGTACGTCTAGACGAGGCCCTCATGGATCGTGCCCGGCAGGAAGCGGCTCGCCGCGGCATTACGCTCACCTCGCTCATCGAGCAAGGGCTTCGGCTTGCACTGCGCCGGCCCTTGAAGCGCCGCAAGCACACTGCCGTATCGCTTCCTGAATGCCACGCCGGGGGTGGCGTCCTTCCGGGCGTGGATTTGAATGACAGCGCGGGCCTACTCGAGCGGATGGAAGGTCGCGATTGATTCTCTGCGACGTCAACGTACTGATCTACGCCTTTCGTTCAGACGCCGAGGATCATCCGCGATACAAGGCATGGCTGGAATCGGTGATCAACGGGCCGACGGCCTATGGCGTCGCCCCTCAGGTGCTCGCCAGTGTCGTCCGCATCTGTACCCATCGGCGGATTTTTGCGCGTCCCAGTTCCTTAGATGACGCTTTCGAGTTTTGTCGCGTTGTCCTCGGACAACCCATCGCGACGGTGATTACGCCCGGCGAACGGCACTGGTCGATATTCGAGTCCCTGTGCCGGGATTCCGAGTCCACGGGAAACATTGCGCAAGACGCCTGGTTTGCGGCTCTGGCCATCGAGTCCGGTTGCGAGTGGATCACTACGGATCGCGACTACGCGAGATTCAATGCGCTGACTTGGCGCCCCGCATTCTAACTCACCACTGTCAATCGCGAGGTGGATTGGCCGCGGCACAACGCATCATCGAGAGACCACCGGATTACAAGCATTCCACATCAACAGCATCTTTTGCCGCTGGGGCCGGCATACAGGTCAGTCCCGTCCGAAGCCTAATGCCGGCGCGCCACAGCATCAAGCGTTACCCTTCAACGGCAGACCAGCCGGCGGCAAAGGCAACTGGCGGCCAGGACCTGTCACTGACAGACCTTGATTGGTTGCCGCGAAGCCGTCGTTCGCATCGCGATAAGCTAATCCGCGTGGCCAGCGCTTGCTATTAATTCCACTTTGTCATGTTGAAAGCAATGCAGATCAATGACTTGTGCTACGTGCCCAGGCTGGCGGCGTCGATGAGCGCCTGTCGATGTTGGTGTCGAACGCGCATCTGTCTTATCACTTCTTCCTGACTGAAGCGGCGGTCCGGCAGTGTGGTCGCGAGCAAGACCTGAATGTCGTAACAGCTCAGCAGCGGATGTGCTTCGTGTTGGTCAAGACGCTCCTCAAGCATAAACAGCATGGCCATCATGACCAGAGCCATGTGGCGATGCCAAGACTGCCATTGGCGAGCTTGATATTGCGCCATCCCGATATGACTTTTGGCATCCTGAAACGCTCGCTCGATCCAGAAACGCTGCGCTTGCATACGCGCCAGTTTTATAACGCTCGTCTGAGCCGGAGCGTTGCTCAGGCTGTATTTGACAGTGCCCGGAGATCCGACTTCTCGGCGTACAATCAAATGCCAACAGGCCGCCGTCGAGCTGTGCTTGTCCCACAGCCATACTCTGCGATGCAGCACTTCGACGGTCAACTTGCCCTTCGTAGCACTCCGGAGAGTCTTTCTGTGCCAGGCAGACGCGGGTTGCTTTTTCACCCACTTGCGTACCTCGATTGCTTGCGCACCGCTGTGATGACGCACGCGCGGTCGACCGACGCCCTCTGGCGGCAGATATGGAGCCGGATCGGCGAGATAGATGTGTCGATCCAAGTGGATGTCCGCCACAAAGGTTTCTCCCTGCGCCTGCAGCGATTGCAGAAATTCCAGAGAATTCCCGTATCCGCCGTCTACGCCAACCCACTCGAAGTGCACGCCGAGTCTGCGAGCACTCCGGATGATCTCTTGCGCCAACTCAAGCTTCGTCCGGTGAATCTGCTCCGATCGAGGCACATCCGCCCGTTCGCAGCGACGCGGATCGTCAGTCCATCCCTTCGGCAGGTACAACCGGGCATCAATCAGGGTGACTCGATCCCGCCGACCCAGCGCGCCGAACACTCCAACTTGACAATTGTCTTGCTTACCAAGACGACCATTCCACTGACGCGCTACGCCTACCGATTGGTCTCCCTTCTTGGCAAAAGCGCTTTCGTCGATGTACAGCCCCGTGCCGATCTCTCCGCCGATCTGAGCGTCCGCCTTGTGCGCCACCCGGTCCATGACCGGGCGATAGTCCCACGACGAGTGCGTCCGAAAGTTCTGCAGTACTTGGTAGTCGCTCTCAGGGACCGCTTCGACCATACGTTCCATGTTGCGCTTCTCCGCCTGCATCAGGCCGCACAGATATTGCTGAGCCGTCTCGACCACACAATGGTTGCCAGAACGCAACACATCTACGAAGTCTTTGCCGAATCGCCCGAATTTGCCACCCAGCCCTTCGAGCGATCTGTCATGTCGAATCCCGCCTTTAACCGTTCGTTTCAGTGAATCTGAACATGATCCTGTCAGGTCAGAAAAGCGCCTCCTCAACCTGATCCAAGTGTATCAAATTTCCAGCACTTTCAAATACTTAAACGTGACAAAGTGGAATTAAGAAGCGTTGCTGACTGTGGATCTCGCGATGACAACGGATTCAAGCGGCCTGGGGCGTGAGTTGGACTTCGCAGCCAAGTTCATTGAGCCGACGCACGAGCCGCTGGATGGCTTTGGAGCGATCGCGACGGGAGAAATGGTCGGCGCCGAGATCTTGGTATTCCACGCCGTTTTTGAGCATGTGATAGGCAGCGGTGAGCATCGATGCGGCGACGGCGAGGATGGCTCTCTTGGCGCCGCGCCGGGCCTTCAGACGCAGGAACTGGGCCTGGAGGTAGGAGCCCTTGACGCGCACGGCCGCCCAGGCGGCGGTGACGAGGGCGGTCTTGAGCCACGGGGCGCCCTTGCGCACCCGGGTCGAGCGGCGTTTGCCGGCACTTTCATCGTTGCGCGGGCACAAGCCCGCCCAGGAGATCAGATGAGCGTCGGTGGCGAAGCGCCCCATATCGACGCCGATCTCTGCCACCATGACCTGCGCGGTGAGGTCACTCACCCCCGGCAGGGTGGTCAGCAGGCGGGCGCTGTCCTTGATCGGCGCCAAGGTTTTTCCCACACGGGCATCCACGTCCGCGAGGGCCTGATGCAGAGCATCGATGAGATTGAGGTGGATGCGCAGCAGCTCCTGGTGATGAGGGCGGACCCGGCCGCGCAGCGCCTCCACCAGCTCCGTGCGCTTTTTTCGGGCGTTGCCCTGAGCCAGGTCGGCGAGCTTCTGCGGATCGGTTTCCCCTCGGACCAGAGCCGCAAGGATCGCCCGCCCGCTCTTGCCCAGTACGTCCGAGAGCACGCTGCCGAGTTTCAGATTCGCGTCCTCCAGGGTCTTCTGGATGCGCAGGGAGTGCTGGGAGATCTCCCGCACGAGCTGCTTTCGGGTGCGTGTCAGGTCGCGCAGCTCCTGGATCGGAGCCGGCGGCACGAAGCTCGAGCGGATCAGCCCGTGGGCCAGCAGGTCGGCGATCCAGGCCGCATCATTCACGTCCGTCTTGCGGCCCGGGACGTTCTTGATGTGCTGGGCGTTGGCCGGAATCAGCTCAAAGCGCTCCTCCAGCAGGTGCCAGATCGGCTTCCAGTACACCCCCGTGGCCTCCATCGCCACGTGCGTGACAGCGTGCTCGGCCAGCCAATCGCCCAATTCCAGCAGTGCCGAGGTGGTCGTATCGAAGCTGCGCACCTCATCGTGCGCAGGCTCACTCACACAGCGCACCCGGGCCATGACCATGTCCTTATGCACATCCAGGCCCGCGCAGCGCGGATACAGAACTTGCATGGTGGAACCTCCAGGGTCAGATCGCACAGATGGCGCCGGGAGGAACCCTCGTCATCGAAGTCTATTAACCGTGCTCCGGGGCGCGAGCGCCCGTGGCAACAATACGGGGTGCTCGCAGGGTCCCGGGTCCAACTACTGAACGGGCTCTTAGCACCAAGGGAAAGCCGACCTCGTTCCCGACGCCAAGAGACACCTATGCCGCAAATCCGTGCGAAATTCCACTCTTTCGCTTCATCCCACGGGGTCCGGCCGCGCCGGATGAAGAACTACTGACGCACAATTCGCATTGGCAAAGGATTCTTCTCGCTCCAATCCAGTGCGTGCTCGAGGAAGTCGATGGATTTTGCAGAGACCGAGGTGTCCGGCAAGTGCCACAGCTGTCGAGCGCGCTGCGCCGCCGCGCTATCGCCACCCGAGACCTCTGCATCGGCGATCTGATCGGCTATTTTCAAGCCCTGACAGGACCACGGAACAATTCGCACTCCCGAGAGGTCCGGAAATAGCGCGTTGCGCTGCGCCTTAGCTTCCTGAATGCGCACGGGGCTCCACCCTGCCCGCTCGCCGAGTCGTAAACCGACCATCACGTCCACTGCCGTCCACCCATGCGCCATCAACAGTGCGCCGATTTGTCCGCAGACGGATTTGCGGTCTGCTGACGGGCTCTGGTCGCAGTAGTTCATCACCGTGCCGTAGGGTATGTTCCACCAAGTATCGAAGTAGGATCCCACGTCACTTTCGAGGGCCACGCGTTCGGCTGCAGGAAGGGTCTTCGGCATCAATGGACGGAGCGATCTCATCAGGCGGTCGCCGTAGGCATTCACTTGGGTGGCCTGCGCGGCGCGGGCTAGTGCGTCCGCCTCCGCGGACGCGTCGCCCTCCGCGAGTGCATCGCGTGCGCGGATGAGCCACGGGACCGCATTGCCCGGGTCGATTTGGGACCATTGGGCGGCCGATAATTGGTCGCACTCGGTCTTCATCGCTGAGTATTCGCCTGTCATGCGATAGGTGTCGCACATTTCGAAGGCAAGGGCATAGACTGCAGGGTCTTCGCCGGCCGCGAGTTGCACCAGTGCATTGCCAGAGGCGGCGCTCATTGAGGTTACGGTCCGGCCCCCGACCCTGTGACCGTCGAGAAGCAGACCCGCGGCTCGAACCACGAGGTCGTCGCTGCTTCTCAGCGTCGCGATCCACGTAGCGGCGGCCTTCGCAACCCGCCGGTCCAACTCCGTCGAGACTGCGATTGCTAGATTGGGATCATCGGATTTCACCGTAACCCGTCCGAGCCCGCAGACATTCGCGGTGCGTAACGCCCCCTTTTGGATCGCAGCGGCTGGTGCGGCCAGCGGCTTCGGGAGCACAGTCCTCGGTAGTTCGGGACTGATCGGATGATGCGGTCCGATCGGGGGCGACCGCGGCTGCGGTGTGGTTGCCGAGCGTCCTTTCAAAATCAGCGCGATGGTCGCCAAGAGAGCGACCAGCACCGCGAGGCCAATCGCTCCGCGAAAGAAGCGAGCCGAGCGGGCGCTCCTGGGCATCCCCTCTTGGGGCCGTTCGCTGCGAACCATCGTTTCGATGACGTCTTGCTTACGAGCGTTGACGCCATCGTATCACTGGATTGAGGCGCGGTACCCTGGCGGCGGCGGGCCTATGCCTCCGTGAATGCGCCGCGTTCTATAACCAAAGTCAGCAAAGAGTCCTGCTTAAGGGAATCTAGCCTGGGGATCTGCTTCCCGACACTGACATCCCGAAAGCGGTCACTGCTGAACTTCCGTTTTGGGTCGGGAGCTGCCCTGCCCTCCGCGGTGACTTGCCGAATCGGGCGACCGCTCTCCGTGAGAGCGACATTCCAGCGGACCGCCGATCAGCTCGTACCACAACCCGTTGTGTACACTCGAGCCCGCTGAGCGCGGGGAGAGCAGCTGGTGAGATTGGCACCAGGGATATGACCCACAGCATCGCCGGGTGGGCTTCTCATTTACCCCTTGGACCGGATGACTTGGCCGAAGCGACCCATGGCGGCGTGCAGGTAGAGACTCTACGCCGAGCGAATACATACTGCCGCTGCCAAAGGCTTCCGGACTCCCTCAGCCCCGCGCGACCTCATCTTGTGGCTCTCTTCCCACCCTCGGCACCCCGGCCGCTCAGGGCCTCTTATACGGCCTGCGGGGAATCGGTACAAAACAGGTACAAATCTCTGTACCAAATCGCTCGTAAGTATTGGTCGGGGCAGGGAGATTCGAACTCCCGACCCTCTGCTCCCAAAGCAGATGCGCTACCAGACTGCGCCATGCCCCGATTTGCGCCGCATGCACCACACCGCCGCCGTGACGCTCCCGGACAGCCCGGACGGCGGATCTGATCTTCCGGCTACTGCGGGATGATATGCGAGAATGCGGGCTTCATCAAAGAATAGGCCCACGAACCCCATGACGGCACAGGTGATTGACGGCCGCAAGCTGGCCGGGGAGGTCAAGGCTCAAGTTCGCGGCACCATCGAGGCGATGCTCGCCCGGGGTCGACGGCGGCCGGCACTGGCCGTCGTCAAAGTCGGCGACAACCCGGCCTCCGAGGTCTACGTGCGCAACAAGCGCAAGGCCTGCGAGGAGGTCGGCATCCGCTCGGTGGCCCACGATTTGCCGCATTCCACCTCGGAAATCGTCCTGCTCTCGCTCATCGACGAGCTCAACCACGATCCGCAGATCGACGGCATCCTGGTGCAGCTGCCGCTGCCCGACCAGATCCTCTCCACCGCCATCATCGAGAAGATCGACCCGGCCAAGGACGTCGACGGCTTCCATCCGTACAACGTCGGTCGCCTGGCCCAGCGCATCCCCCTCATCCGGCCCTGCACGCCCTATGGAGTCATCCGGCTCCTGGAGTCGATCGGCGCGCCGCTGAAGGGCCAGGACGCCGTGGTCATCGGCGCCTCCAATATCGTCGGCCGCCCGATGTCGCTCGAGCTGCTGCTGATGGGGGCCACCACCACGGTCTGCCACCGCTTCACCGCCGACCTGCGCTCCCACGTCAGCCGGGCGGACATCCTGGTCGTGGCCGCGGGCAAGCCAGGACTGGTGCCGGGGGAGTGGGTCAAGCCCGGGTCCGTGGTCATCGACGTCGGCATGAACCGCCTGGACAGCGGGCGCCTGGTGGGCGATGTGCAGTTCGAGGAGGCGCGCGAGCGCGCCGGCTGGATCACCCCCGTGCCCGGCGGCGTCGGGCCGATTACCGATGTCTGGCTGCTGCGGAACACCGTGGCCGCCGCGAAGCTAGCCGCGGGCATGGGCCCGTCCGGCAGCCGGCCCGGACTGGGCGGCCCGCTGGCGTAAGGCACGGCGGACGCGGTTGACTCCGCCATTTCACTTTATTCCGATTGGTAATTCCAGCTAGTAGAAGGTGGCCGGTTCCGGTCATCTTCAGCCCTCACCCTAGTAAGACTATAAAGATCCTTATTATGGTTCCTTATTGTGATCAATGGATCATTACTGCCGAGGTTTGGCAACGGATCCATGACGGCAGGTGAGGGCGGAGGAACCGATGATGAACCGCGGCCGTGACGATTTCGGTGCCCGGCGAGACGCCCCGCCTTCCGCGCATCTCACCGTGCGCGCGATCCGGTGGGCACGCAAGAGTCCCGCGCGTCGCATCAGGCCGGCCCCGTGGCGCCTTGCGAGTGTCATCTTCGTCGTTGCCGCGACCGCCGTCGGCCTGACGTCGGCGGCCAGGCCAGCAACCTCGCGGTCCAGTTCGGTGACTGCGGCCACCTCCGGCGTGCTTGGGCTACCCGCGCTGTCGGCCGCCCGGCGCTACATCGAGGCTCCGCGGAGTCGGGTCGTGATGCCCCGATCGGTCCGAGAGTTCACCGCAGTCAATGATGACTTCGTCACCGCCGGGTCGCTCAGCCCAAGCGTGACTGTCGCGGGGTCTAGCCCGGTTAACAGCGGGCCCTCGCGGTCCGAGGCCGCGCATGACTTCCTGGCTTCCCCGCTCAGTGCCCGGGTCAGGTTGATGGGCGTGGCAGTACAGGAGGCCGGACCCGGAGTGCCTCGGGCCTGGTTCAGCTTCCGTATGCACGTGCCGGCGTCGGGATCGGTCCGGATCCGAGTCGAGGACGTCGCGAGCGCGACCGCGAACTACTGGGTCCTCATCGACGGTGTGCGGGTCTACCATCGCGTCCCCCAGCAGTCGCAGATCGGGTTGGTATCCGAGTCCGGCCCCCAGTTCAAGGGCCTGCTGCACTACAGCCTCCGGGTTCCGGCCCGGGTCTTGGCCTCGGCTCAGGGCAGCGGCAACGGCAAAGTGATCCGGATCGAGTTCCGCAACGCTCTGGTGCCCGGTCCAGGAGCGCGGATCGCACGGGTATGGGCCAGTAGCTCGGCTTCGGGCGGTGCTCCCGCGGCGCAATATGGGGGAACTGTCACCACTCCGAGGTCCGCATGGGGTTCTGCGGGAATGACCATGCGCTCGGCCCTTTATGGCCGGCCGTTCGCGATCTTCGGATTCGGAAAGGATGTCGGCGGCCAGGTGAGCTTCCGCGTATCGGGCGTCAGCCGGCCGGTCACCGTGGGCCTGGCGTTCAGCGAGT
>OFHJ01000501.1_pt1 | contig 14819 bp, 13 predicted proteins | sample 1522001 | NCBI WGS metagenome assembly OFHJ01 (sample SAMEA2464838, study PRJEB22497) | soil metagenome | biome: Grassland; feature: Farmland; material: Clay | place: Australia | collected 2013-02-01 | depth 1.2 m | reverse complement strand
TTTGTTTGGACTGTAGCGCGCCTGCATCAGACTGCGGAGCATCATCATCTGGATCACGCCAGCATCGGGGCGGCCCTTAAGCGTCGACAGGGATTTCACGAAATCTGCAGCGCTTGGCCCCGCGCCGCCACCGAGGTGGACTCCTCGGCCCGAAAGGAATACGCGCAACTGCGCGACCTTGATCGGATCTGGTGGTGCGTGCACGCGATACAGCGCGGGATACTTGTGTCGTGCCACGTACTTTGCAGCCTCGACGTTGGCTGCGACCATGCATTCTTCGACAATGCGGTGGGCTCGTGTACGCACCACTGGAACGATCGACGCAATCTTACGGCCCTGACCAAAAACGATCTTTGTTTCCGTTGATTCGAAGTCGATGGCACCACGCCGCATGCGAGCCCGATAAAGGGCGTCAAAAACATCGCTCAGCCACTGAAGCGGTTGCATAAGCATGCGATTTTTGCCTTTGTGCCCCGCGACGGCACCCAGATCCAGCATTGCAGCCACTTCCTCGTAGACGAGACGTGCGTGACTGCGCATGACCCCAGGGTAAAAACGCGAACTAAAAATCTCACCTTCCACACCGACGCGCATTTCACAAACCATGCAAAGGCGGTCGACACCAGGGTTGAGGGAACATAACCCGTTGGACAACACCTCGGGCAACATGGGCAGGACGCGCCCTGGAAAATACACTGACGTGCCGCGCCGCTGCGCTTCCGCGTCCAGTGAGGTCCCCGGCTGGACATATGTTGACACGTCGGCGATCGCCACCCAGAGCTTCCAGCCGCCGCGGTGTGAACGCACCGGCCGCGCACACAACGCATCATCGAAATCACGCGCGTCGACCCCATCAATCGTAACCAATGGGAGGTGTCGAAGATCTTCGCAGTCTATCATTTGCGCAGCATCAATCCGATCATGAAAGAGCTGCGACTGTTCGATTACATCCTTGGGCCATTGATGCGCCAAGTGATAGGCACGGATCGCGGTCTCAACCTCCATCCCCGCTTCGAGGTGGCTGCCCAGCACTTCAACGACGTGGCCAGTCGGCATCCTGCGGGAGGTCGGTGCAGTGAGTAGTTCGGCAACAACCATCTGTCCGTTGGTTGCTCCGCCGAGATGGTCAGGTCCTATCTGCAGCGTCTGCATTCGGGGATCGGCGGGCAGTAGTACAGTGCTGTCTCGATCAATTTGTATGCGTCCAACCACCGTCATCCGTGGACGTTCTAGCACTTCAGCGACTATCCCCTCGCGACGACCCTGTGCATCTTTCGAAATCACTCGTACCCTGGCGCGGTCACCATGCATCAGATTTTTCATCTGGTGTGGCGCAAGAAATACGTCTTCCGGACTTCTCTCCGATCGGGGCATCAGGAAACCGTAACCCTCGCGATGCGCTACCACGCGACCGCTGACCAGGTTCCCCAAATCCGGGGGGGGTATTTCCTGTCGGGCCGACGAACCCCCTGGGGGACGGGAGACGCCAGCCCGATCACCAGCGGACCCCTGTACTTTGTCTGCCTTTTTCGAACGGCCCGGCCGCGACTCGTCGGGCCGTGACTCGACACAGTACCGCCCGAGATGGTCCAGTGTTACCAAGCCGCCTCGAACGAGATGCATCATCTGCTGCCCCAACGCTTCCTGCTGGCTCAAATTCGACAACCCGAATGCGCCAATCAGGTCATCAAGGCTCATCCCTCGCTTGTTCTCCTTGATCTTTCGAACGATCCGGGATGAACCAAGCACCGCATCGGTCCGACTGCTATGGCGGCGAATAGCCCGATCGGCCGCCTCCCCCTGGGTTTTTTTCTTTTTTATCTTACGCTTCATTGACAAACAGGCTCCCTCCCGATAACCTTCGGCGCCACTGCCGAGGTGGCGGAATTGGTAGACGCACTAGTTTCAGGTACTAGCGGGGAAACCCGTGGAGGTTCGAGTCCTCTCCTCGGCACCACTATCGCTAGCTTGGCATCGTACGCATAAAGAACTTTGAGGCGCGCAAGGGAATCTTCCCGCCGCGTACCTGTGGCGCGGCTGACGTTTAAGCCCGCGCCCATCACTGGTCCATCGGTGTCACGCCACAGGCCGCAGCTAACCACCCCTGGCTGGCTTGCAACGGTTGCAAGAGTGTGCCGTTGAAGCGATTCCAAGCTGAGTAAAGGGTCACTCACCGTACCAGTATACGCATACGCGAAAAGCGCCGTCGACGCAGGGTTTTTCGTGTAACAGGGCGCCCAGCGCTCGGAACGATGGCTAGCGGTGGTGGGCTCGATACCACTCAATGGCAGCGTTGGTCGAGGAATCGTGCTGAAGGATTTTATCTGTGGACACGATTTCTTCTGCCACGCGCTTGGCAAGCTGTTTCCCAAGTTCGACACCCCACTGATCGAATGGGTTGATGTCCCACACCGCTGCTTGCGTGAACACGCTGTGTTCATACAACGCGACGAGGCTTCCGAGTGCTGCCGGTGAAAGCCGCTCGCACAGAAGCAGGCTTGAGGGACGGTTCCCCTCAAGCACCCGATGCGGAGCAAGACCTGCGCTGGTTCCCTCGTCAATCACCTTCTGCAACGGCCTTCCGAAGGCAAGCGCTTCCGCCTGCGCGATCGCATTGGCAATCAAAAAAGTGTGATGACCACGCGTGTCCGGGTTGAGGCTATGGCCGAAGGCGATGAAGTCACACGGAATCAGTTGCGTTCCTTGGTGAATCAACTGGTAAAAGGAATGCTGACCGTTAGTACCCGGTTCGCCCCAGAAAATCGGTCCGGTTGGATAATCAACGGGCTGGCCGCTCAATGTAACGTGCTTCCCGTTAGACTCCATAGTCAATTGCTGAAGATAAGCCGGGAAACGCTTCAGGTACTGCGCATAGGGCAGTATCGCTACGGTCTCCGAACCGAAAAAATCTGCGTACCAGACATTCAGCAACCCCATGATAACAGGCATATTCTTATCAAGCGGCGCATTTCGGAAATGCTCATCCATTGCGTGGAACCCGCCCAGCATCTCGGAATAACACTGTGGGCCAATTGCAATCATGGTTGACAGCCCAATCGCTGAATCCATGGAATAGCGTCCGCCAACCCAGTCCCAAAATTCGTACATCTGATCGGTGGGAATACCGAAGGCGTTGACCGCGTCCGCGTTTGTCGACAATGCCACGAAATGACGCGCTACCGCCTTGCTGTCCGATCCAGCCGAGCCAGCTAACCAGTCGCGGGCACTGTGCGCATTGGTCATGGTCTCTAATGTCGTAAACGTCTTGGAGGCAACGATAAACAGGGTTTCGTCAGGCCTTAGGCCGCGGACCGCTTCCGCGAAATCGGTATAGTCCACATTGGATACAAAGCGGAAGGTTAACCGACGGTCACTGTAATGACGCAGTGCCTCGTATGCCATGACAGGGCCGAGGTCCGAACCACCTATGCCAATATTGACAATATTCCGAATAGGACGCCCGCTAAAGCCAAGCCAACGCTCCTCACGGATCGCGCGCGCCAACTCAGCCATTCGCTCAAGAACCCTGTGCACGCTTGGCACGACATCCGTTCCATCCACCTGGATCACAGACGATCGCGGGGCGCGAAGCGCGATGTGGAGGGCTGCGCGACCCTCTGTCGAATTGATCTTTTCTCCCTTGAACATGTTCTCGCGTCGTTCTTCCAGACCGCTGCTTCGGGCAAGCGCCAGCAGGTACGAAAGGGTCTCCTGGTTGATACGATGCTTCGAATAATCCAACAACCAGCCGGCGCCTTCGATTCGATAACGCGCTGCCCGACCCGGATCCACCGCGAACAAATCGCGAAGATGCGCGCCGGAGCTTTCGTGGTAATGAGCCTCCAACGCACGCCAAGCGTCGTTCATCGTGAGCGCACTCAAGACATCACCTTCATGCGCGTCCGGATGGTCGGCAGCAGGGCATTCCAGGACTTGGTGAATGATACTTTCCCCTCCTCTTGCAATTCCTTTCCGATTGCCTCGACCTCGAGTCCCATGCCGGTAAAAGGTTCCAGCGCATCGTCGGCCGCCTTGGCGTCCGCCGCCAACACCGTGCAAATACGCCCATGTTCCGCGAATGCGATGATGGTTTTTTCTGGCATGGTATTGACCGTTAGCGGGGCAATCAGGTTTTCAACATAGAGGACGTCGCTGGCATGCGGATCCTTTGTTCCCGTGCTTGCCCATAAGAGGCGCTGCGGCCTGGCACCCTTGTTCATGAGTCTCTGCATCGACGCAGACTGAAGAACGCGCCGATAATCCGCGTAAATGCGCCGGCCAACAGCGATCCCTAATTGGTTGCGCATCGTATCCGGAATTCGGTCCGCGACTTTCACATCCCAACGGCTGACGAATACTGACGCAACCGAAGCCACGTCCAGGTGCTTCCCATCCTTCAATCGCCTCTCCAAACCTCGTTGGTACGCCAGAGCCGCTTCTACGTACTGACACGGAGAAAAAAGCAAGGTGACATTTATCGGAACCCCTTGATAGATCAGCTCCTCAATGGCCGACAAACCGGCCGGGGTGCCTGGAATCTTGATAAAAAGATTTTCAAGAGCCGCACTCCTGTGCAACTGCAGGGCCTGCTCGATGCTCCGCTCCGTATCGTCAGCGAGCAGTGGAGACACCTCAAGCGAAACCCATCCATCCACACCCGAAGTTTGTTTGAACACAGTGTGAAAAATTTCTGCTGCCCGGCGCAGGTCGTCGATGGCCAAATCGAAAAACACTTCTTCGGGACCATCCTTTCGACTATCCTGAATGGCTTGATCATAGGCATTTCCTGAGTCGATCGCCTTATCAAAGATCGTCGGATTGGAAGTCAGTCCGGTTAAGCCGAAATCGTCCCGGTATCGCTCAAGACGTCCACTATCAAGCATTTCCCTCGAGATGCTATCTACCCATAGACTCACGCCTGCGGAATTCAGTTCTCTGGTGGATCCACGCATTGCTGCTCTCCTTGGCTTTTCTGTGATAGGCGCGCTTTGGGAAACAGTTTTCGGCGTTCCAAGCCAACTGCGGGCCGAGTCGCGCCTACAGTCTTCGATTGTGCCCCAGCTCGCATGCGAAGCGCCCCGTTTAGTATTTGAAAGCGCTGACCGACGAGGCGCTGGCTGTCTTTGCGGATTCCTTCCCCCTCTTCAGTAAAGACCGGCGCACCCGCAAGTGAGTTCCATCGCGCACGTTTTTCGACGAGCAGCTGCCAGAACGGTTCTCAACCTACACGCCGGGCTCGAATAGCCCGGGCGGATCCTGAGCGCGTAGCGCGGGAATAACCCGTGACAGAATCCGCTGTACCCGGTTCATGCCTGCCTCAAGCGAATCGGCAATTTCCGTATGGATGGTATCCCCGCCTCCTAATCCTGCAGCCCAGTTCACACAGACTGCAAGACACGCATAGTCAAGGCCCAGTTCGCGCGCCAACGCTGCTTCCGGCATCCCGGTCATGCCCACCATGTCGCAGCCATCGAGTTGTAATCGCCGTATTTCCGCAGCAGTCTCAAGTCTCGGTCCTTGCGTGACCGCCAAAACACCACCTTCGGCAACGTCAATCCCTTGTGACAGGGCGGCATGCAGTAACTCCCTTCGGATCCGTTCGCTGTAGGGCGCCGTAAACTCGGCGTGGGACAACGGTTCATCCTGACTATCGGAGTACGTGTGCGCACGGCCGTGGGTATAGTCGACAAGATCCACGGGCACCGCCACCTGGGCCGGCGGCAGCCAGCGCGCGATGCCACCGACGGCGGCTACCGCCACAACGCTTCGTATCCCTGCCGACTTTAGCGCCCATATGTTGGCGCGGTAGTTGATTCGATGCGGCGGGAGGGCGTGCACCGGGCCATGACGGGCCAAAAAAACCACCTGAGTACCATGAACATGTCCGTACAAAAGGGGGCCTGAAGGCGGTCCGAAGGGCGTTTCCACTTCAACAGCACGATCCGTTTGAAAACCCGGCCAACGGTCGATACCTGTACCCCCGATCAGTGCCACCGTGGCTGTCATGACGACTCCACGGCCCAGATCTCGGGAAGTTGGCGCCAATAACCATGGTAGTCCATACCGCAGCCGAAAACGTACCGGTCCGGGACTTCGATGCCCACGTACTCCGCTTGGGCCGCTGGAGCCCGCCGCTCATGCCTTTTCCGGGCCAGAACGGCGATCCGCAGGCTAGCGGGCTTACATGCCTCGAGCGCGGCGCGAATCTCTACCAACGTGTGGCCCTCATCCAGAATGTCGTCAATGACCAGCACATGCCGTCCTGAAAGAGCTTGTTCCGGACGCCGCCTCCACTCCAATACGCTTCCGCTTGTGGATCCACGGTAACGCGTGGCGTGGACGTAGTCGAGCGTAAAAGGGAAGCGGATCAAACCGAGGATGCCGGCGGCGGTCATGAGGCCTCCGGTCATCACTACCAGGATTACCGGATCGCATTCCGCATAATCCTTTTCGATCTGCGCTGCCAACGCCTTGTATGCCGCATTGACCGACGCGGTGTCATGCAGCCGGTTAGCACGGCTCAGAATCGCACGCATTTCCTTGCTGCGGTTCAACGGGGCCCCGCCGTCCGATACAAACGCTGAAGGCGGGCACTGGATAGTGGTTCGATCTCAATCGGGACCGCGTCCAGAGTCGCCACCAAGCCCGTGCGATCATTGCAGATCAAGGCCATGTCACATCCAGCCTCCAAAGCCAGATGAACGCGATCGCCCATGCTCCCAACGGTTCGGGCTGCCGCCATATTGAGATCATCGCTCAACACTGCGCCGTTGTATCGCAACTGCCGCCGCAATACACCGTTTATCCATTCACGTGAAAAGGTCGCCGGCTGTGCACCAAGTGATGTGTAGCGGATATGCGCCGTCATCAGCGACTCGATTCCATCCTCGATAAGCGCCTTGAAAATGACCAGATCCTGCCTTTCGATGTCGCCAAACGAACGCCGGTCCACCGGAAGTTCCTCATGGGAATCCGAGGACACTGCTCCGTGGCCCGGGAAATGTTTACCCGTAGCCGCCATCCCGGCATGATTGAGACCGAGCCGAAAGGAACGAGCCAAGGGAACAATCCGTTCAGTGACATCCGAAAATGCGCGATCGCCAATAATCCTACTGACTCCGCCGTCCCGGTCGAGAACGGGCGCCAGACACAGATCGACACCGGAGGCGGTCAGCTCCGAACCTATGATTTCCCCATATCCGTATGCCTTCTTCATCGCATTTTCTGCCGATTCCCTGTAAAGCGCGCCCAGTGTTCCCATAGCCGGCACCCGGGAGAAGCCTTGTCGAAAACGCTGTACCCGTCCTCCTTCGTGGTCAACGGCAACCAAAAGTCTGGGAGACTTCAGTGCCGCCAGATCCCGGCAAAGCGCATGCAGTTGTTCGACCTCTATGAAATTTCTTGCAAATAGGATGACCCCGCCGACCATTGGATGCGCAAGAAGGTCACGATCTTCCGCTGTCAGCGTGAGGCCATCAATATCGGTCATCAGCGGGCCGATCAAATTCATCTAAGGTCTACTCAGGTCCGGACTCCTGCCCATTTTCAGCATTCCGATCCGTTCCAGCGGCGATAAGGATGGAGCGACAGCGCGTGGTTGTAGTAGCGCCGCTCAGCCGTGACTTCATTGCCAAGCCATTCCGGCCTGGCAAAGGATTCGCCGATACTGTTCAACTCGATCTCCGCAATGACCAGGCCTTCGTTTTCCCCTTCGAATTCATCAACTTCCCAGGTATGCCCCTGATGAACCACCAAGTGCCGCGTCTTTTCCACTTGGCCTACGCACAGTGCCTCAAAAATCTCCAATCCCTCGTCTGCCGGAATGACATAATCGTATTCCGCTCTCGAGGTTCCAACTATGGCTGACTTAATATTCAGGTGAACCTGCTTGCTGTCGATTCTCACTCTCACCGAAGCCTTGCTGTCGATTCCGCACAAATATCCTTGGCGCATTGGATGACTCGTTGTCACGTTTGCGCGCCAACTGTTGCTGGCAACGAGAAATTTCCGTTCTATTTCTATCGCCATCCGGCCTCAACCCCCAGATAAAATTTCATTTTGACATTCTCCACGAATAACCGCACTGGCATCATCTTGACATCGACTGACGACGTGCTCGACCCCGTTAATGGCTGGACGCGGCACCAGCACTTAATGGTCCGCTACTGAACTTCGAACAACGCCATCGACTCGACATGAGTGGTATGCGGAAACATGTCGATAATCCCAAATTTTCTTAGGCGGAAGCCATGTTCGCTTATCAGCAGTCGCGCGTCGCGCGCCAACGATCCAGGATGACAGGACACATAGAGAATACGATGCGGCCTTTTGTCACCGAGAAGGTGCACGACTTCACGAGCCCCTGCCCTCGGAGGGTCGAGCAGTGCGAGATCGACTTGCCCCTTTACCCATGGTGTTTTCGATATCGGGGTCATCAAGTCTACCTCAATAAAATCGATTGACAGATTATTGCGCTCTGCATTCGTTCGCCCTCGACAAACCAAACGCGGATCCCCATCCACGGCGGTAACGCATACCCCACGCGCCGCTAGGGGTAGGGTAAAGTTTCCTAGGCCTGCAAAAAGATCGAGTACGTGATCACTAGGGTCTGGGTCGAGCCAGCCCAGTGACTGGCGTACCATCGCCTGCCCCGCGAGTTCATTCACCTGGACGAAATCGGTTGGCCCAAACTCCAACAAGAGATTCCCTCCATCCGGCGAGTAATTCAGCGTACCTGATGACGATGTGGCCAACGGCACTACGGAATCCGGGCCTCCACTCTGCAGATAGATGGACATTCCCTGCTCGGCCGCATAGGCGTAAAGACGCCGCTGGTCGTTTGCCGCAGCCATCTGCAGCACCCGGAGCACGAGGGCGATGCCCCCCTGTGACGTCGCCACCTCCACTTGAGGAATATATGTTCGGATGTCAAGGCCTTCCAAAGCGGATGCAAGCTCCCCTATATCACGGCCAACTCGCTGATCCAATACTTCGCAACACTCTAGTCCCATGATGATCTGGCACTTCCGCTCGCGGAATCCGACACGTACCAGACGATTCGGGCTTAATGCTTCATCGGTAGGTGGATGGGTAAGTTTTGCGCTTATCCCTAATCGCGCGCGCTGACGATAATTCCATATAGGGACAATCACCGGTGGCGCCACCTCATCCGGAACCACACCGGAAATTCGCTCCAACGCAGAAAGAACCTGCGCCTGTTTAACCTTGACCTGTCCCCCTGACGTCAGATGTTGTAGCGAACAACCGCCGCAGCGACCAAAATAGCGGCAGCGAGGCGCGGCTCGGTCCGCTGAGGCGCGCTCGATCCCGACAACCTGCCAGATCGGCGTTTCTCCGGCAACGAACAATCCTCAGTTGCACGCGTTCTCCGGGCAAGGCTCCGTCGACAAAAGTGACCTTGCCGTCGATCCGGGTAACGCCGCGGCCATCCTCGGCGAGATCCGTTATCTCGGAAGTTCGTTCCGTCTGGGCTCGGGGCGGGATCGACCGTCGATCACGGGTCACGACGGAGAACCCCACGCCTCCCGAAACTCCCTCCAGTGGGTCGCATCGGAGGCGTCCAGAAATGCCTGAATCCGATTGATCTCCGAACTGTAGCTGCTCTCCGTCAGCAAGCCTCGCTGCCTCTGGAAACGAAGGTAAACAAGCCAAGTATTTAGAACATCCGTTTCACAGTAAGTCCGCACAGCGTCTAGCTTGCCGCACCGCACCGCTGCGGCCACCGCCGAGCCGTCCATTCCGAGTTTCCCCGGAAAACCGCACAGTAACGCCGCTTCATTTAGGGGCACATAATTTCGACTTTGGTATAGAGCCAACAAATCCATTAAGTCGGTATGACGCTGTTGATAACGACTAGTGTAATTATCCCACTTGGCTTCACGCTCGATATACCCGGTATCCCAATATCGAGGAGCTGCGATGCCGTGTATCAGGCTCCGATAATGCAGCACCGGGAGATCAAAACCGCCGCCATTCCAAGAAACCAAAGTAGGCCGATATTTCTCGATGCCGTCAAAAAAGCGGCGGATGAGTTCCGCTTCGCTGGCCTGAACGTCACCCAACGACCAGATATGAAATTCTGCGGCTCGTCTTAGTGCGCACGCGATAGCGACTACTCTCTGCAAGTGTGGCGGCTGAAAATCATGACCTTTAGCAGCCCGCCTCGTGGCCAGCATGGCCTGCTCAACATCGGCATCAGGCAGCTCCGGAGAAAACGCGTGCAGACGACGCGCTCCCATGGTATCCGGGACAGTCTCGATATCAAATACAAGCACCGGCTCACTGAAACCTGTCATTAGACACTCCGCCTAGCCATGTTTCGTGAGATTGGGCGACATTACCACCCGAGCCCACCAATGAGCTGTGGCCGGATAGCCCCATCCCGTCATCTGAACCCCTTGCCGTGAGGGGTGTGGCACTAACGCGCAACGAGCGGCCGCAATCACACGGTCACCGGCTGCGAAAACTTCCCGACAGCCAGCTATCCCGGAAACAGTCCGGTAGAAATATAGCGATCACCACGGTCCGGAATCACGCAGACAATGATTGCATTTTGTAGCTTACGGCACAGCTGTAACGCCGCCCACAAGGCGCCGCCCGCGGATGGACCACAGAACAGGCCTTCGACTCCTCCCGCAAGTCGCATGGTGGCTTCTGCGTTCGCCGCGCTCACTTCGACAATGCAATTGATGAAAGCGCGGTCGAAGATCTTTGGCATATAAGCAGCGGGCCACTTGCGGATACCAGGAATCGATGATTCCCCATCCGGCTGCACGCCGATCACTTGCACGGACCCACCCTGATCCCTGAAGTACCGTGAACACCCCATTATGGTTCCCGTCGTGCCCATGCTTGACACAAAATGTGTCAGCCGACCTCCCGTCGTTTCCCAGATTTCGGGCGCCGTGGTCTCGTAGTGCGCCCTCGGGTTGTCCGGATTATTGAATTGGTCCAGAACCCGCCCCCGGCCTTCCTCCTGCATCTTGAGCGCCAAGTCACGAGCCCCCTCCATACTCTCTTCCTTCGTCACCAGAATCACCTCTGCGCCGAACGCTTTCATTACTGCACGACGCTCGATCGAAAGATGTTCTGGCATGATTAACTGGATTCGGTACCCCTTGATCGCCGCAGCCATGGCAAGCGCGATCCCCGTATTTCCGGAAGTCGCTTCGATCAGCGTATCCCCCGGTTTAATTTCCTGCCTTTCCTCCGCACCGCGGATCATCGAGTATGCCGGGCGATCCTTTACCGACCCGGCCGGATTATTTCCCTCCAGCTTCAGCAGCAAAACATTACTCCCGACCCCGGGCAGTCGTGCAACCCGCACCAGCGGAGTTTGTCCGATCACGTCGCCCAAGGTCATGTAGTCACTCATCTTGATAATCCGGTAGATCCAACTTTTCCCGAGCTTCCAGCACAACGAACGCGCAAACAAAGCCCGCCTCGTCCGTTAACGATAGGTGGGCAGCCACAATCCCGCGATCAGCCATCAGTCGCTCCACCCGGTCGGAAAACACCAGTCGCGGCGACTTCCCCGCTGCACGCGTTGCCCCCACCTCCCTTGCACCAACACCATTAAAACCGGTACCAAGCGCTTTGACAAAGGCCTCCGCTACTGCAAAAGAACGCGCCAATACAGCGCCTGGGTGGCGACTCGACTCGAGTTGAACCCATTCGACCGGGTGAAGCACCCTTTTGGCGGCCCGGTGACCAAAACGATTCCAGAGATCGTATCCGCGCTCAATTCTGAGCATATCCACACCTATACCATAAATCATGGCTCGAACCGGGCGGCCTGGATTGTCGCGCGCATACAGCTTACCGATTCACGCAAACCGACCTCCAGCGCGTAGGCAACCACAAAATGGCCAATGTTTAGCTCGACAATTTCCGGTATGGCCGCTACGGCACCGACGTTTGCGATGCATAAGCCGTGGCCTGCCTGAACTTCCAGCCCTTCGGACTGTGCTTGCCGTGCGATGCCGGCAATCCGTCGAAGCTCCTTAGCGCGGATTTCTTCGTTGGCAGCATCGGCAAACACGCCCGTATGAATCTCCACCCGTGGCACTCCGCAGGAAAGCGCCGCCTCTACCTGCGGCGGATCCGCGTCGATAAAAAGCGCGACGGCAATACCAGCATTGCCGAGATCATGACAGATGGGACGAAGTATCTTCATTTGGGATACCACGTCCAGTCCTCCCTCGGTGGTCAGCTCCATCCGACGCTCCGGCACGATGCACACACAGGATGGCCGCTGCCGACAGGCGATCCCGACTAATTCGGGAGTCACCGCCATCTCGAGGTTGACCGGAAGCGGTTGCTCCGCAAGCATACGTTGCAGATCGACATCACGGATATGGCGCCTGTCTTCGCGCAGGTGCATCACCACGGAGTCCGCCCCTCCGCGTGCCGCGAGACGGGCAGCCTGAACTGGGTCCGGATAATCCCCACCTCGGGCGTTGCGAAGCGTAGCAACATGATCGACATTGATACCAAGCCGAATCGGGTTCAGGGTCGCATTAGCCATAGGAGTTGTCGTCTATATTACGACTTATGGTCAGCCATTCGCTCTTGTTCCGCCGGTACGGCCAGAAGTACGGTAGTGACGCATGGCGTGTAACAAAGTGCGCGTCCGCAGTGGTTGATCGCCGACATGCCAATCGATAGCCACGCGAAGCAGGGCACGTATCTGGAGCCGCGTTTCTGGCTCTCCGAAACGTTCGTCTACTAGATCACGCAGGGCGGCAGCCGATATCGTATCGCTGGTGTCGATACATGCCGGTTCAAAACCGCTTTCCGGATGAAACCGGTATAGGTCGCCTGAGTTCCTAACCAACGGCATCGTAAATCCATATCCTGCAGATTCCAGAAGACGCTTTTCGAAGCGCCGCAGAGCGACGTCACGCTCTGTGATGATCCGATCCAAAGTCTCGGTGTAATGAGCATAAAGGTCTGGATGCGGGTCGTGCCGTGGGACGAGGCGCAGCATTAGCTCGTTCAGATACCACCCCAAGAAAACCACCTCTCCCGGAAGGAACGGCGCAACACCCACTGCCTCAGCGGCACTGAGCGTGCCAAGGTCGCTCCTGCTCCACCACGACATCAGCAGCGGCTGAAAAAGTTGCAGCACACCCCGAAGCCTGGACCGCTGGCCACGGACACCGCGCGCCACGATCCCCTGGCGGCCATATCGGGCACTAAAAATCTCTAGAATCAGGCTGCTTTCTCGATATGCCTGTACCTTGAGAATATAAGCTGGTTCAAGATCGACGCGCTCGCTCATACAGGTAAGCCTTGGCCGCTAGGCGTCCTCGTACCCGAAGCGCCGCAGGGCAGCCGGGTCATCGGCCCAGTTGGTTCGGACTTTTACCCACAAACGCAGATAAATCCGCCCTCCATGCAACGCTTCAAGTTCACGCCGGGCCGCCGATCCGATGCGTTTCAACATCGCGCCATCGTCACCGATGACTATCTTTTTCTGACCCTCCCGTTCAACCCAGATCACCGCGGACACCCTTAGCAGCGTTCCATGCCGGACCATCGAATCCAGCGTCACGGTGATTGAGTAAGGTAATTCCTGACCCAGTGCCCGAGTAAGCTTTTCCCGGATGGTCTCTACGATCAGGAACCCCAGGTCATGGTCGCATAACTGACCGGGCGGATAAAGTGGCGGGCCCTCCGGAATCGATGCGAACAATACATCAGTGAGTGCAGAGCAATTATCCCCGGATTTTGCCGAAACCGGCATTACAAAAAGGAACTGATTACGGCGCGATAGCGTATCGATTTGGGGAAGAAGGTCCGTTTTACTGGCGAGCCTGTCAACCTTGTTGACAACCAGCGCAATCGGGTGTGGGGTCCCTTGTAAACGGCTAAGGACCGCTTCATCCTCCTCCAGCCACCGGCCGGCCTCTATTACAAACAGCACCAAGTCCACGTCTGCCAGGGCTTCCATTGCCGAACGGTTCATGTAGCGATTAAGCGCACGAGAAGCCTGGCGATGCAGTCCAGGCGTATCCACCAAAACAACCTGATTTTCCTGACGATGAAGTATGCACTGGATACGATGGCGAGTCGTCTGGGGCTTGGGCGCAACGATGGTTATCTTTCGCCCGATCAGTGCATTGATCAGTGATGACTTGCCAACATTAGGGCGCCCCACTACCGCAACGATTCCACTATGCATGCAGGTCTTCCAGATTTTTCAACATCTCTTCCGCGGCACGTTGCTCGGCAAGCTTTCGGCTGGTCCCGTCTCCCTCCGTACGGGTACCCTCATCGACCAGCGAGCAGCGCACTCTGAAGCTGCGTCGGTGCGGTGGGCCCGAAGCCGCGAGCAGGTCATACTCCGGAAGCGGCCGACGCTGGGCCTGAAGATGTTCCTGCAGGCGCGTCTTTGCATCCTTGAGATCGTTCACGTCCGGAAGGTCTGCCAGGAGTCCGCTGAAGATTCGCTGACAGGCAGCAGCCGCCACCTCAAAGCCGGCATCAACATATATGGCCCCCAGGGCCGCCTCGAAGGCATCTGCCAAGATGGAGTCCTTTCGGAAACCACCGCTTTGCAGTTCACCGGGCCCCATGCGCAGTGCCGCTCCAAGATCAAGCCCTCTCGCAATACCAGCCAGAGCGTTCTCACAGACAAGCGTCGCCCTTAATCGCGAAAGATCCCCTTCATCGGCATCAGGTCGTCTCCGGTACAGTTCCGCTCCGACTACGAAATTAATCAAACCATCCCCTAGGAATTCAAGCCGTTCATTGTGAGGAGGGCCATGGCTTCTGTGACTGCACGCACGCAAGAG
>OFHJ01000499.1_pt1 | contig 14851 bp, 10 predicted proteins | sample 1522001 | NCBI WGS metagenome assembly OFHJ01 (sample SAMEA2464838, study PRJEB22497) | soil metagenome | biome: Grassland; feature: Farmland; material: Clay | place: Australia | collected 2013-02-01 | depth 1.2 m | reverse complement strand
CGCCGACGCCAGGTGCTGGTGCACGTAGCGGACGCGGACCAAGGGGGCGGCGTTGTGGGGCCGCAGCAGTGGGCGAGCCAAGGCCAGCAAGCGGGCGGGGGTGATGGCGGGGGGCGGCGCGGATGTCAGGGGAGGGGTGAGGCGCAGCGCCTCCTGGCGCGCCAGCCATTGCGGATTGGATTGGCGCCAGGCCCGCCATGCCGGCGCGTTCAACCGCTGCAACGCCAGCGCGGCGGCGGGAATGGCGGGATGAATGGCGACCGCCGCCAGCCGCCGCAGCATGCCGCCGATGTACGGCGCCAAGGCGGAGGCGGCGACGATGAAGGGGCGTTCTCCGGCGCGGGCCCAAAGCCTGCCGCCGATGTTTTGAAACTCCTCGGCCAGGGCGGCGCCAGTGTGGCCCGGCGGGCCCGCCGGCAACAGCCGCGCCAAGGCCCGCGCCAGCGGCGGCTGCCGGCTGAGCGCAGGCGCGGGCACGCTGAGCCAGGCGGTGACCAGCGGCAGGCTGGCGTCGGGAATGATGATGACGCGCAGGCCGTTTTGATGCTGGCCATCAAAGGCCGGGGCGGGCGGCTTCCAAGCGGGCACGTACCGGCCGGGGTCTTCGGCCACTTCGGTTCCAGCGGTCAAGCGCTCCGCGGCCGCCGCCCCGGGCGCACTGGAAGCAACGAGCCCGGCGCGTATTCCCGTCTCGCCTGTTTCCGGGCCGTCCATCGCCGCTGCATCCCCCGGCGGCGAAGGCGGCGGCGCCGTTCGGACCTGCACGCGGCCGAGGGCATCGCTCAGATAGTGCGCGGCGGCCAACTGCATGGCGTGCGGTTCCACCGCGTACAACGGCGCCAGCGCGTAGTTGGCCGCCTGCGCCGAGCCGGTGCGCCATTCCGCCCGCGCCAGACGGAGGGCGCGCGCCGCGGCGGTCTGCCCGCGGCGCAGCCATTCCGCCCCCGTCCAAATCTGCGTGCGGCGAAGCTGGTCGAGCGGAACGCCATTGACCTCAATTTCGTGGATCTGGCGGAAGACCAACTCCCGTACCAGCGCGGGACTGACGCCGGCCCGGAACAGCACGCGGGCGCGGAACACACCCGGCGCTTGATAGGCGCTCCAACTCCCGGGGAAGTTCAATCCCCCGGCGACATCCAGCGCGGCGCGCCATTTGTGCACCAGGGAGCGGCGCTCGCGGGCATCGGGCCCGGTGAAGAGATCCTCGCCGAGCATGGCCAGCGCGGCAGTGTCCTTGGCCTTGGCCGTGGGACCGGACCAGGTGATGGTCATTTCCATCGGCCGCTGGGCGGCGGGAGCGGAGGACCGCGGCTGCCGCGACGGTTCCGGTCGCGGCGCGGCGAAGGGAGCGGAACGCCCTTTCATTGATTGGCGCGGGCCCCAGTCCCGCCGCAGGCGGGGCGAGTCGCTGGGCTCCGCGCCGCTTCCCTTGCTTCGGCGGACCGCAGCGATCTTACGCGCGCCTGGGGCGCGCGGGGAGTTTCGCGGCTTTTGCGCGCTTTTTGCCCCCCCCGGGCAAAGGCCGGGGCCCCCGCGAGCCGTGGGGGCGGGTGTAAATCCCGCATCTGCCGGGGCCAGCCGCGGCGCGCCGCGCGGCGCCGGTGGATCGGGCTTGGCCGCGGGATGCCGCAGCTGGGGTGACAACAACCGCGTCGCCAAGGCTAGCGTCGGCGCGATGTGGACCGTGCCGGCGATGGCCACCACGACCCGGGGCTCATCGCCCAGTTGTCCGGCGGCGGCGGACAGTTCCGTCGCCAAGTCGGCAGCAGTCGCCGTCACCACCTTCCGCACTTGCGCTGGACCGCGCCTCGGCCCGGCAAGCAACACCAGCGCCGCCACCGGCGCGGCGGCGCTGCCGGAACGGTTCGGCGAAACGACGACGGTAATGCCGTTCTTCAAGCGCTCGGTCTGGTAGCGCATTTCCGGCACGCGAGCGGCGGGCGCCTGCGCCAACAGCGGCACGGCGAGTGCAACAAGGGCCGGGAACAGCCACCGCCGCGGGACCCCGCGCCATACCTCCCCGACCCGTCCCTGCGCGCACCGCATGCGGATATCGTACGCCGCGGCGCCGTCATCGGGTGATAGGGGCGGGACGTGCGGCGTCGGACGTCGGGTGGGCAGGTCGCCGCGATGGGCAAAAAACCCCGAGCACTGGCGGACTCAAGCGGGCCCCACGTGGCCACGGCGGCCGGAGGCCGCGCCCCGCCGCCTTCCGGCAACGCCGGCGCCAACAATGGACGGCGGAGCCGCACCCCACCGGGCGGAGCGGCGGAACCGGGTTTTGGGTATACTAACCACGCTTACCGCGGGAGAAACCATGCCGTCCAGCGCCACATCCCAGGCCAAAAGCAGCGCCCGCGCCGAACAGGGCAACAGCGTCCGCATGGCCTTTCGCCGCATCCGCGACTTGATCGTGCGCGGCCACCTGGCTCCCGGCAGCCGCATCGTCGAAGCCGATCTGGCCCAAGCGCTCGGCGTCAGCCGCACGCCGATCCGCGGCGCCCTGCACATGCTGCAACGCGACGGCTATATCGTCGCCGTTTCCAACGACAGCAAGCCGCGGCTGGCGGTGGCGCCGCTTACCAAAGACGACGCCCGCGAGTTGTACCAAATGGTCGGCGCGCTGGAGGGATTGGCGGCGCACCGCACCGATGCGTTGGCCAAGGGCGCGCGCGCGCAACTGACGGAAAAATTGGAGCGGTGGAACAACCAACTGCGGCGGCTGGCCGAAGCGCGCGAAGCCGACCCCAACTTGATCTTCGACTACGACACGCAGTTTCACCGCCTGATCGTCGAGGCCACCGCGGGCTCGCGCTTGAAGGGAATGCATGAGGCGATCAAGCCGCAGATCGAGCGGTACGGCCGCCTGTACGCCACGGTCATCATTGATCACCTCGGGGAGTCCGTGCGGGAGCACGAGGCCATCATCGCCGCCATCGCCAAAGGGCAGGGAGAAGCCGCCGAACAGGCGGTGCGCCTCAACTGGCAGCATGGCGCCGAGCGGCTGGCCAAGGTGATCGTGATGTTCGGCGAACGCGGCCGCTGGTAAATTCTTTGGCCGCGTGGCCGAGTGCCCGGCGAGCAACTCGCTCCATCGTCCGCGCCTTCGCAGTGCCGGTCGTTCGCGGCGCCGCGCCGGCCTAGGAGGCGGACGGCGGACCACCGGCCAGCAGCGCGCGCAATTCCTCGCGCGATTCCACCGGCGGCAAGCAGGTCTGATGGCGGCAAATCACGGCGCGGGCGCGGCGGGAGCTGGGCAGCGCGCGCACGGTTTCCGCCAGCGCCTCCGGCCAGCCTTCCAGCCGCCCGGGGTTGACGGCGATGACCAAACGTTCGATTTGATAGGCGGCGCGGGCCTCGTCTTCCAAGCTGGCGGCCAAGCCATCCTGGCCGTCCTCGCCCGGCAGTATGAGCACCTGCACCGCGGGCGCCAGATGCAGCCGCAGCGCCAGCCCGAACGCGCCGGCAAAAATGCCAAAACCGGCGGCGGCGGGAGCGAAGGCGCGCAGCGCGGCGGCGGCGATTTCGCCATAGCGCGCTTCGCCGCTCAGCGCCGCCAACCGCTCCAGCAGCAGGATGGCGGCGGAGTTGCCGGAGGGGGCGGGGGTATCCTGCAACGGCTTGCGCGGCGACGCCAGCGCGCCGCGCCGCGGCGCGCTCTCCCGAGGCAGATCGGTGAAGCCGCCTTCCGGATCGGAGTAGCGCCGGATGACCACTTCGGTCAGCTCCCGCGCAGCGAGATAATATCGTCCCTCGCCGGTTACCGCGAACGCCTCCAGCGCCGCCAGCGCGGGAAAGACCTGATCCTCCAATCCGTAGACCGGTTCGCCATCGGCCACATAAAGGTGATGGCGCAGGCCGCGCTCGGCGTCGCGTTCGGCGAGCATGCGATCCAAGGCGCGCAAGGCGAAGACTCGCGCCGCCGCCAGACGACCGCCCTCGGCGGAGGTTTGCAACTGCCCGCGCAGCGCCTGGGCCTGCAAATAGGCGGCGATGAACATGGCGTTCCAGTTGGCGTAGATGGCCGTATCCACCGCCGGAGCGGAGCGCTGCCGGCGCGCGGCGTACAGCTTGTCACGCGCCGTGCGCAGCGTGGCCCCCGCCTGCTCCACCGGCAGGTGACGGCTGGCGGCGAAGTCCTCGATGGGAACCTCTACCGCCAGCACGTTGCGCGCCGCGTCGTGCTGCATCTGCCCGCGCTCATGGATGCCGTAATACGCCGCCGCCAGCTCGAACTCCTCCGGCGCCAGCGCCGCCTGCGCCTCGGCCCGCGTCCAGGTAAAGTAATCGCCGTCGTCGTGCAGGGAGATGTCGGCGTCTTGGCTGGTGTAAAACCCGGGTTCACGGCGGTTCGAGAGCACCTCGTCGGCCCAGCGCAGAATGTCCAGCGCCACCGTGCGGAACAGCTCGCCGCCGGTGGCTTGCGCCGCGTGAATGTAGTTCTTCAGCAGCTCGGAGTTGTCATAGGCCATCTTCTCGAAATGCGGCACCCCCCAATGCTCATCCACACTGTAGCGATGGAACCCGCCGGCCAACTGGTCATAGACGCCGCCGCGCGCCATCTTTTCCAGCGTCAGAAAGGCGATGTTGCCGAACACCGCGCCGCCCTGCCCCGCGGCTTGATCGCGCACGAAGCGGTCGAGCAGCAGATCCATCACCGGCGGATGGAAGAACTTCGGGGCGTGGCCGAAGCCGCCGTTTTTACTGTCGAAGGTTTTCACCGCCGTGTCGAGGATGGCGGCGATGGCGGCGGCGTCGACGCGCGCCGCGGCGCCGGCGGCGGGCGGCGGCGTCTCCATGCTCGCTAGCGCCTGCACCACCCGGGCGGCGGACTCCTTGAGCTGCTCCGGCTGTTCCCGATAGGCGTGGGCGATGCTTTCCAGCACGCGGGCGAAACTCGGGCGGCTGCTGCCCTCGATGGGAGGGAAATAGGTGCCGCCAAAAAAGGGTTCGCCGTCCGGCGTCAGAAACGCGGTCAGCGGCCAACCGCCTTGGCCGCAGAGCGCGGCGACGGCCAATTGATAACGGGCATCCACGTCGGGACGCTGGTCGCGATCCACCTTGATGGCGACGAAATCGCGGTTGATCATCTCGGCGATGCGCGCATCTTCATAACTCTCGCGATCCATCACGTGGCACCAATGGCACCACACCGCGCCGATGTCCAGAAGGATGGGGCGGTTCTGTTCGCGGGCACGGGCAAAAGCAGCCTCGCCCCAGCCGTGCCACTCCACGGGCTGATGCGCGGCGGCACGGAGATAAGCACTGGAACTGGCGGCAAGACCATTGGGCATATCAAAATTATGGGCCCGATGGCGGCAGGCTCGCCGAGGCCACACCGGAGGCAGCGCAAGGAGCAGGCACGCCCCGCGGCTGGCGTCAGGTCCGGGGGTCGCCCCACATGCGGGGGCAGTTGTAATAGTGGACCCAACGGACAGGGCATCATGTGGCCCGAAAGCCGCTATTTAGGCCAGGTTGCGCGGTCCGATGGATCGAATCGGCCCGTTTTTCCTGCCTTCGCGGACCATCGCACCGCGAAATGCCCAGAAAAATGCGGAATTTTTCATTTTTCCTGTGCATTTTTTAGTGCCGAGTACGATAGTAGGCGTAGGGAACCCCCCCGGCGGAATCCTCCAACGGGGGGTGGTAATTGTGAGCTCTAAACATCCATCGGCCTGCGAACATTGTGGACAGCCGTTGAACTTGGCCGGCGTCGCTTCCCCGCGCCTAGGCCTGGTCCCGATTGATTGCCCGCACTGCCAACACCATCACTTGTTGTCGCCCCGCGAGCTGGCGCAAGCGCGCCAGGAGATCCCGACGCTCCGCTATCAGCCCGCGCGGTTGGAAGGGTTTTGGCTGCAACTGCGCAGGTTTATCGCTAGCTAACCGGATCTCGCGCCGGCAGCACTTCACTCCGTAGCGCAGCACTCCCCGTGTGTATCCCGGCGGTTGTTCCCCCGCCGACTCTCATCCACCGCCCGCCGCTCCCCGCGCATCTCACTGGGCAGTGGGATCGGTAATGGCGCAAAACCGCGAATGGGCCGCCAGCGTCGCGGCAGGTTTATTGGCCGGAGTGGCAGCCACCGCCGCGATGGATGGATATTGGGCGGTATTGGCTCATCTCAAGCCGGAAAAGCCCAGCGGCGAACCCGTCACCAACCGGCTCGCAGGTGACCTGCTGCGCCGCGCCGGCTGGCATCCCTCCGCCCCGGCGCGCCAGACCGCTGGCAACGCCTTACATTGGACCTACGGCATCGCCTGGGGCGCGGTCGCCGGACTCGCCCGTTACGGCGGAGTACGCTTGGATGCCGGGTTTGGCCAGCCATTGGGCGCAGCTCTGGAGTTGGGCGGGGATCAATACGGACTGTACGCTTTGGGCTATGCCCGCCATCCGCGCGAGTATCCCGCCGGCACGCTGGCCCGGTCCTTCGGCGCGCATGCCGTGTATGGCCTGGTGCTGTGGCTGGGCTTGGAAAGCGTCAGCCGGCTGCGCCATGGAAACGCGCGCCGGGCATGGAAATTGCCCTGGGCGGCATAGCCCCCTGGGCAAAATTGCGAATAGCCGGCCGAAGCGGGCGGCGCGATACGAAAGGGGTGCGCTAGTTTCCATCGGCAAACCGCGGCGCGGCACAGGAATTGGCGGCATCCGATTGAGCTAGTAAGCAGACGCGCCGTGCGGCACCCGCCGCACGGCGCGTCTTCCTGCCTGGCGCTGTCAGCTACCGGCGATGGCCGTGGCCATGACCGTTGCCGTGACCGCCGTGGTTGCGACCGCCGCCGCCGCGGTTGCCGTGTCCACCGCGCCCACCGCGCGCCTGAAAGCGCCGTTGCGGCGCGCCACGCCGGCCGCCGCGCGCTTGGAAGCGTTGTTGCGGCCGCCGCGCCTGAACGCGGCCGCCGCGAAACGCCGGTTGCGCACGCCGCGCCCGGTACGTGGGCCGCCGGTACGCGGGACCGCCACGGTAAACCGGACGGCTGCGATAAGCGGGACGGCCACGATACGCCGGTTGACGATTCACCGCGCGGCCATGGAAGCTGTGCCATCCGCCCTGGCGCCGCACCTGGCGGCCGCGGAATGCCGGATGGCCGTGATTGAACCGCGCCCAGTTGCCGCGATTGCCGCGCGCCATTTGCATGTGCCGCTGCTGGTCGCGCGTGGCCCAGAAGCGCCGCTGCCGCTGTGCCCGCAGATCGCCGCGGGTGGCCCAGGCGTGCACGCCATAGCGGCCGCCATTGAAGCTGACGCGGGAATCATTGTGGAACCCCTCGCGGCGGTAGTAGACGTCGTGGAAGCGGCCGTCGAGATGGTCCACGTCGCGGTTGTAGAAGAAACGGTCGCCGCGCCAATAGCCGCCGTAGTAGCCGCGGCCGGGATAGCCGAAGCCATAATTGATGCCGCCGTAGAAGCCGACCTGCGGGCCCCAATAGCCGGCGTGCCAAATGTAGGCGCTGGCGTTCCAACCCCAATAGCCCGGCGTCCATAACAGGCCTGGCTCCGGTGGCAGCACCCACGCGCCCGGCACCCAGTAGTAGCCGCCCTGGCCCCAAGCCCAATAGCCCGGCGTCCAAAGATATCCCGGCCCTGGGCAGACCGGCTGCGAATAAACCGGAATGGCCGGCGGGCCAAAATGGACGGAAATTCCAAAGCTGATTTGCGCCGACGCGGTCGGAACCAGCGCCGGAATCATCATCAGTAATAACGCAAACCACAACCCACGGCTGAATCTGCGCATGGCGCCCTCCCTTGGGCTACAGCAAGTCTGGTTGGTGCATCCGAAGTGCCAAGCCGCGCCCGGCGTAAATAGCTGAAAACAAGAGTCCCGCTCTGAAAGGAGCCGCTCCCTAATGAGATTGTTGGCACCTTTTACCTCTTTTGAACGCCAGCAAGGAAGAAATTGCGTGCCACGCCCCTAGGCCAGCCGCAGATGCGGAATGGCGGCGAAATCCTCCGGCTGGAGGGTCCATAACGCCGCTTCTTGGCGGATGGCGCAGGCGGCGATGGCCACCGCCATTGCGCCCGTCTTGCCGGGCGGCAGTTGCTTGAACAGCTCCGCGGCCAAGGCGGCGTCCTCCGCCGCGAATGGCAGAGCGGCGGCGGCGGGGAACAGCTCCTCTTGGCTGGCCAATTCTTCCCCCGTGCGTGGCCCCAGCCGCCAATCGAACAGCACGAGCGCGGGCACGGCCATGCGTTCGCCGGCGGCAAAGCGGCGGCGCAGTTCCGGCAGCAGCGGCCGGGGGCCGGTCAGCGCCGCCAACAGCACGGAGGTATCGAGAAGCATCATGGCTACGCCCCGCTCGCCGCGCCTGAACCACGGCGGGCCGCACGCAGGCCGGCCAATTCCTCATCGAGCTGCTCTTGCGTGCGGGTCGGCGGTCGGCGCGCCATGCGATCCACCGCGGCTAGCAAGCGGGTTTGCTCGGAATCCATCAACTGATCCGCCCGGGCTTCGTAGTCGAGCACGGCTTCTCGCACCACGGCGCTTTTGGCTACGCCCAGGCGGCGGGCGGTGCGCTCGAGCCGGGCGATGGTGGCGTCGTCGAGCGTAAAAGTGACCTTGAGCATGTGCGGACTCCGCGGCGGAAAATCGGTCCGGGCCGTGATCCAAATTCGGATTGCGACACGAGCCTGAATTGGGCCGCCGATATGGCCATAGTAGCGGCGCGCGATCGGCCGTTGAGCGCCAATCGCCGTCCGCTGTTTACCAGAAATGCCCGCGCACCGCCGCTGCATTCGTGGTCTCGGCCCGCCGACCCCAATCATCAAGACCCTGTTGCCATGCTCTGCCGCCGAGACTACAATCCAGGCGCAATGGCGTTAAGAGGCGCGCTGCTGGGTTCGACGGACGCCCGCTCCATGCTGCGGCGCTGGCGGCGGTCGCCCGGCTGGGCGCTGGCGGCGGTGCTGTCGCTGGCGCTGGCCATCGGCGCCAACATCGCCATCTTCAGCCTGGCCGACGCGGTGCTGCTGCGGCCCTTGCCCTATCCCCTGGCGCAGCGGCTGGTGTCGGTGGCCTTGCAGGGTCCAGGGCGCTTCGGCGGCTCGCCTTCCTTGCAGGATCTGCGCGCCTGGCGCGCCGACCGGCATGTCTTTTCCGCCATCGCCGGCTATGAATGGCAAATGCAGCAGACGCTGATGGCGCCCAACGGCGGGCTGCGCCTCGCCGGCGGCCTCCAGGTGACGCGCGGGCTGTTATCCCTGCTGGGCGCGGAACCGCAGGCGGGCCGCGGCTTTGTTGCCTCCGATTTCGCCTCGGGAGCGGCGCCGGCAATGCTGATCGCGCCCGCGGTTGAACGGCAATTCGGCCGCGCCGCGCAGATCGGCGGAGAACTCAGCCTCGGCGGCCGGAGCTATCGCATCATCGGGATCCTGCCACCTGGTTTTCAGATGCCCGATGGCCAGCAACCCGATTACGTGCTGCCGTTGCCGCGTCCGGCGGTTCTGAGCAGCGTGACTGTCAGCGCCATCGCCCGGCTAGCGCCGGGGGCGACGCTGGCGCAGGCGCGGGCGGCGATGGCGGTGAACGGCGCCAAACGCGGCGGCTTCGCGGCGCGCCACGCTCGGGCAGCCGTGACGCCGCTGCACCAATCGGTGACGCAAGACTCCCGGCCCATGCTGCTGATGCTGTGGGGCGCGGTGGGGTTGTTGTTCTTGATAGCTTGCGCCAACCTGGCCAGCTTGTATTCCGCCCAAGCCACCGAGCGGCGGCGGGAGTGGGCGCTGGAAGGAGCGCTAGGCGCCAGCCGGCAACGAATCGCCACAGCGGCGCTGGGCGAATGCCTCGCTGTCGGCATCGTGGCCGCGGCCGGCGGCGCGGCGCTGGGCTGGGCCGGACTGCGCGCTATCTGGGCCGCCGCGCCCGCGCCATTGCGCCAGTTGGCGCGCCCGGAATTGGCCAGCGGCGGCATCCATCTGAATGGCGTCGCGCTGGCCTACGCCGTAGGCTTGGGCATCCTCGCCAGCTTGCTGTTCGGCATGGCGCCGGTATTGGCGGCGCGGGGCGCCGACCCGGCGCGGGAATTGCAATCTGGTGACGGCCACATCACCGGCGACCGGCGCGGCCGTCGCTTGCGCCGCGCCTTGGTCATCGCCGAATTCGCCTTGGCCCTGCCGCTGGCGGTGGCCGGCGTCTTGCTGTTCCAAGGCCTGACGCAACTGCGGCATACCCCCGCCGGCTTCAACCCCCGCCATGTGCTCGGGCTTCAGGTCTTTTTGCCGCCGAACGAATATCCACCGAAAAAAGCCGCCGCCTACATGCGCACCGCCGTGGAAAAACTCGGCGCGCTGCCGGGCGTGGAATCGGCGGCGATGATCAAACCATTGCCATTTTCGGGCATGGCGATGAGCATCAGCATCAGTTGGTACAAGGGCAAGGGACCAAGGCCTGGCGCGGCGTCTTCTGGCCGGGGCGCACCCGCGAGCAAAAGGCTCTCGATGGCGGCGATCAGCGCCGGTGCGCATGCCTTCCGCACGCTGGGTATCCAGGTCATACGCGGCCGCGGCTTTCTGCCCGGCGACGCACAAAGCCATGCGGCGATCGTGGATGAACGCCTGGCCCGATCCTATTGGCGAGGCAAGGATCCGGTCGGAGCCATGCTGGGGCCGTTCCACATCGTCGGCGTGGTGCGGCACGTCGAGCTGACCCGCGTCGGCGAGAAGCCGCAGTTGGAATTATTCGTGCCCGCCGCCGCACCTATCTTGAGCCATTTCCCGATCCCCGGCTTCATCCTGCGCACGCGGCTGCCCGCCGGCGCGCTGAAGCTGGCCGCCGCGCGCGCGCTGCTGGCGATCAACCCCGCCATACCGCCGCAGGCGGTGCATTCGCTGCGCCGGCAAATGTACGCCTCGCTCGCCGGTCCGCGGTTCCGGACCTTTCTGTTGGCGCTGTTCGCCGCCTTGGCGGCGCTGCTGGCGGCATTGGGAGTGCATGGCGTTTTGGCCTTTGCCGTGGCGCGGCGGCGGCGGGAGCTGGCGCTGCGCCGGGCATTGGGCGCCAGCCGCGGCGATGTCGCCGGCATTATCCTCCGCGAAGGCTTGGCGCTGGCCGGCGCGGGACTGGGATTGGGGATGCTGGCGACGGTGGGACTGGAACGGCTGATCGGGCATTCCGTATTCGGCTTGCCCGCGCTGCAATTTGGCGTATCCGCCGCGGCGCTGACCGGCCTGGCGTTGCTGGCGGTGGTGAGCGCGTTTGCTTCGGCGCGGCGCGCGATGCAAGACGAACCTTGGGCCGCGCTGCGGCGGGATTAGGACGGTATTCGCTCGGCGCGAACGCAGCGCGGAAATGAGCGCCTGCGGAGCACGCTATCCGCTACCCCTATCCGTTCCGTCGCCCGCTTAACCCGCGCGATCGGGCGGGGCGATTATTGGCTGGCGCCACCCGGCAGCCAGCGCGCCAATGCCAATACCGCTACGCCCAGCATAGTGACGACTAGGCCAAAGCCGGCGGTCCAGGAATAATGCACGGCGGCGGCGGCGGCGGCGGCGGGCACCGCGGGCAGCGCGGGGAACAGCCACAGCGCCGAGCCGAGGCTGAATGCGGCGAGACCGATCCACACTGCAGCGGCGCGGCTGGGGGAAGCGGAACGGGACATGACGGAAGGGGGATCGGAGAAGACGGGGGAAGTTGGTGGACGTGAGGGGGATCGAACCCCTGACCTCCGCGTTGCGAACGCGGCGCTCTCCCAGCTGAGCTACACGCCCCGGAAACAATGCAAGCAGGGCTCGGACCTTAGTTTACCAGGAGCCGTTGGAACAGCGCCCGCCGGCGACCTTCGAACCCAGCGGCGCGGGGCCGCGCGGCCGGCCCGCCACCTAAAGCAGCTTGTCGCGCCCCTGCTTTTCCAGTTCGGTGACCAGGCGGCCGACCTTTTGCGCCTGCGCGCGCGGCACGATCAACAACGCATCCTGCGTTTCCACCACCACCAAATCCTTCACGCCAATCAGGGCCACCGTCTTGCCCGGCGCTTGCACGTAGTTGTTGACCGCATCCAGTTCGACGACGTTGCCGCCTTGGGTGACGGTGCCGCCGCCCGGCGCCAACTCCTCGTACAGCGCCGACCAACTGCCCAGGTCGTTCCAGCCCATGCCGCCGGCGGGCAAGCAGACCAGGCCGCGGGCTTTTTCCAGCACGCCGTAATCAATCGAAATGTTTTGGCAGCCGGGATACCAGCGTTCCAGCGCGGCGGTGAACTTGGAGCGCGGCGCCTCGGCGACGCGGCGCAGGCGCTCGGAAATCTCCGGCAGATGCTCGGCGAGGGCTTCCAAGATAGCCGAAGCGCGCCAGAGGAAGATACCGGCGTTCCAATAGTAATTCCCCGCAGCGACAAACTCCCGGGCATGGGGCAGATCGGGCTTTTCGACAAACCGCCGCACCCGGTATACCGGCGGCGGCTCGCGCCGGTGGGGCTCCTCCACCACTTCGATATAGCCGTAGCCAGTCTCTGGACGGGAGGGGGGAATGCCCAGCACCACCAGCCGCGCGGGACGCCGCGCCTCCCCGATACCACCGCGGATGATGGTATGGAACTTTTGCGGGTGCTCGATGACGTGATCGGCCGGGAAAACCCCCATCGGCACATCGCCACGGGTGCGTAAAATCAGCTCCGCCCCCAGGGCAATCGCGGCGGCGGTATTCCGCCCCACGGGTTCGGCAATCACCTGCTGGGCTGGCACCCGGGGGGATTGGCGCAGCACCGAGCTGCGCAGTTCCCGGCTGGTGATGATCCAGGTGTTCTCGGGCTTGGCCAGGGGCGACAGGCGCGCGAGGGTCTGCTCCAGCATGGTCCCCTCGCCCATGATATTGAGCACCTGTTTGGCCGCATGACGGCGGCTGCGAGGCCAGAAACGGGTGCCGCGGCCGCCGGCCAAAATAACCGCACAGAACTCTTCCGATTTGGCGGGGGGCTTGGACATTAATTCGGCAGAATAGCAGGAAACTCCACTACTTCAGACGAAAAAGGCGCTTCCGGGGCTGTCCATTTGGTGCCCGGGGTGTAGCGTTTGACAAGAGCGACCGGAACCCGGCGCGTGCCGCGCGGCGCATTCGGCCCAGGAGGCACGAGCGATCAAAACGGGCGCCGCGCCGCCCGCCCGGGGCGCGGGGCACGGCGGCCGGAGCTGCCGGAAGCAGGTCCGGGCCAATCGCGATCGGCGCTAATGTGCGGTCGGTTACGGTATGGCCGGCGCGGGCCGGGGGCGATAATTGGGGCTAGCCAATATGCCGGACCCTTCGTCTTCGCCTGCATCCACCTCTCATGACGCCGCCCCGCCGCCGGATCCTGCCGCGGCGCGCACCTACGCCAGCGCCCACCTGCGCCTCAGTCTGACCGGCACCGGGGTGGACCTGGCGGCGCTGGCGATCTTTGTGTTTTCCGGCGCTAGCCTGGCGCTGGTAGATGGGCTGGAGCGCTGGCCTTGGGCGGAATGGACCCGGCACTCGGCGTGGTTGCTGATTCTGGCCTACACGGTGCTGTTCGGCGCCGGGCTCAAATTGCTGGGGCTGCCCTTCTCCCTGGCGTCCCGCCGTTTGGAAAGCCGCTTTGGCCTGAACCGGCAAGGCTGGCGAGGATGGTGGGGCGACCAAGCCAAAGGCCTGGCGCTGGAGGCTGGGCTTGGGCTGCTGGCGGTGGAACTGGTCTACGCCTTGTTGCGGGCGGCGCCGGCGCTGTGGTGGTTGTGGGCGTGGGCGGGATTCCTGGGCTTCGTGGTGCTGATGGCGCAGCTAGCGCCAGTGCTGTTGTTCCCGCTGTTTTATCGCTTCCGGCCGCTGTCGCCGGACAATCCCGCCGAGGCGGAGCTGATGACGCGGCTGGAGGCGCTCTGCGCGCGGGCAAAGACGCGGGTGCGGGGCGTTTTTGAATGGAAGCTCGGCGACAAAACCACCAAGGCCAACGCCGCCTTGGCCGGCTGGGGAGCGACGCGGCGGATCCTGGTCAGCGACACGCTGCTAGCCGACGCCCCGGCCGAGGAAATCGAGGCGGTGCTGGCGCATGAACTGGGGCACCATGTCCATCACCATGTTTGGCAGGGATTGGCGGTGCAGTCGGGGCTGAGCCTGTTTGGCTTCTGGGTGGCGAATCGTGTCCTGGTGACCCTGGCGCACCATCTCCATTTGTCGGGAGTTGCGGATGTCGCAGGGCTGCCGCTGCTGCTGTTGGTGGCGGCGGTGCTGGGCGTGCTGCTGTTGCCGCTGGGCAACGCCTTTTCCCGCCACATGGAGCGGCAGGCGGACGATTATTCCTTCACCACCATGGGACGGCCCGAGCCGCTGATTGCCGGGCTGGAGCGCTTGGCGCGGCGGAATTTGGCGGAGGTGGAGCCGCCGCGCTGGAAGGAAATCCTGTTCTATTCCCACCCGGCCATCGCCACCCGCATTCGCCGCGCGCGGGCGGTACAGACGGCCTCCGGGTCCTAGGCGCAGCGCGGCAGAGTGGCGCGTGCCCCCCAGCGTGGTTGCGCCGGCAGCGGGCTGCCGGCAGCTTCGCGGGGCAGCCGAGACGGCTACCCTACTGGCGGCGGCTCCCTTGGGCAGCCGAGACGGCTACCCTACTGGCGGCGGCTCCCTTGGGCAGCCGAGACGGCTACCCTACTGGCGGCGGCTCTCTTGGGCAGCCGAGACGGCTACCCTACTGGCGGCGGCTCCCTTGGGCAGCCGAGACGGCTACCCTACTGGCGGCGGCTCCCTTGGGCAGCCGAGACGGCTACCCTACTGGCGGCGGCTCCCCTGGGCAGCCGAGACGGCTACCCTACTGGCGGCGGCTCTCTTGGGCAGCCGAGACGGCTACCCTACTGGCGGCGGCTCCCTTGGGCAGCCGAGACGGCTACCCTACTGGCGGCGGCTCCCTTGGGCAG
>OFHJ01000498.1_pt1 | contig 14909 bp, 12 predicted proteins | sample 1522001 | NCBI WGS metagenome assembly OFHJ01 (sample SAMEA2464838, study PRJEB22497) | soil metagenome | biome: Grassland; feature: Farmland; material: Clay | place: Australia | collected 2013-02-01 | depth 1.2 m | reverse complement strand
ACAATTTTTACTGGTTTTTAAAGGAATGCGAATGGCGCTTCAATGGAGGCAACCATCAACAGCTTCTCAAGCAGCTTAAATATTGGTATAAATCAACCAAGCATTAGCTCTTAACTACGACAGCCCCTATTTTTATTGATGTTCTCCGAAACCCCCTCGGTGCGTTGCAGTAAGTTTGTAAAACAATCCGACAGGCCGGCAATGCGCTGGCTCGAAAATACGAACACCACATATTGGCTTGAGAATAGAAGCACAATTCCGACAATGGAGCTTTCGGTCGAAAGACCAGACTCGGGCAAACTCATGCCCAACTGCTCTTACAGCCTTGCATACCGTATCCAGTGCCCGGATTCATCACATGCGGCGAGCCAAAATACCAGGCAGTTACGACAAGCTACTGAGGGTCACCTCCTCTCGCGTAGCTCAATCGTAGCTGCCCTTTTTTTGGCCTGAACCGCCGCATTAAACGCTCAATGGAGTGAGCATAGTGACCGGATATAAAAAGCTTACCGCTTCGATTCAGGTTCGATAATCGGGACCGGTATTTCAGGATCAATAAGGTACACTCTGTAAAAGAAGCTATGATGCGTCTGTTGATCAGCGAATACTTGGTTTGAATTCCGGCCGCGAACGCGTGCTCGAGAGACATTCAAAGCGTCCTGCGTAATGAGTCGCAGCCCTCAACGTGAGAACCGGAGTCGGTGAAACACCATACTCCTCTCGCCGCCTTACGCACCACCTCCGGAATCCATACTCGCGATGCAACCCGAAGCAAGCAACTCAGGCGCTCGCCAAGCTATCGCAAACCGCGTCCAGCGCCGAACGATCGTACCCATCTCGCGGGCTCTCGACTACGATGCGCCACCCGGTTGCGTAAGATACGCCCGGTCCAGCCAGTAGATTTTTCCACTGGATAAGCGAACTCGAAACATCGGCTCCGGCACGTTGCTGGACCCGGTCACCTGCCCTTGCATGGCGTAGGCGCGTTGACGGCAACCCTTTCTGATCGATGTGCGGATCGCCCGCCGAATATTCTTCCGATCGTCGACAGCCGACGCCTTTTCCACTTCGCTATCTGCAGTCCTCAGCACCCATTCCGACGGGCATGCCAAGGCATTTTTCCGAATGATCACCATGGCACCAACATGCGGCAACCAGTTCGAAGGGGGTTTGACTCCAACTGGACTCCGCACGGCTTCCTGGGGGACCACCGGCGCCGCTGCGGCCGTGGATCGAGCCTGCCGCTCGTACCAAAAACGGCCAATAACCAGCGCCAGCGCCGCCACGGCAACAGCGAAGACGACGCCATATTTTGTTGCATGGGGGTTTGACGATCGCGGTGACCACCCATTCGGCGGGCACGGCTGCCCACAGTGCGGGCAGGAAACCGCTTCCGTAGAAACCTTTCCAGCGCAGGTCGGGCACTCAGCTGCCTCAGCCATCCGACATTACCCGTTGTCTCTCTGACCGGCCGGCCGATTTATCTCCAAATCCATCAAATTCGCCCCGTGAGCTGCTGATCGCAGCGCTGCAGTGCCCTTCTGTTGCATCAACGAATCGGCTACCAACTGCCGTCGTGCATTAGACGTCAAACGGTATTCCGCAACACCGGCCAGGCCGCACGCAGATACATCGTCATCGACCAAAGCGTCAGGACACCGGCAATTACAAGCAGTCCGTAACCGATCGTAAAGATGGGAACGCCTGAAACACTTGTTTCCCAGATCATTAGAGCCGTTGCGACCATCTGCGCGACGGTCTTGACTTTGCCAACGATATTAACGGCAACCCGCGTCCTCTGGCCGAGTTCGGCCAGCCACTCTCGGAGAGCCGAGATCGTTATCTCGCGGCCCACGATGATAATAACCAGCAGCGAAAGCAGGCCGCTCGCATGAAATCGAAGAAGCATGATGAGGCTGGACGAAACGAGTAGCTTGTCTGCAACCGGATCCAGAAAAGCACCAAAATCGCTGGTCTGACGCCAGCGCCTTGCAAGCCATCCGTCCAGCCAATCCGTGACCGCTGCCGCAGAAAAGACGATCGCTGCCCCATGATGCATCGCCGTATCATGCGGATACATCAGAATAATCACAAGCGGAATTGCAGCCACCCGCATCAGAGTTAGTATTAACGGCAGTTTCATCCACCCTTGCCCAAAATTATGTCTGGCGCCAGCGTTTGACGGATTCTAGCAGGGTCCTGTCATCGGGCATGGGGCCGAAATACGTGAGTTCAGCTCCTTGGGAGCCTGATGAACCCGAACTACTGGTACTACCCGCGAATACGCCGGAATCGATCCGCTGCGAACCGGCACTCCCCGACGATATGTTCCTGTCCATCTGAATGCCATTGCAAAAAGTGCAGCCTGACTCGGCAACCTCGGATTCCGCTTGAGCATACATCAGGGCACCGGGCGCTGACATAGCCTGACCCGATGCGTTGTCGTCTAATGAAAATGGGCATAGATGCGCTCGGCCAGACGGCGATTGACGCCGGTTACCCGGGTTAGTGCATCGACGTCTGCACGACGCACCTCCTGCAAGCCCCCGAGCGCCTTGAGAAGCGCCCTTCGCCGAACCGGTCCCAATCCTTCAATGCGCTCAAGTTCCGATGCCGTTCGCGCACGATCGCGACGGTTTCGGTGCCCGGTCACCGCAAAGCGGTGTGCCTCATCGCGAATGCTCTGAATGAAATGGAGCGCCGCCGAATCCGGAGCCAGAACTCTTGGCGAACCGCGCCCGCCAATATGTAATTGCTCAGACCCGGGGCGACGGCTCGGACCCTTGGAAATTCCCACGATTACCGGCTGCTCATCAACATCAAGTGAACGGATCGCGTCAGCAGCGCTGGCCACCTGCCCCTTACCACCGTCAATGAACAGGATATCTGGCATAGCGGACTCGCCAGCCTTGATCCGCGCGTAACGCCGCGAGATCGCTTGGTGAAGCGCCGCATAATCATCACCGGGTGTAATCCCCTCGATATTGAAACGCCGATATCCGGCCTTCAGGGGCCCTTCCCCATTAAACACGACACATGACGCAACCGCACGTTCGCCACGGGTATGGCTGATGTCGAAGCATTCCATACGCTGGGGATGCTTGGTCAGCCCCAAAAAACTCTGAAGCTCCATAAGCCTCTGATCCATACTGGCGGATGCCGCCAGGTGTTGTGTAAGTGCCTGGGTTGCCGTCTGTTCACACATTTGCAGCAGCCGACGCCGTGCCCCACGAGCCGGTCGGCTTATCCTTATTCGGTGCCCCGAACGTTCGCTGAAGGTCCTTTCCAGCCATGCAGCATGCTTAGGCAAAACACTTACCAGAATTTCCGTTGGAGGACGACGTTCCAGGTAATACTGCGCCAGAAATGCCGACATCACCTCGGAAACATCGGTACCCGGCGGATGATTCGGAATATGGCTCGCGTGCCCCAAGTTGAGTCCATTGCGCACCGATATCAGCGCCACCGCGCTCTTCGATGTGTGCGGCGCGAGGGCGACCACGTCCAAGTTCTTTGCTCCGCCCGTAATGTTGCGATGCTCGCGCACGCGCTGCAGTGCAGCGATCTGATCACGGATGCGAGCCGCCCGCTCGAATTCCAGCGATTCGGACGCGCGCTCCATCGAGTCACCCATCTCAGAAACCAATGCATCGGAATGACCGCTGAGCAGCCGTATCGCCTGATTCACGTCCTGCGAATAGTTTTCCTGACTGACGAGGCCCGCACAGGGCGCCGAACATCGTCCAATCTGATACTGCAAACAAGGCCGACGACGGGTCGAAAAGTAGCGGTCGCTGCACGGCCTAAGCAGAAAGACTCGCTGTATCGTTGAGACAGCTTCGCGGACCGACGCACTGCTCGGAAATGGCCCGAAGTAGCGGTCCCGTCCCTCTCGCCCGCCCCGGTAAAACGTGATGCGAGGATATGCATGGCGCGTAATCCGCACATAGGGATAACTTTTGTCATCTCTAAGCAAAACGTTGTAGCGCGGTGCCAATTCCTTAATGAGCGTCGCTTCGAGAAGCAGTGCCTCATCTTCGGTATGAGTAACGCTGACCTCGATCCGGTGCACCTGGTCGACCATCGCCTCGATGCGCGGATTCCCGCTTGCCCGCAGGAAATACGTACTGACCCGCCTCTTCAGATTTTTCGCCTTGCCAACGTACAACAGCACGTCCCTGGCCCCGTACATGCGGTAGACACCAGGCTGACCGGTCAAGGCATTCAGGTAGGTCTTGAAATCAAAATCGCGGGATTCCTGACTGCTCATGACACCATAGCAATAAACGGCGAGACAAGCGGTATCATCCGCCTATGTAGGACATTTCGATCTTCCTTTCCGGCTCGCGGGGCTGCAGTGCCTGCCCCCGCTGCGCGGAGTAACGGTCCTCCCGTCTCGTCCATATTTCCCCGATGGTGGCCTGCAACTCCGTATCGTCAACCGGCTTAATTCCATTTACCGAATCCCCCCGCAACAAGGCGCGCAGGTCATAGCCGCGGCTGGCAAAAAGGCACAGGTAGAGTTTTCCGTCCATCGAAAGGCGTGCCCGATTGCAGCTACCACAGAAAGCCTCGGTAATACTTGAAATAACCCCGATTTCCGCACTTCCGTCAGCCAGCATCCAGCGCTGCGCGGTTTCCCCGGCAACCGTCTGATCGAGTGGGGTGAGTGGGCAGCGCGCGGAGATCCGCTTCAGTATGGCCGCCGACGGAACCACGGAGTCCCTGCTCCATCCGTTGCTATTGCCAACGTCCATATACTCGATGAAACGCAAGATGATGCCTGTTCCCCGGAAATAATCGAGCATCGGCATGATCTGGTGCTCATTTACGTCGCGCTGAATCACCATGTTGACTTTGACGGGCCACAGGCCCGCCGCCAGTGCCGCATCGATGCCTGCCAAAACATCCCTCACACGGAAATCGACGTCATTCATTCGCTGGAAAACGCTGTCTTCAATTGCATCGAGGCTCACCGTAACCCGTTGCAAACCCGCATCTTTCAACGCGGCAGCCTTGTGTCCTAGCAATGAACCATTGGTAGTCAGGTTCAAGTCGACCGGATCCCCATCTGGAGTCCGGATGGCGGCCAACATGGCGACCAGGTCCTCAAGGCCACGGCGCAGGAGCGGCTCGCCTCCGGTCAAACGCAACTTGCGAACATCCAGGCGCACAAATTGCCGCGCCAATCGTTCGATCTCCTCGAAACTCAGGAGATCCGATCGCGGCCTGAAAGTGTAACCCGGCCCGAATATCTCCTTCGGCATGCAGTAGGTGCAGCGGAAATTACATCGATCCGTTACGGAGATGCGTAGATCCCGAAGCGGCCGACCAAGCCGGTCGCTTACGGAGCCGTTCCAAAGCCGCGACGCCATCGGTACACCGATGGAACGTTCGATCTCACGTTCGTCAAAGATGGGGATTATGTATTGAGACATAGACTATTCCATCTATCACGACACCGGCGCCGCCCGTCAAAATCCTGACGCAGTGCAAAAACAGTCACCTTTGGCCACAACTGAGTTGTTTTTATTATACGGCATGTGCCGGCTGCCTCATTCGGGTCACGGTACTCGCGTGTCACCATCTCGGGGTGGCATCATTCCGATGGAACATCCGGGTTCGCGCGACACCCGAAATCTCCTGATCGAGAAACCTGTTATCAACTCAGTCGCGGTTCCCGTCGTTCCGACCTTCGCGCCAAAACGGGGATCAACAACGCATAGAAGGCTAAGAGCAGGAATAACAGCAGGGTCCATATCGGTAAGCTCACGCCAAACAGCGTAGATGTTACCGCGGCACAACTCCCCTCGCCTTTCAAAACCAACTGAACCACTTGGTTTACAGGGAGCATTTTCAACAGATAACCGAGGGTCGGTCCACAGGCCGGCGTATCTCCAGGTGGAAGCGACTGTAACCACACGTGCCGTGCCGCCAAGCCAACACCCGTCCCGGCCATCAGCGTTGCCAGTACTGTGTAGATCCAACGCCCCCAACGACGCGGACCGTGCAACGCCGCAACCAGAAACACACAGCCGGTCAGGATCATCGCGATGCGTTGGAAGATACAGAGCGGGCAAGGTTCTTCGCCTTCCCCATACTGCAAGTACAGCGCAACTGCCATTGCCACGACACAAACAGCGCAGCCAAGCATGGCGAGTCCACGAAACCTGAACCTCATCATTGTTTCTCTTGGCCAGATACGCACAAAGCATCGCTTTTCATCAAGGTCCTACCTCAGATCGCCCAAGGAAGGGGTAGATGATCCCATGGCGGGCATGAATTCGTAAAATAAATCCTCACCCAAATCCCATCGCCCTATGTCATTCCACATTTGTGTTCACCACTTTGGCGGGCCAGAGGTTCTACAGCTCGAACCCACGAAGTTACCCGCTGTGCAAGCCGATAAAGTGCTGCTTCGTCAAACGGCTATTGGTCTCAACTACATTGACACCTATCACCGCAGTGGTCTTTATCCCCGACCGCTTCCTACGGGGATCGGGCTGGAAGCGGCAGGTATCGTCGAGGCTGTTGGCAGCGACGTGACTTGCCTACGCCCCGGAGATCGCGTTGCCTATGCCGGAGGACCGCCAGGCGCCTATGCCACCAAACGAATACTGCCAACCACGCAGCTTGTCAAACTTCCTGACGATATCGATAACGAGTTGGCCGCTGCAGTTCTGCTTAAAGGCTTAACTGCCTATTTTCTGCTACACCTGACCTTCAGGGTCAGCCACGGTACGGTATGCCTCGTGCACGCAGCCGCCGGCGGGGTTGGCAGCCTCATCGTGCCCTGGGCCAAGAGTCTGGGTGCCACCGTAATTGGTGCCGCCGGCGGCCCGGAAAAATGCCGGCTAGTCAAAGACGCCGGCTGTGACCATGTCATAGACTATCGCTGTCAGGATTTTGTCGAGGAAGTCAAACGCGTGACGGGCAGCCGGCGCGTTGATGTCGTCTACGACTCAGTGGGTCGCGACACCTTTTATGGGTCCCTGGATTGCCTGAAGCGACGCGGGCTGCTGGTGTCGTTTGGCAATGCATCGGGGAAGCCGTCGCCCATTGAGCCAACCTTGCTGTCGCAAAAGGGTTCCCTGTATCTGACCCGGCCGACCCTAGGCGATTACATTTCGACCGCCGCCGACCTTGCCGAAGCGGCTGGCGCTCTTTTCGACGGCATTCGCCGGCAGATCATCCGCCCGAAGATCGGGCAGCGGTACACCCTCCGCGACGCTGCAAAAGCCCATGCGGACCTTGAGGCGCGAAAAACGACCGGCTCCACGCTGCTGATTCCATGACGGTGCTGACCTAGGATCCAGCGAAGCCCGAATTCTCGAGTTCGGGGCCGGTTAACTCCGCAATATAGCGTGATGTCTCAGCGACGATTGACGTTAGTAAAAGGCACCTGCAAGGCGCACTGCTTCTGTCTATCCAGCCGTTACGGCATCGCCGCGATGCCGTCGCGCATGTCGCACTCTTTGCCATTGGGCCAGATGTTCGAACGCAAGGTAGAAAACCGGCGTGGTGAACAAAGAGAGAAATTGCGATACGATGAGACCGCCGACAATAGCGATTCCCAGGGGAACACGGAGCTCGGACCCGGCACCGAATCCGACGGCCAAGGGCAGTGCACCGAACATGGCCGCAAGACTTGTCATCACGATCGGCCGGAACCGAGTCAGGCACGCTTCATAGATCGCCTGTTCCGGCGTCAGGCCGCGCGCGCGCTCGGCGTCCAGCGCAAAATCGATCATCAGGATGGCATTCTTCTTCACAATCCCCATCAAGAGAATGATGCCAATCACCGAGACCACGTCCAGCTGGGAACCGCAGATCATTAACGCCAACAGCGCTCCTAGCCCCGCAGATGGGAGCGTTGAAAGAATCGTCAAAGGATGAATCAAACTCTCGTAAAGGATCCCAAGCACGACGTATATCGTGATAAGCGCCGCGAGGATCAGCAGGGGTTCCTGTGACATCGACTGCGTGAACAACTTGAAATTTCCAGCCGGTCCCCCACGAATTTCACCTGGCATGTGGATCGCATCTCGCGCCGCCTGAATAACAGGGAGTACCTGCCCCAAAGCCGTCCCCGGCGCCAGATTGTAGGAAATGTTGACGACGGGTTGTCCGTCTTGATGTGCCACCCCAAGCGGGGTTACCCCATAGCGAAGCCGGGCCACGGCGGAAAGGGGCACGGAGGCACCCGCATTGGATCGAACGAAGGTGTGGTCAAAGTCGCTTGGAGACTCCCGAAATGCAGGGCTGGCCTCCAAGACCACGTGGTACTCGCCCGACCCGCCGTAAATCAGCCCCACCTGCCGTTGCGAAAAAGCGTCATTAAGTGCGTTTGCGACGGCCACGACCGGAACGCCGAGCCGTGAAGCCGCATCGCGGTTGATGACAATATTTGCTTGCGACCCAACCTTGTCAATATCCGGACTCACATCCTCGAGCAACGGAGATTTTCTGAGTTGCACCACCAACCGGTGCGCCCACTTGTAGAGCGAGTTGTCAATATCGGTCCCGCGCAGCACATAGATGTACTGGGCGTTCTCGCTGCGTCCGCCGCTACGGAAATCCTGCACCGGCTGGAGGTAGGTACGCGCGCCCACAACGTCTGCAAGGCGGGGCCGCAGCCTGGTCATGACCTGTTCAACAGTCGCCGTTCGCTCCCACTCGGGCTTTAGCGCTATAAACAGGCTGCCGCGGTTGGTAAAACTCCGGTAGCTACTGCCACCAGTGTAAGACGCGACGCTTTCTACCGCCGGATCGCGCAAGACGATGGACACCGCCTGCTTCAGCTTGGCTGACATCGCGTCAAAGGAAATTGCGGGCGAAGCCTGCGTGGTACCGATCATCAACCCGGTATCCTGCTCTGGAAACAGACCTTTGGGCACAATGACATAGAGACCAATCGTCAACGCGAGCGTGCCGAAGGTCAGCAGCAACATGAGCCAGCGATGACGTAGCGACCAATCGAGACCGTCGCGATAAATCGCTAGTGCGCCGTCAAAGGCAGCTTTGGAGGCCCTGGAAAAACGACCGGTCGGATGGCTTATGCCGGCGTGTAGAAAGCACCCGCATAGCGACGGTGTCAATGTTAGTGAAACCAGCATTGAGGTCGCGATCGCAATAACCAGTGTCGCCGAGAACTCGACAAAGAAGGTCCCCAAGACACCGCCCATGAAAAGCAGTGGAAAGAAGACCGCGATCAACGACAGGCTCATCGACAGTATGGTGAAACCGATCTCGCGGGAACCATTGAGCGCCGCACGCAAAGGTGCCTCGCCACGCTCTATATGCCGAACGATGTTTTCGATCATCACGATGGCATCGTCAACCACGAATCCCACGGATACGGTTAACGCCATCAGGGAAAGATTGTCCAGAGAGAACTTGCAGAGCCACATTCCGCCAAACGTGGCGGCAATCGACAACGGGACTGCGATACCGGCGATGACGGTTGGCACGACGTGTCGCAGAAACAGGAACATTACCGTAACCACCAACGCGAGGCTGGTCAGCAACGCCAACTGCACCTCGTTAACCGAGGCACGAATCGTCTGGGTCCGATCGGCTGCCACCGTCAGATCGGTACCCGCCGGCAGCTGGCGCCGGAGGTCTGGTAGCAGCCGCTTTATCGCATCGGTTGTGGCGATGACGTTGGCATCCGCCTGCTTCCGGATCAAGAGCAGAACGGCACGGCGGTTGTTAAACCAGGCGGCCTGCCGATCGTCCTCCTGACCGGATCGAACCGTTGCCACCTGTGACAATTGGATCGGCTTCCCGTCATGTTGGCCGATCAGAATGTGCCGGTACGCAGATGCGTTTTTCAGTTGATCGTTTGCGGTGATGATGTATTGATGAGAGGCACTGCTGATCACTCCCTTTGGCCCGTCATCGCTTGTGGCGACGATGGCGTTTCGCACGTTATCGAGCGTGAGGTTCATGCTAGCCAATTGCACGGGATTGACGTCGATCCGGACCGATGGGTTGGCTCCTCCTGCAACGTCCACCTCGCCAACACCACCAACCTGCCGAACGCGCTGGCCCACGACGGTATCGGCAAGCGCATACAGTCGCTGAACACTCAACGTCGGGGAGGTCAACGCCATAATGAGAACTGGTGCAGCGGCCGGATTGGCCTTGTGATAAATCGGCGGCGACGGCATACCGGCCGGTAAATCGGGAGCCGCCGCATTGATCGCGGCCTGCACATCGCGAGCGGCACCGTCGACGCTGCGCGACGGATCAAACCCCATGACGATGCCACTGGTCCCGGCGCGACTTGACGAGGTGATTTCCGTCAGGCCGGCAATGGCGCCCAACTGGCGCTCCAGCGGCGTCGTGACGGTGGCTGCCATAACTTCCGGGCTGGCACCCGGCTCGGACGCCCTGACGAAGATGAAGGGAAGATTGACCTGGGGCAGCGGCGACACCGGAAGTCCAACGTACGCCGCGAACCCCAACAGCAGTATGCCCGCTGCCAGCAGCGACGTGCCTATTGGCCGAAGAACAAATGGACGGCTAAGGTTCATTCAGCCGGACGGCCGATTGGCCGCGCTGCCGCACGGGATACCCAGAATCGGAGTCCGCGCGCCCACCGATCCATGTACAGGTAAATCACCGGTGTCGTGTACAACGTCAGCCATTGACTCAAAAGCAGACCGCCCACGATGGCAATGCCAAGCGGCTTGCGAAGCTCTGACCCTGTTCCGCTCTGAAGAGCCAAGGGAAGCGCGCCAAGCAGTGCGGCCATCGTGGTCATCATGATCGGGCGGAAGCGCAACAGGCAGGCCTGAACAATAGCTTGCTCGGGTGAAGCGCCCTCCTTGCGCTCCGCATCCAACGCAAAATCGATCATCAGGATCGCATTTTTCTTGACAATACCGATCAGCAGAACAATGCCTACCATCGATACGATCGTAAGTTCCTTGCCGGTCAACAACAGTGCCAGCAGAGCCCCCACCCCGGCGGACGGCAACGTGGAAAGAATCGTGACGGGATGGATATAGCTCTCGTAGAGAACGCCGAGAACGATATAGATCACGACCACCGCAGCGAGGATAAGCCAGATATCCCCAGTCACCGCGTGCTGGTATTGCAAGGCCGCACCGGTAAAGCGTGTTTCAACGGATTTCGGGAACCCGATCCGTGCCTGAGCCGCCCTGATTGCCGGGAGCGCCTCCGATAGGGAAGCCCCTTTTGCGAGGTTGAAAGACACCGTAGCGGCGGGCATCTCTTCCCGATGCATCACGACCAGCGGCCCGTTCCGGATCTGCTCGGAAACAACTGCCGCAAGGGGAACCATCGGCGAAGAACTGACGTTCACCGGAGGTAACAGGGAAGAATTAGCATTGGGGTTGGCGCTACTGTTAGTAGGCGACGCCAGGACGGCATTGACGTAGAGCTTTGACAACGCGCTCGGTGAGTTGCGGAATGCCGGGGGCACCCCCATGACAACGCGGTACTCATTGCTCTGGGTATAGATCGTTGTGATCTGGCGCTGGCCAAAGGCATCGTACAGCGTGTCATCGATCGCCTGCATCGACACACCAAGGCGACTTGCCATATTCCTGTGGATGTGCAGGTGCAGCTGCAGACCCTGCGCCTGCTGATCGCTGCTGACGTCTGCGAGTAACGGAATGTGCGACAACGCATTGACAAGCCTCGGCGTCCAACGATCCAACTGCTCGGCATCCGTATCCCGCAAGACATACTGGTACTGTGTTCGACTGGCGGTGCTGGAAATTTCCACGTCCTGCACCGGATGCAGATAGAGCGACAGTCCGGGAACTGCGGCGGCTTCGCGACCGATCCGGGATATCGTCCGGTCAAGGCTGTCGTTGCGCACGGACCTGGGCTTCAACACAATGCTGAGTTGCCCCTGATTGAGGGTCGGATTGACGGTCCCCGCGCCGACGAACGCAGAAACGCTTTGTACGTCGATATCTTTCCGAATCGTTGCGGCCAGCCGCTCCGTCCGTAAGCGCATGGCCGAAAACGAGATGCTCTCAGGCGCCTGAACCGTTCCAATCAGCAACCCTGTATCCTACTCCGGCAGCAATCCCTTGGGAACCACGTGATACAGAAGGACCGTGGCGCCCAGGGTTGCAATGCTCAGTATCAGTACTGCGAATCGATGGCGCAGAACCCAGTGCAAGCTGGCCCCGTAAGCCGCCAGCGTGCCTTCGAAGACTCCCTCACTCCATCGAAACAGGCGGCTGCCGGTCTTGGACCGGTTTTCCGCGCGCAGCAACTTTGAACACATCATCGGAGTCAGCGTCAGTGATATGAACGCCGAGAGAACGACGGCGATCGAAAGCACCAGTGCGAACTCCCGGAAAAGGCGCCCTACCAGGCCGGGCATCAACAGAAGCGGGATAAAAACGGCGATCAGGGAAACGGTCAGCGACACGACCGTGAAACCGATCTGCTTCGCGCCAAGCAGAGCGGCTGCGTGTGGTGACTTTCCCTGCTCAATGTAGCGCACGATGTTCTCGATCATCACGATGGCATCATCGACGACGAAACCGGTGGCGACCGTCAGCGCCATCAGTGAGAAATTGTCGATGGAAAAACCACACAACGCCATGACACCGAATGTTCCGACGAGAGAAAGCGGCAATACCACGCTGGGTATGACGGTCGCCCACAGCTTGCGAAGGAACAGAAACATCACCATGATGACGAGGATTCCCGTCAGCAGCAGCGTGAACTGCACGTCCCTCACCGAGGCCCTGATGGTCCGGGTTCGATCCGACAACAGTCGCAGATGAATCGAACGTGGCAACTGGCTAGTCAACTGGGGTAGCAAGGCTTTGACCGCGTCAGCTGTCGCGACGATATTTGCGCCGGGTTGACGTCTTATGTCGATGAGGATTGCCGGTTTTCCGTCCGCCCATGCTGCCAACTGATCGTTTTCAGCACCGTTGAACACCCTGGCCACGTCAGAAAGCCTCACAGGCGCGCCGTTCTCATAAGCAATGACTACGCGGCTATATGCGCGCGCGGAACGAATCTGGTCGTTGGAGGCGATCGTGTAGTTTCGCAAAGGCCCGCTAAAACTCCCCTTGGGCGCATTGACGTTGGCCTGCACCAGCGCCGCACGTATATCCTCCAGGGACAGGCCAAGCGATGCGATCGCCGCCGGGTTTACTTGCACACGCACGGCTGGCTTTTGATTGCCCTCAATGGTAACAAGCCCTACTCCGGATACCTGGGACAGCTTCTGTGCAAGCAGTGTGTCGACGAGGTCGTTAACCCGGTATAGCGGCATCGTGCGCGAGGTAACGGCCAGCGTCAGGATCGGCGCATCAGCAGGGTTGACCTTGTGGTACACCGGCGGATAGGGAAGGTTGGACGGGAGTATCCCCCTGGTCGCATTGATGGCCGACTGCACGTCCTGCGCGGCGTTATCAATATTCCGCCCCAGGTCAAACCGCAGCGTTATATCCGACACACCGTACGAACTGCTCGAGACCATCGACGACAAACCGGAAATCTGGCCAAGCTGGCGTTCCAATGGGGTCGTGACCAAGGACGCCATGACCGCTGGCCCGGCCCCTGGGTATTGGGTTGTCACCTCGATCGTCGGGAAATTTACGGATGGCAGCGCCGAAACCGGTAGCAGCTGGTAACCAAGCAGGCCCAGCAGAAAGATCGCTGCCATCAACAGGGAAGCGGCGACCGGACGCTCGATGAATGGTTTCGATATACTGATCGTGTCCAAACCCGTCGCCGCTGGGACTCGATCCGGACCCCTGTGTGCGGCAGCCACGTCAGCTCGAACGCCCCTGGTGCACGACGCTCTCTGATGTCGCGCGGTCCGGCCCTTGTCGGATCTTGACCCCAGGAGCTAGTTCGTAGGCACCGTTGATCACCACATGCTCTCCTGCCCGTAAACCGGTTATTACATGCGTAACTCCATCCTGGGTGCGGCCGACGGTGACGTCTTTCAGCTTCGCGACATCGCTCGGCCCGACTACGTAGACATAGGGGCCGTTCGGCCCACGCTGGATCGCAGCCATGGGGACCACCGGTACCGATGAGAGTGTGCTGACAAGAATCCGCACGTTCACAAATTCACCTGGCCAGAGGCGCTCTTCGGGGTTGGCAAAGATCGCCTTGAGCTCGATAGTTCCCGTGCTCTGATCAATCTGGTTATTTATCGCGAGCAGCTTGCCTCTGGCCAAAACCTGGTTGTTGTCCCGACTCAACGCTTCAACGAGGAGACGCGATGCGGCGTCATGCTCCCGTAGCACGGGCAGATCTTGCTCTGGCAAGGTAAAAACCAGTGCAATCGGTTGTATCTCGGTAATCGTTACGATGCCGGCGGTATCACTCGGTGACACGAGGTTGCCGACGTCGATCTGCCGCAAGCCAAGGCGACCTGATATCGGCGCCTTGATACGGGTGTACGAAAGCTGGATCCGATCCGATTCCACCGCTGCGTTGTCGCCTTCAACCAAGGCCGAGTATTGCGATACCAACTGGTGTTGCTGGTCAAGCTGCTGACGGGAGATATAACCCTTTGGCGCCAGACGCTCGTAACGTCGGAGATCCTGACGCGCACTAATCAGTTGCGCCCGGTCCTGAGCCAGTTTCGCAAGTCCCTGAGCCAGAGTGGCCTCAAATGGACGGGGATCGATCTGGGCAATCAACTGGCCTTTCTTTATCTTCGCGCCTTCCTTGAACGGAACGCTGACAAGCTGACCGGAGATCTGCGCTCTTACCGTTACCGTGTTCAGTGCCTCGACCGTACCCAACCCGTCGAGCCACACGGGAAAACGCCGGTTTGAAACAACGGCGAGCACGACTGGGACAGGACCCTTGGCATTTGTCTGCGAGTGCGCCGTTCGCCCTCTTCCTTGATCGCTTCTGGATTTGGCGCCAGCAAGTTGGTGATG
>OFHJ01000496.1_pt1 | contig 14977 bp, 14 predicted proteins | sample 1522001 | NCBI WGS metagenome assembly OFHJ01 (sample SAMEA2464838, study PRJEB22497) | soil metagenome | biome: Grassland; feature: Farmland; material: Clay | place: Australia | collected 2013-02-01 | depth 1.2 m | reverse complement strand
GGCTGCCGGGTCTGCTCAACAGCGCCATGCTTGAATTCGGCGCTGAACCTCCTTCGCTTCGACATGAACACTCCTTTCGGCCATTATCGGCCTTCTCGAAAGTGTCCGCGTTATCGGGGTAGAACCCGCACGCCATCAGACTGGAATCGGTCGTTTACCAGATAGACCCATTGTCGGCTAACCTCGAACCGCCTCGCAATCTCGGTCGGCCGATCCCCTCGCTCCAGCGCCCTCAGTACGCGATCCCGCAAATCCTGAGAATACGTTTGCATGGCTCCTCCTGACTCCTAAGAGTACAGAAGAAAGCTTAATGCATCGTCAATAATTAAATCAAAACTGCTCTAGGCGTTAAATAGGCCGCTCCTGGCTAGACCACAGCGGGGATGCGGTTCTTGGCGGATCAAGTTGTGCCAATAACAAGGGGTTTGGGCGAGAGAGGGCGCATTGCGACTCTAATGCAAACTTTCCCAGACGCGCAATTAGGGTTCTGACGCCCCCCAATTAACCATGATCGAGTCGCTGGCGTTGCTAGCCGAGGGCGCTCCGTTGTCCCCGCTGCCGCTATATATCGCCGTGCCTCTAGCGAAGGAAACGACGGGAACGTCCGTCTAGCGGACAGAGCGTTCGGTAGCGGCTTGACGCAACGTCGCCTCTGCTTGTTGATTGATCAACCAACCCCGGCGTCACCAGCAATTCGAGGTAGAGCGTCATTCATAACGCAAGCCGGCGAAGCGGCTCAGAAACAGCGCGCCGGCCGTACCGATTGCCCCAGACAGAAGATAGAGTGCAACGTAGTTGACGCCGAGATGATAGGCAATAGCCAGTGCAACAAGCGGTGCAAACCCGGCCCCAAAAAACCACCCGAGATCGGATGTGATCATTGCGCCGGTATAGCGGTGATTCCTTCGGAAGGCCGAATTAACGACGCCGGCTGCTTGCGCATGCGAGAAGCCGAGCAATGCAAAACCGATGATCACGAAGGCGTAGCCTGCTTTAATGCCTCCATGCAGGAACAGAGGCACGAAGCCGCAGAAGATGGCAATACATATTGCACATATGGCCAGAGTTTTACGTCGGCCAATTCGGTTAGCGATCTCACCGGACATCACCATACACAGTGTAGCTGCGACTGCTCCAGCAATTTGTGCGATCAGGAATGCGCCTATTGACTGAGTCGTGAAGAGCAGTGCCCAGGAGAGGGCAAAGATGCTCGCCACGTTAAAAAGCGCGTAGCTTCCTAAGGGCGCGAAAGTACCGAGAAATATATTGCGGCCCTCAGTTTGAAGCACCTCACCAATCAGGGACGGTCGTAGTTCCTCCGCCTCAAAAAGCGTTTCGAGTTCCTTGCTCCCTATCAGGAGCAATCTCGCAAAAAGCGAGATTCCGCTGATGGAAAACGCGACAAAAAATGGATAGCGCCAACCCCAGCGTATAAATTCACCATGGGACAACGCCATGTCCAAATAGGCAAACAGGCCTGCAGCCAGAATAAAGCCGATAGGGGCTCCCAGTTGCGCGACCATTGCGTACGAGCCTTTTCGATTCGGAGGTGAACGTAAGGTCAACAGCGAGGGCAGGCCGTCCCAACTACCCCCGATGGCGAATCCTTGCCCGAAACGAAAGAAGGCTAGTCCGAAGATCGAAAACCACCCGATGGTGGCGTACTCGGGAAGAAAGCCAATGCCAATGGTGGCGGTTGCTAAAATGATCAGTGCACCCGTTAGCTTTACGCGTCGGCCAAAGCGCCGATGGATAAATGCAAAAAAAATGGAGCCCATGGGCCTCGCTACAAAAGCGATGGAAAATATGGCTAGGGAATCGAACACACCGTCGATCCTCCCGGCGAACGGGAAAAAGGCAAACGGGAATACGAGGACAGCGGCGATGCCAAAAACAAAAAAATCAAAAAAATCCGCAATGCGTCCAATAACGACGCCCACGGCGAGTTCAGGCAAGCTGATTTCGTGCGATCGTACTGGATATGCGTCTTTATCCCGATGGGAAAACGGTGAGGTTGCAGAGGTTGCTTGCGTGGGTGCCATAGTGCTGAGCGTCTTTATGCGGTTTTAAAAAAGTTTTGGGTTCTAGCAGGAGTGCAGTCAGATGAGAGTGCAGAGTATCATAAGGCTCCCGGTCCACTCATGGTAGCCTCGACCGTTTCGTCCGGCGATTGTATAATTCAAAAACAGGCTCGTCAGCGGGCCTGTCTTTATTCCTGAGCGTTGCACGAACATGCCCGCAAAAATCTTACGCAATCTTCTGATCCTGCCGTTGGCAATCACGCTTGGCGGCTGCAATTTGGTGCTCCTGCACCCCTCGGGGACTCCAGGGAAAGAGGAAAGTGTCCTATTCATTATTTCGGCGGTACTAACGGGTGTGATTATCATTCCGGTATTGATTGCGATCGCGGTGATCGCGATCCGGTACCGGCATTCAAACAAGAACGCACGCTACGAACCCGAATGGGATCACTCGAATCGGCTGGAGTTGCTGATGTGGGCGGCCCCGATACTTATCATCACGGTTCTTGGTGCAGTGACCTGGGTTGATTCCCATAAGTTGGATCCATTTCGCCCTTTGAGTAGGGTGGAAGCGGTTTCAGCGGGATCACCAGCTGTGAATCCGGTGTCCCCTGTTAAGCCACTGACCATCGATGTGGTGTCTCTTGAATGGAAGTGGTTGTTTTTCTATCCGCGCTACGGCATAGCAACGGTGAATCAGGTCGCTGCCCCCGTCAACGTACCGATTACGTTCAACCTTACTGCCACGACGATGATGAATTCCTTCTTTATTCCGGCACTGGCCGGTCAGATCTACAACATGCCCAATATGCAGACACAGCTGCATGCCGAGATCAACAAGGTCGGAAACTATCGCGGCTTTTCCGCCAATTTTAGTGGTCACGGATTCACGAATATGCGCTTTCGCTTTCTCGGACTGACTGCCAAAGGATTTTCACATTGGGTCCGGGTTGTGGAGACGACCGGAACCAAACTTTCGCGTCAGACTTATCTGGGACTAGCGAAGCCGTCTAGTAGTGTGCCCGTTCATTACTACGCGAGTTATATGCCTGGTTTGTACAACAGGATTCTGAATCGTTGTGTGAAACCCGGACAGCTTTGTCTGTACCAAGTCATGGCGATCGATGCGCAGGGCGGACGACCGATCAAGAATGACTAATGCTTTATTCCGATGACGGTGCACTTTAAAGCGTGTACAAACGAGGTTCTTCATGGTACGGGTTACCGCGAACAACCAGATTCACTACTTTGATCGTGTAGGGCCAAAACGATGCTGATGCCTCATCGCTCTTCAGTGCTGAATTTTATTTTCGGACGGCTCACCCTGAGTGCGATTCCGTATACCAATCCGATTCTCATCTGGGTAATGCCGGCTGTGGTCGTAATGACCATTGTGTTGCTTGCAAGCGTCACGTATTACGGAAAATGGGGTTATCTGTGGCGCGAGTGGTTCACAACCATGGACCACAAGAGGATTGGCATCATGTATCTGATCCTCGCCGTCGTGATGCTTGTACGGGGTTTTGCCGACGCACTCATGATGCGACTGCAGCAGGGGATGGCTTTTGGGAGCAATCTGGGTTACCTGCCTCCACACCATTACGACCAGATCTTCTCCGCACATGGCTCGATCATGATCTTCTTCGCAGCCATGCCAATCATCATCGGTTTGATGAACTTTGTTATGCCCCTGCAGATAGGTTCGCGGGACGTGGCATTCCCGCTTCTCAACAATTTCAGCTTCTGGATGACGGCCGGTGGAGCTATGTTATTCATGATCTCCTTGTTCGTCGGTGATTTCGCGCGTACCGGGTGGCTCGCGTACCCGCCGGTTTCCGAACTGAAACAGAGCCCCGGGGTTGGGGTTGACTACTACATATGGGGATTGCAGTTGTCGGGCGTTGGAACGCTTTTGACCGGCATTAATTTTCTCGTAACGATACTTCGAATGCGCGCGCCAGGCATGACGTTAATGAAGATGCCTTTGTTTACGTGGACTTCGTTGTGTACCAGCGCCCTTATCGTTGCGGCATTCCCGGTCCTTACTGCCACCTTGGCGCTCCTGGCGGCCGATCGCTACCTCGGTACGCATTTCTTCACCAACGCCTTGGGCGGCAACCTGATGCTGTACATCAACTTCATCTGGATCTGGGGACACCCCGAGGTATATATCCTGATCCTTCCACTATTCGGTGTGTACTCGGAAATTGTTGCGACGTTCTCCGACAAGCGGCTGTTCGGCTATACGTCGATGGTCTACGCGACGGTAGTCATCATGATTCTTTCCTACCTCGTCTGGCTCCATCATTTCTTTACGATGGGCTCGGGTCCAACCATCAATGCATTCTTCGCCCTGACGACGATGCTTATTTCGATCCCTACGGGGGTCAAGTATTTCAACTGGTTGTTTACGATGTACCGTGGACGGATCCGATTCGATGTACCAATGCTTTGGACGATGGGATTTCTCTTTACGTTTGCAATTGGAGGCATGAGCGGCGTGATGCTTTCAGTGGCGCCGTCTGATTTTATACTTCATAACAGCCTGTTTGTGGTCGCCCATTTCCATAATGTGATTATCGGCGGAGTAGTCTTCGGCTTCTTTGCCGCCGTGAATTACTGGTTTCCGAAGGCAACTGGATTTCACATGGATCCGTTTTGGGGGAAGGTGACGTTCTGGTTCTGGCAGATCGGCTTCTGGGTGGCGTTCGCGCCGCTCTACGTACTTGGGTTAATGGGAGTGACGCGCCGCCTCAGCCACTTTACGGACCCAAGTCTGCAGATTTGGTTTCGAATCGCAGAGGCTGGATCGATATTGATTCTCCTCGGAATTCTGGCATTCCTCATGCAGATCTATGTCAGTTTCCGTGATCGTGAAAGACTTAGAGATAAGACTGCTGGCGATCCGTGGAATGGACGAACGCTGGAGTGGTCAACGACATCTCCTCCGCCTCCCTACAATTTCGCATTCACCCCAATCGTGCATGAACGTGATGCATGGACGGACATGAAACGGCGCGGAATTCAACCACCTATGCAAGGTTTCAACCGCATACATATGCCTAGAAACACAGGAACGGGCCTGATCATGGGCGCGCTTGCGACCATATGTGGGTTTGGATTGATTTGGTACATTTGGTGGATGGCGGCGCTGTCGTTTACAGGATTCGTAGCGGTAGTGATCTGGCACTCCTTTAATTACCGCCGTGACTATTACATTCCCTCCGAGGTTGTTGACCGTACCGAGCGCGGAAAACTTCACGATCTCAATCCGGAGGTAATTTAATGAGTGCGACCGAGCTTGATGCTGCAGGGGTAGTCTCTCAGAACTACTTTGTAACCGAGGAGGATCATCCTGAGAACGGATCTGTCCTCGGGTTCTGGATCTACCTCATGAGCGACGCCTTCATCTTTGCGGTGCTGTTCGTGAGTAATGCAGTTCTCGGTGCAAATTACGCGGCTGGACCGTCGGGCAAGGATGTTCTGGACCTCGGTGGGTTGGCGGCGAACACGGCAATGCTGCTTCTGTCATCGGTCACGTATGGTTTTGCCATGCTGGAGATGAGGAAAAGCCGGAAGAACACGACACTGGCATGGCTTGCCATCGCAGGACTTTTCGCTGCCGCATTTATTGGGCTGGAAATTCATGAGTTCATCGACATGGTGTCGATGGGGGCCGGACCGGATCGGAGCGCCTTTCTGTCCAGTTTCTTTATTCTAGTGGGAACCCATGGAACCCATGTTACCTTCGGTATCATCTGGCTGATTACATTGATGGTCCAGGTGTCCCGCTACGGACTGACGGCTGACAACTGTCGTCGTTTGACCTGCTTGAGCTTGTTCTGGCATTTTCTCGATCTTGTTTGGGTCGGCGTTTTCAGTTTTGTTTATCTCGTGGGGGTTCTGCGATGAGCAGTACATCTGACGATTTTCGTGGATCGGATGCTGGACAACACGCTCATATTGGTCATGGGGGGGGTGATTCCTCGCATGGTACCTTGCGAGATTACCTGACTGGATTTGTTTTGGCGGCAGTGCTGACGGTGATCCCGTTTTGGCTGGTGATGGGTCACGTATGTCGCAGCAAGTCAGTCACCATTGGGCTGGTACTCGGCTTGGGCATGGTGCAGATTTTTGTACACATGAAATACTTTTTGCACCTGAATTCCAGATCAGAAGGGGGGTGGCGGCTGATGAGCCTTCTTTTGACCGTGGTATTAGTCGTAATCGTTCTCGGCGCATCGCTCTGGGTTATTTTGACCGAAAATAGCATGATGATGAATATGACGATTTTGCATTCACATCATGCAGCTGCACATCTTTCGTGACGCGGTCTGACAATACTGATTCACCGACCGACTGGACTCCACACTCCGCAAGAACGTTAATTATCTGGTCGATTGCTGCTTTTTTGGCGTTCTCGCTTTGTATCCTTCTCGGCAACTGGCAGTTAAGAAGAAGGGATCAAAAGCGATCGCTGAATCGCGAGATCTACCTGCACGCGCAAGCACTGCCGGTTCCCGCGCCGGGGCCAATAAAATGGTCTGCAGTCCACTTGCGGAAAGAACGGTATCGCCACGTCCGCGTGACGGGAAAATTTTTGAACCGGGAGCAGACCCTCGTTCACGGAACAAGCCGGCTCGGTTATGGCTACTGGGTCATGACTCCGGTCAAGACGTCTCGCGGGTTCATTGTGTTCGTCAACCGGGGGTACATACCGGGCTCACTTCCGGGAACGAGCCAATTCCGCTCCATGCCTGAGCCAAGAGGCCTCGTATCCGTTGACGGGTATCTGCGATTAACCGAGACGCATGGCGGCTTCCTGAGGCCGAATCAGCCAGCAAAGGGTCAATGGTATTCCCGCGATGTCATTGCCATCGCCACGTCGCTAAATCTTCCACTCCAGAAAGTTGCACCCTATTTCATAGATGCAGATGCTGCTGCTCAACGTGGTCACTGGCCGGTAGCTGGATTGACCGTAACGCATTTCCGGAACAACCACTTGTCTTATGCGATCGGGTGGTTTGTGCTTGCGTTGGCAGTCGTGTCGGCAGCAGCTCTTTCCGGTATGCAGGAATGGCGTTCGCGTCGCGCTAAGAGGCACTGAGAAACACGCTGGAACGGTGTGTTCCCATTTGCCGGTTAGTGACGGCATCGCGATCAGCGTCCTGTTTCGCGTTCTAAGGTGTTCACGAGGGTGGCTGACAGTCCGGCTGACTTGTTCAGTAGTTTGTTTCAGCCTGGGGATACCTTTGTATCCTGCATAGGGGGTTCATGAAGACGCATTTTCCCGATGTTCCCTTGATCGTCGAGGAGGCCTTAGCGCACTGTGGCACGGGATTTCAGCCGTCATCCGGATTGAATGGCTAGGTTGACAGTCACCTTATGGTGTTAACCGCCGAGAGTGCGGTTTCGGCCGGCCGATTTAGAGCTGTATAGCCGCGTATCGGCGGTACGGTAGAGTTTTTCCCAACTGGTTCCGTCTGCGCCGAATTCGCACACCCCAGCGCTCAATGTGAGCTGAATCGCGTGACCTTGGTAATAATAGGGGTCCTTTTCGAGATTCCGGCGAAGATCTTCTGCGATCCTTCGTGCAATGTCCCCCGGCGTTCCTGGAAGGAGGACCGCAAATTCTTCACCGCCGACACGGGTCGCCAGATCAATCGTACGAAGACGATTGATTAATGTCTGAGCAACGAATGCTAGTGCGCCATCACCCGCATCATGCCCGTAGCGGTCATTGACCGACTTGAAGTGGTCGAGGTCAATGAGAATGAGTGACAGAGGTGTTCCATCCTGCAAGGCGCGTTCTTTCTCCCGTGAAAAAACGTTCGCAAGCTTTTCACGGTTCCACAGGCCAGTTAGCGGGTCACGAAGCGTTCGATCCAGAATGTGATTAACCGAAGATGAATGTCGTAGAGAATAGAGGTGGCACACTAAAAACAACATCAGTGCCGGTACCAACGCGTGCGCTGCATACCGGGGGTTAAGACGGTAATGCGCCGCTTGTGCGCCCAAGAAATACATCAATACCGCTGCTGCCAACGACGCGAAGGTGAAGGGAAAAGCCCACTGTATCTCCAGCAGAATGTAGGCTAGGACAGGAATCAGGGCTAGAGAACTTGCTGCTCCTGGTTGGATTCCAGGGGTGATCAATGTTGCCAAGATGTTGATTACGACCGCTGACAGGTAGACCAGGGAAGTGATCAGCGACCAGCCCCCGCCGTGAACGATGATTAGGAGTGCAAGGGAGACCAGCAAAAGGACACCGTTGACAAGAACCAACGTCACTGCTCCGAGGTGGAGGTTGACAAGTAGGAGCAGAGCGGCAACCAGGAAAGTTCCGGCCAGGATAATAGGGAACAGGTAGCGGCTGATTCCTGTTCCTGGTGACAGCATTGGTATGGCAGTTTTCACCAGCGCTCCATCGTGAGTGAAGTGAAACACAACCTAACGAAATAATGAACCCATGTTCGAGAGCACGAACGCGACATCCACCCGCCAAGTCAATATCCATATGCTGCGGTTAGCCAAATAAAATCAGCTTCGTATTGCCTTCTTTGTGTGCTGCTTTTTCGCGTCAGGATACCAAAATGAGGCCTTTTTGGCAGCAGCTATTTTCCGAGAAAGAAAGCCGTTATTTGCGCGGGATTCCATTGGTAAGTGTGTGACGTGGGGTGAACGGATTGCTACCAACGGCACTTAGATCAATAGCCGATTCTTGGTATTACATATATCGGTTTGGACTGGATCGTGGACTAATGGTCATAGCCCTCGTTATTCGACTTGCCACTGGTTTGGTTGTTCAAATAAAGCGATCAAAGCGGCTAGGCGCCGCGCACTGTTTCGCCGATGGGGCCTACGCAATTTGCTAGACCGGGAGGTCATACCTGACGATTACCGCGGCGCTTGCGATAACTGTAGACTCATTGGGCTTATCGCCAGGGATGTCGAGCCCACCTTTGACTGCCTTAACCGAGATTTTTCCATAGGGAAGTGCTGCTTCAACGGCGAGCGCATCGATTTCCTCTGGTTTCTGAACGCCGACAATGACTTCTACCTCCATCATTTCGACGTCCAGGTTCAGTGTCCATATGAAGCTCAGATAGCTGTGGTGAATTGCGTCTTCCACCGCACGGATCGCTGCCTTGGTGTAATTAGCGCCCTGCAGATCGTTGCCGCTACCGATTTCAAGAAATAGCCGCCTTGCCTTCATTGAAGTCTCCCTTGTTTTGTGATTTGTAGAGGACGTGGCCTTGCTATCGGAAGGGCGATCAGGTGCCTGAGACGATGCCGAACACGATGTTAAGTCCGTGTATCATAATACCGGTCGATTTGCTAGATTGATTTTGGCTATCTGTTGTTATCATGTCTTCGCATTTTGTGGCATTAGGGCAGTTCTTGCCGGTGGAACGTCGACGCAACCACATCAACGTCAGCTCGAGACGACGCATACGATGTATTTGTGCATTGCCCGACACAAACACACAGGATCCGAGATCGACGTAGGATTACGGTAGGTATGGAATATAAACGGTCATTAACCAATACTGTAGTGTTGCTGCAGACCGGTACTCGCGGTGGGTGTCTAACTCTTTATTGCGACAGGGGATCCGATGTTGGGAGGTTCCAGGTGAACCTGATCGATCGGTCAGCAGCAGTTTTGGGCGATACTGATAGTAGCCAACGTGATTCACGCGCGATGAGTTCCGTTGACGAAGCGTTCTCTTATCTCGACCGATATCCGTGGCATCAGTTCACTCCACATGTAATACACCCAGAGGTGCAGTCGTTCGTTTGGGAGGTTATCAACAAACGATTCGAGAAGGGACTCGTACCGCAATCAGCGATGGCTCAATGGAAGCGTTGTTGTGCCGCTCCCGGGCCGTTCGCCGCTGCGCCTTTGACGGGAAGAGACTCAAGTGGTCGTTCGGATGCCCCTCGTATGGCAACGAACGTGGTCAATATTTCTACGAAGTTGGTCGATGATGATGGTCACGCCACGCCCGAGTTGGGTGACCCCCTCGGAGTAGTGCCGTTTTCCTTCCCCGATGTCACGTGGATGGATGCCAAGCATTTCCGTCGCGCGGTCGAATGCGGTTTAGTGGAAATGGATCAAAATGCTTCATCTCGCACTTTTACCGATCAAGTGACGAGCACCCTATCCGAAATGTGGCCGGATCACAATTATCCGATACCTGTCGTTCGAACGGTGGAACACGTTATTGCGGTTGCAGCGTTGGCACGCCTTCATCTGGACTTTGGCTGGCCAAAGGAGTGCTTGGCCTGCCATCCGCTTGGATCCTCGTTTTCTATAACTGCCTCCATCTTGCCGAAATCGAACTCGGTTCATATTGCGTGTTGCGTTCGTAAAAGCGTTGATGAACTTGCACGGTTGGTGGCGAGCATGATGATCGTTGGTAGGGGCATGCCATTACCCTCGAAGGTCGCATCCGATGAGCGAAAAACCGTGCAGCGTTGGCTTCAGGATTTTCGGCGAGATTTTCTGCCCTTATTCTGGGCAATCGGGCCGGCAGGGGAGGGCTCGCTCTACCAGATTTCCTGTTTGAATGGTTTTCTTCGATTAAATAAGGTTGCGGACCCCTTGTCTCAGTTGACTTATCCCGGCACACGCTGCGCAATCAGTGGTTGGCGGCCGGTTGAGTCGGCAGCTTGTGCCCGGTGACGAAGGGCGGAACGCTCGCAGTGCTGATTTCCGAGATCACAAGGGTAACCAGATGGCAGGTTGGAAGCGACGTCGCAGCCTGGCCGATAGCATTTTGTGTTTTGTTAGCACATATGTATTAGGAAGGTCGTGACGCGGAGCCTTGATCTTGGCCCGAACATTTCGGCGTTTCTCGTTATGATTGCGTGGAGTGAAATCGGGCCGACTTTGTTGGAGGAAACAGACGACGGCTATAACGTCCTCGTCGGATCAACGCCGGGCCGGCCCTTTGACCTTCTGCAGTTACCGAGCTTTCCCTTGCCACTACACGCTCAACGGAAGCAGGACGTTATCAGTTTCTGAGGCGGTACTGGGGATCACTACCGAAGGCGGCTGAAGTTGCGCGATTTCAGTCCCCAATTGCAGGACCGATGGGCCGTGCAACTGATCCGGGAATGCATCGCGGAAGAGGCAATACAAAGCGGCGGCATTATTCGCGGCATTTATCTTTGTGGCTCGCGGTGGGCCAGTCTTCCGGGTAATAGTTACGGTCAGCATCAAACCCAGATCGGCCACCTGCTGGCAGCGTATTATCAAGCGCGAAGGCGAGCCTGAATCATCGGATAACTCCGCTGGCCATAGAGGGTGGACCCACGCCTCTGAGTCCACGTCCCTGGGGCGGGGGTGCGCTTTTTGACGGTTTTTTGAAACGGGTGAAATAGTAATATTTTTCGATAACCCCCAACACATAACTTCGCGATTGTGGCGAAACTCGGTAGTCAGCTTCAGCGATCGTTTTGGCCCCTGAGTGATACGCTGCAAGGGCCAGGCTGAGATTACCGCTATACTGGTGAAGCAGTAATGCAAGGTATCTGGTGCCGCCCCAGATGACCTGATCTGCATCGAACGGCCTTGATACTCCCATTTGCGCCGCTGTATCCGGCATAAGCTGCATCAATCCTTCGGCCCCGGTGGATGAAACTGCTCTGGCGTTGAATCGGCTTTCTTGGTCGCAGACCGCCAAAATCAACGCCGGAGGGACATCGTAATGACGCCCAGCCTGATTTGCCAGTCTGACATACTGGGGATTGATCCCTTGAGGAACGATGATTCGTGAATAAGTAGTTGAGGGTTGAAAGACTGCGGAACGCATGTACCATGCATGCTGAAACCCTGTGCAGCCGCTGAGCAGGATCGTTATCAGGTAGGCCGCTATCAACCGTCGAACCGGTATCGGTTGGCTGCGACAGGGATGATCTGCCGATTTTTGGAGATCAGGTTTAAAGCGGTTAGGATTGGCCAGTTCGATGGCTGCCGTGTTCGGAAGTTGGGTCGCTTTATCCATCACCGCAGGTTATTAGACGCGCCCTGCAGTTCTGCAATGATAGGGTTCTCTAGGTGGCTCGCGGCTCTCACCGCAGTTTTGTTTCGTTTGTATCAAAATTGCCGTTCTTAATAAGAAGAAACGTTCGGTGCTGCAGCGATCCAGGTGGTCAGACGCCGTTTGTTCCGACCGAAGAGTGTGCTGGCAGAGTTGGGATCGGAATAATACTGCGAACGTGGGCCGGCGGTAAGCAGATTCCACGACTACTGCAGGCTTGAATCTGAACGATAACGGCTAAAGAGCCGGCAGCGCGCGCCAGCTTGAGGGTCGACGGTGGAAGGCTTGCCCGCAACATGGTTCCGTTCGAGTATACGCGAACATTAGTGTGGTCAAGCCTGATGTTACTTGGTTCCCCCCGCGGATAATTATCCATTTTGAAAGCGATATCGTGACCGGCAACTTTTATTCTTACGGCCGTGGGAATCAGGAAACCGAGGGAGGGTGGGTTGGCATTTACATGCCAGCCTTTTGCAATCGATAGCCTGATAAGAACGACCGAAGATGTTGCTTCCCTAGATAGCCAGGCATGGACTTCGACCTTGCTGTTGCTTCTAGGGAGGATTGATCTTCCTTCCTCATCTGCGTAAGCGAGCCGGGCGAGAGGGTGATCCCCTGACGTTGGATTATGGTCAAGGTGGGGTTGAAATGGATGAAAAGCTAAGTAGGCCCCGGCGAGAATAGCTAGCGCAGCCACAATAATGCCAGCTCCAATGAGCTTTCGGGGGTTCATGACTGGCCCGCTTGTTGAATGGCAAGCTCCAACGCCTGTGCCGTGAAAAGCCCCGAGAATCGTTTCACAACCGTGCCATTATTAGAAATTACTACAGCATAAGGAAGGCCGTCACCTCCGTCCTTGCGCAGTAACAGTTCGAGTTGTCGATTTGGCCGTGTGAGATCTGCACGCAGAGCAACAAGCTTATTCCGTCGTGCAGACTTGACTACGGGTGCAGAGGTATAAACCGTATTTTCCAGCACTTGGCAATTGATGCACCACGCCGCCGTAAATTCGAGAAGCAAGGGACGATGCGCGAGCCGGGCCTGCGTTATGGCGCGGTTACTAAAGGCAACCCAATGCAAGGTTTCACTATCGGCTGGTGCTGATAGGGGAGTCAGATGAAAGGGAATCACACCGACCGCGACCGCAAATGCTGCCACTATATTCGAAGCACGGGAATGATCCACACAGAACACATACAAGGCCCATACAACTAGGGTGGCTATCCAAGTGATCCAGAGCCAGTAAGTGACCTCTGACGAGACCAGGCTACCAGTGAAAAATACTGCTCCAGCAAACAGGCCGAATGCCATCGCTTGTCTTATCCGCTTCGACCAGACACCTGAACGCGGTAACCGCTGTAACAGCTCGGGTCGCCAAAGCAGGAAAAAGTACGGCAGTCCAAGTCCAAGCCCGATGAGTGCAAACAGACTAATAATGGTGACCGGTCGGTGAGCGATCGCAAACATGAGGACACCGCCGAGAAACGGGCCGGTACAGGAACTAGCCAACAAAGCGCTAAAAGCTCCAGAGGCTAATGGCTCCAGATAGCGTCCCCCGGGAATCTGCTGAGCAAATTGTGGGACGGGCAAGCGGACGTCGATAAAGGTGCAAAGTGCAAATCCGGAGAGAAGTCCAATCAGTGTGATCAGGAACCAACGGGATTCAAAGAAATTGCCCCATGTCCAATGCAGGGTTGCGGTGACAATACCGAGTGCGAGGAAGAAAAGTAATGAACCTGCGACGAACGCGGCGCCGGCTGCGATTCGTCTGGCAGGGTGATCGCCGGCATGATGCAGAATCGTTCGTATCTTGATTGGGATAGCTGGTAGTACACACGGTGTAAAATTCAGTAAAAGCCCTGCCACAAGTGCAGAGATACTTTCCAGCACGAGTTCGCCGGGAAAGCTAGCGACCATAGAATCTGTTGCTCCGGATACACCAATTAATAGCCAGCTCGGTGTGCATCAAGTTTTTTGTTCAGCTATTGCAATAGTCACGGTGATCTCCATCGCTCGTTGCAGCTGGACATCTGCGGCGGATTGGCGTCCCGCGAAGATGCTTCTGTCATTTCGACGATCAAGGCGACCTCAGCGCCGCACGCGATACCAGATGCCTTCAATCGGTCAATACACGAACGATTTACTCTGCAGGCCCATCATACTTTCTCTGTGGAGGGCCAACTTTTCAAACCTGTAAAACAAGTTATCACTCTCCGGGCCTAAAGTATGGCTTGGCAGTCTGGTTTATTACCTGATTCAGATCAAGCGCCCATTGCCTGATGCAGCCTAGATTATCGTCAATCGCTGTCGGGATTATGGGTAAAGGGCAACGCCTTGTACCCTGTTACTACGCTACTGGCAAGGATCGCAAGGTATGGGCCGTGGACAAGCAACGGCGTTACATTCCGCATTTGGCCTCGTTGCCCGATAGCTGTGATCGCATTCAACGACGATCCGCACCGGATGGCGACCCGATTGCCTGCGTTTGCGGCAACGATCATCGATGCGTAAGCTTCCTGCTACGGGTTGTATAGCCGGCTGCCGATGAGCGTTTGTCGGGTCGAGCACGGCGGACAATTCTGTTGTAGCTTGGCCGACATCGGCTTTCGGGCACCTTCTAAGTGCGCATTTGATCAATGGAAAGCTACTAGGGTCAGGGGCAGTGAAGGTAATCCAAATGTGGCTGGGCGCGGCCATCGCTGTGCACCTCCTTTGCGTCGTGTGGTGGATCGGGGGTTTGGCCTTTTTTACCGGAGTGTCGTTGCCGATCCTGCGGGGTGCATCCAATGAAGAAGCACGCTGGGATCAGTTCCGGCGACTCAAGGCTCACTTCATGCCGCAGCTTCGTGTTGCATTAATTCTTTCGGGCGCCTCCGGGGGTTTTTTGCTCTGGGGGTTGAAAGAGTGGCG
>OFHJ01000495.1_pt1 | contig 14987 bp, 12 predicted proteins | sample 1522001 | NCBI WGS metagenome assembly OFHJ01 (sample SAMEA2464838, study PRJEB22497) | soil metagenome | biome: Grassland; feature: Farmland; material: Clay | place: Australia | collected 2013-02-01 | depth 1.2 m | reverse complement strand
ACTCAATCCCACCCTTGGCGTCACGGGAGACAAAATCCCTAACGTGCCGGACTTCCAGGTAAACTTGCAGCTCGATTACACTCGACCGCTGTCCGGCGAATGGATTGGCACTATGGGCACCAACATTAGCTACCGCGGTTCGGTGAATTCCTACTTCGCGTCGAATCCGTTCAATTTGCCGCTGAAGGCTTATACGCTGTGGAATCTGCGGGCCGGTGTGATGTACAGGCGCTGGTCCGTGACGCTTTTCGCGCACAATGTCACCAACGAGCGCGCTCAGGTGTCGGCCATCAACTCGACTCAGGATCCGCACGCGTTGCTGACGGTTCAGCCGCGGACCATCGGGATCACGATTACACGTCGGTTCTGAGCGACGGTGGAAAGTTCAAATCAGGAGGTCCTCGGTCAGCGTGAGGGGGGTCTGCATCGCGGCCTGAGTAAAGCGCAGGTCGTGATGATCGGCCTTGGTGGTGCGATCGGAACCGGGCTGTTCATGGGCAGCGGCCTCGCGGTCGGCTATGCGGGTCCGGGTGTGATTGTGAGTTACATCATTGCCGGATTCGTCGCGCTCGTGATGGTTCTGAGCCTGTCGGAAATGGCGGTTAAGCATCCGACCGCCGGCTCCTTCGGAATCTATGCCGAAACCTATTTGAATCCGTGGGCGGGTTTCGTGGTCCGTTACACCTACTGGATTTCACAGGTGATTGCTATCGGTGGCGAAGCGGTGGCCGCGGGCTTGTACATGCAGTACTGGTTTCCGGGCGTTCCGGTGTGGGTGTGGGCGCTCGCGTTCTGCTTGGTGATGTTGTACTTCAATACCCGCTCAGTTGGGAATTTCGGCACCCTCGAGTTCTGGCTCGCTCTGATTAAGGTTGTGGCGATTGTCCTGTTCATCGTTCTGGGTGTGACGGCGATCATTGGAATCGGCCGGCCGGCAGTCGGTTTCCATAATCTCGTGGGCTTGCCGGGCGGGTTCCTACCCAAGGGGGTCAGCGGGTTGTGGATGGCGGTCACGGTGGGGATCTTCTCCTTCAACGGAATCGAAGTGATCGCCGTCACCTCTGGCGAAACAAAGAATCCGGAGGTCGCTATCCCGGCGGCACTGCGCACGATGGGACTGCGACTGTTCCTCTTCTACGTCCTCGCCATCACAGTGATCGTCGCAACCATCCCGTGGACCGATACCGGCGTGAAAGTCGTCGCACAGAGCCCATTCGTCACGGTATTCCAGTACACCGGAATCCGCGACGCAGCAGGCATCATGAACTTCGTGGTGATCAGTGCCGCACTGTCGAGCATGAACACCAATGTGTATCTGTGCGCGCGCATGCTTTTTTCGCTGTCGCGCGGCGGCTATGCTCCACGCCGCCTTGGCATGGTCTCTCGGCGAGGCAGCCCGGTCCCGGCCATTATCGTTTCCGGCACGTGTGTGCTGATCTCGGCAGCGGTGTCGGCATTCACACCGAATGCGTATGCGGACTTGTTCGGTGTGGCACTGTTTGCGGCAATCCTGGTGTGGATGTTCATTCTTGTCTGCCATCTGAGTTTCCGGCGCCACAACGCGGCGGCCGATCTGCCAGTGCGCATGCCGTTTTTCCCCTGGGTGCAATACGCGGGAATTACGATGCTCGGCGCGATCCTGATCACCATGGCGTTCATGCCGACTCTCGATCTGTCCTGGGTCTACGGCGTACCCTGGGTGATCTTTATTTCGGTCGCATATTTCGTGTGGCGTGCACGCGCCCGTAGTGCATCTGCCTGTGCTGAGGCACAGGTGTAAGCCCCGCGAGTGCATCAAACGCGACATCGCTGGATATTCAGACGAGGCATTGCATGAAAACAGATTTTTCGGCGCTGCGCCGCCGATTTCCGGTACTCGAGCACAAGACCTATTTGAACAGTGGCTCGTACTGCGCGTTGGCGGATACCGTGCGTGAGGCGATCACGGCCTATATGGACGATCGGCTTGCCGTCGGCGCCAACTGGGACGTGTGGATTACCAAGAACGAGGCCGTGCGGGCGCTGATGGCCCGGGTGCTCGGTGTGACGCCGGACGAGATCGCCGTGACAGCATCTGCGTCGGCGGGAATCAACGCACTTGCGAGTGCGTTCGATTTCAATGGGACGCGTGACACCGTTGTGGTCAGCGACTTCGAATTTCCGACCAATGCACAGATCTGGCATGCGCAAGAGCGCCGTGGTGCCCGGGTCGTGCACGTACCACGCGACGCCAGCGGCTACATTCCACTCGAACATTTTGAGCGTGTGATCGACGAACGCACGGCGCTGGTCGCGGTGACGCACGTCTGTTTCCGTAACGGCGCGCGATTGGATATTCCCGGTATTGTGCGTCTGGCCCATGCCAAGGGAGCACGCGTGCTGCTCGACACGTACCAAGCGATTGGTGCGCTCGAGGTGGATGCTCGTGCGCTGAACGTGGATTTCATTGTTGGCGGCATGCTCAAGTATTTGCTCGGGACAGCTGGGATCGGCTTCCTCTACGTGCGCAAGTCGCTGATCGAGGAGCTGGTGCCAAGCGATTCAGGCTGGTTTGCTCAGCAGGACATCGGTGCAATGGATATCACGGCGAACCGACCTTCAGCGAGCGCACGGCGCTTTGAAGCCGGCACTCCGCCGGTCGTCAATTGCTACGCCGCGGAGGCAGGGCTGAAGATCGTGTTGGAGGCGGACCCTGTGCAAATCGAGACTCGCGTGCGCGCACTGACTCGCCGATGCATCGACGGACTGCAGGAGATTGGTTGGCCCACGGCGACGCCACTCGAGGACGCGCACCGTGGCCCAATGGTCGCCGTCCCATCCCGCGACACCTCGAATCTGTTCAAGGAACTTCTGCAGCAAGACATCGTGACATCATTCCGGGACAACAACATCCGCGCAACATGCCACTTCTACAATACGGACGAGGATATCGAGCGCTTCGTGGCGGCACTCGCCGGGCATCGAGCGCGTTTTGCGCCCGAGCATTGATCGCGTGCCCGCAAGTGGCTCGTCAGCATGGTGTGAACTGTAACCAGGGCAGCCGCTGACATTTCAATAAGTTGATAAGCAGACGATTATGACCACGCAATCCGATTCCAAACACGTTTTCCCAGTCGACGCCGTGCGTGCGCAGTTTCCCGCGTTGCAACGTGGGGGCGAGTTCGTGTTCTTCGACAACGCCGCCGGAGCCCAGGTGCCGCGACGCGTGCTCGATGCGGTGAACCATCATCTCCTCGAGCACAACGTCCAGCGCGGTGGGCGTTACCGGCAAAGCGTGGCGGTAGACGAGATAATTTTTGGGGCACGTGAGCGGGTGGCGGCTCTGCTCAATGCGCCACGCAGTGAGGAAATCGCGTTCGGCATGAATGCCACGTCGTTCATCCGTCTGGTGAGCCTCGCGATCGGACAGAAGCTCGATGCGCGCAACGAGATCGTCGTGACCGACCTCGATCACGAGGCAAACGTGGCGACCTGGCTGGCGCTGGCTCGCATGGGAGCCAGCATTCGCTGGTGGCGGATGCGCGAGGATGGCCGGCTGCATCCCGAGGACCTACGATCGCTGCTCGGGATGCGTACGCGTCTCGTTGCCTGTACGCTTGCGTCGAACGCCATCGGCAGCATCGTCGACGTTCGCAGTGTTGCGGACTTGACGCATGCGGCAGGGGCGGAGTTGTTCCTTGATGCGGTGCACTATGGTCCGCATGGGCCCATTGACGTGCAGGAGTTCAACTGCGATTACTTAGTCTGTTCCGGGTACAAAATCTTTTCTCCGCACATGGGCTTTCTGTGGGGCCGGTACGAGGCATTACGCGCGCTGCCGACATTTCGCGAAGATTTCATTCCGGATGAGCCGCCGGGAAAACTCGAAGCCGGCACGTTCATCTATGAGAACGTGGCGGGTATGGGCGCTGCAGTGGAGTATCTGGCTGCGCTCGGCCGCCGCTTGGAGGGCCGAGATGGCGATGACGACCTGCGGACGCTGCGCACGGACTGTCGAGCCGCAATGGCGGGTATTCAAGCCTATGAGCGAACGTTGTCTGCTGCGCTGATAGATCGCCTGCGTGCTCTGGGTGCGAGTATCTATGGGATCGCGGACGTCGAGCAGGTTCGGTACCGTGTGCCCACGGTTTGTTTCAACCTCCAAGGTCACGCTCCGGCACAGGTTGTCACCGCTGCGGCGCAGGTCGGGATCGGTATCCGTGACGGACACATGTACGCGCCACGGCTGATGAGACGTCTGGGTTTGGACGTCGACACCGGTGCCGTGCGGGTCTCGTTGTCACACTACAACACACTGTCCGAAATAGACCGGCTGGGGCAGGTGCTCGAACGACTGAGTTCGCACTGAGCACCCCCGCAACCAGTGATCAACTCAGTACCCCGTCTGGCCCACGCCGCAAGCGGTGTTTGTGTGTCGGCAGCGGCGCCCCTGACTGCTCGGCCAGCGTCACGCCATACGGCCACTCCGGCGGTGCAATGGCGATGTAGCGCGCGAACCCGCCGGTGCCGCCGGAGAACTTGGCAAAGCCGATGGTGACCAGCGCACCGCTCTCGGGAACCTGGTCGAGGTTGGCGACGCCTTCGGCCTGGGCGTAGTTGTGTTTCAGCAACCAGGTCTCAGCGACGAATTTCGGCGCTGTGTTGTCGGTGTCCAACGGTTCATGTCCATGCATCAGGATGTGCCGCTTCAGATGCAGGAACTTCAGCGTAGCCAGCTCGACCCCGGGAAACGGCTGACGAGTGAAGCGGTGCGGGCGATTCCACTGTTTGTACCAGTCAGAGCGGAACATCACTACCGCGCCGGCGGGGATGCGCCCATGCCGCTGCTCCCACGATTCGACGTCCCGTATCTTCGCCTGGTAGCCGGGATCCGCCGTGACCTGCGGCGCACAGTTGATGACCACGAGTGGGCGCAGCGAAACGGTCGGTGGGATGTCGCTGATGGTGGCGCCGTGATCGTTCAAGTGAGCGGGCGGGCCATATTGGGTGCCGATGTGATCCATTGGAAACTTGTACGCCGTAATCGCGGCACCTTCGGTCGCATACGTGAATGGCTGGCCTTTTCGGACGAGTCCCGGCACTGTCACCCCGGCGACCGCCGTGCTCACGGTGAAGTCCTTGAAGCCCTCACCGAGCGGGCAACCTGGAGCGAGTGCGTGGGTCAGGTCAATGTACTTGGCGCGCGCGAGCATCGTATCGTAAAAATTCCAAAACGAGGACTTGGTGGCGCTGCGCCTGCGTGCGCCGGCAGCTGGGAGGCCGGCGAGCGCCAGCGCCGAACTCAACATGCGTCGTCTGGAGATAGTGAGAGCACTTTTCGCCATGATGTGCGCGAATCCGTGTTGTAAATGAGGATGACGTAAGCCTAACAGCATATTATGCGTTTTGTCATGTGAATCCGTACACCCTGTGCGTCAGGCAAGATGGGCGGACGCGCATTGGAATCGGCAGTAAGTTTATTGCCGGGAGTTGCCGCCACTCAGTACAATTCCGTTTGGCTGGTGGTGTCGTGGTGCGTGCGGAAATGTACTATGGCGCGTGGGTCATGGCACTCTGGGAGGTGGATCGCAGTATCCGAACGAACTATGGTAACCGCGATAATTATGATTAACGTCGAGCCGTCGCATACTGCCACGGCGGCTGAAGCGCTGAGCGAAATGAACGGTATCTCCGAGGTGTATTCGGTGGCTGGAAATTTCGACCTGGTCGCGTTAGTGCGAGTCAAGAAGAATGAAATGCTCGCAGACCTCGTTGCGCGGCGCATCCGCAGCGTAGAGGGGATAATGCGGACGGAAACGATGATTGCATTCCGTGCGTACTCGCGCTTCGATCTCGTGAGTCTATTTAGCGTCGATTGATACCGCACCCGGTTGGCGCGCGTGATCCTAACGTGTGGCGCGAGACGTTGGGGTGAGTGCAACGTGATCCGCGGGTAGCCATTGAGGCGAGGTGATCGCGCGGTCTCACAGCCCCGATGCGTCTGCGAGCGACTGTGCGGCGTTAGTGACTTGCGTGTATGTCGCGTGACAGCCCAGGGATTTGTGGATTGAGATAGGGGCAACGATCGTGAAGTCGGTTGCCGGCACCGGATGGGCTAACAGTAAGAGCTGAGCATAATGGCATTGCAATGTGCGCAGCTGTGTGACTTTCGTTTTGGAGAGCCGCCTGCGGCGGTGACAACCATATTCAGGGTGTTTGCCAGAGAGATGAGCGTTCGGGAAAAAAGTCGAATATATAGGTGAACTCCGCGGTGGAAGCTACGCGTCAATTCTGCGGTATGTATTTCACGACAGGCAGGGCAAAAGTCGACATAGTGGTTCTCTTTCAGAGTGGTACGTCGCTCAATGAGCTGCGGCCAGCGTTGCCTTTTTTATGGGCGGAGCGGTCGGCTACACGAACCAGGGCGCACTGCAATGCTGGGCAGGGGAACTGAACGCCTTGACGAGCAGCTCACACTGGATCGCCTTCAACACAAACGAGCATCATGGGAGACCATCCTCGGACTGTGGTTTGCTAGGCAGCATCTGATGCAGGGCGATGCGCAATTCAGTGGGAATGGGAATTGCTCTATAGGTTTCGAGGGAGATAGTCACAATAGTCTGCCGAGCGAACATACGAAGCTGACTGTCTGGTCCCGTGCAGCGCAATGCAAGTTCGAAAGACCGTCTGCCGACCCGACAGGTGTCGAGCGCGAGAAGAACGTCGTCTCCCATCCGGCTCACTGCTCCGAAGTCCGCTTCCAGGTGCACCGTTGGTGTACCGAATCGGCGACGCACCACCCAGTCGGCAAATCCATCTTCCAATATTCCGTCGAGCCACTCTTCCACCAAGTCATTGAAAAGCACGAAGTACTGTGGGTAGAAAACGATTCCCGCAGGATCGCAGTCGGAAAAATGAATTCGTCTTTTTTTGGCGAAGCTCACTGCATTACCTGCAATCTCTGGTAACGGGTGGTTTTCTCGTTGAGAGCAGAGTTTTCAGAGTACTCAATCTGAGTCCCAACGTAGTCATGATTGTGGGATTGGCGTCGAAGTGTCGAGTTTGGTGTCACAATGTTGCGGAGAAGCGAATATCTCTGAGGTCTCTACGAGCGCCACTCAGAGATCTTCTGTCCTTCTTTCGCGAAGCGAACGAGTAGGGGCGCAGGGGTCCAATATTGATCACCTTCTTGAGTTTGGTATTTCTCGATAATTGCGAGGATCGCTGCAAGCCCCATGGTATCGGCGTAGAACATCGGGCCACCACGCGTCCGCGGAAACCCGTAGCCATTACACCAAACCACGTCAATGTCAGCTGCGGATCGTGTGATGCCTGCTTCCAGTATTCTGGCACCTTCGTTGATGAGCGTGACCGTGCAACGCTCCACGATTTCCTCGTCGGAGATCGCCCGTCGCGGGATCCCTAATCGGGCCGCTTCTGCCTCGATCAGGACACCCACCTCCGGATCGGGTTGTCGGCGCTTATTCTGGCCGTCATACTTGTAGAAGCCCCGGCCGCTTTTCTGTCCGAGCCAGCCCCGTTCCACGAGGAGATCTGACACCCGAAAATATCGGGGATCATCTGGTCGGTCTTTCCACTGGCGTCGGGCGTTCGCGCCGATATCGAGACCCGTGAGGTCACCAACTGCGTTTGGTCCCATCGCCATACCGAAGTTTTCGAGCGCATGGTCAATGCGTTCTGGAGAAGCGCCCTGTAACATTAGCAACTCTTTTTCTCGCCCGTACGCATACAGCATTCGGTTGCCCACAAAGCCGAAGCGGTTCGCGCATATGACCGCAATTTTTTTAAGACGCCGGCTGACGGTCCAGGCGGTGGCCAACGTTTCCGACGAACTCTCCTGTCCCTGCACGATCTCAACAAGCTTCATGACGTGAGCCGGACTAAAGAAATGCATGCCGACCACGTTGGCCATTCGGCCGCTGGCTGCTGCGATGGCATCGACATCCAGCGCGGATGTATTCGTCGCTAGCACAGCTTCTGCATTGCAGAGCTGACCAAGTTGCCGGAACAGTGCTGTTTTGACCGTGAGACTCTCGAAGACTGCCTCGATAATGAGATCAGCTTCGCGCAATGTGGCCCAGTCACTGGTCGCGCGTAGTCGGGCCTTCGCCTCATTTGCGGCTTCGAAAGTGATCCGACCCTTGCTCAGTGCAGAATCGAGCGTGCTGGCGAAGCGAGCCCGGCCCGAATTCAGAGCGGCCTGCTGGTTGTCAACCCAAATCACTTCGTAGCCCGCCTGAGCACAGCTGATCGCGATTCCCGTTCCCATGGTCCCCGCGCCGATCACTGCAATCCGGCTTACGGCCCTGGGGTTGGCCGCAAGCGGCGGCCGCCCGCGTTCTGCAAAGAAAAGATGTCGTAGTGCCGCGGATTCGATGGAGATTCGGCACTGCTCGAATAGCTCCCGAGAGTGCGCGAGAGCTTTCTCGAACCGTTCGGTCGCAGTGGCTTTGATAGCACTTACGACATGTGCAGTGGCCGGATTTTGCTGGATCCGCCGTGGCAAGCTAGCTTGGTAATCTACGAAGAATGACGGTGAGGGGATTTCGGCGAACTGGCGTTCACTGGTTGGGCGAGTCCCAACGCTCTCGCGGATTAGTTTTCTCGCATAGGCGACGCCATCCGCACGAAGGTTTCCATCAATCAGATGATCAACTACGCCCATGTCAATCGCGCGATCGATGCTTACTGGCATGCCGCTCGTCATTAGATCAAGCGAGGTTTTGAATCCACTCACATGCGGCAGGCGTACTGTACCGCCGGCGCCCGGAATTAGACCGAGTTTCACCTCTGGAAAGCCGAACTGGAGGTCCTTGGTCGCGCACCGGTAATGGCTTGCGAGTGCCAATTCCGCCCCTCCGCCCAGCGTAGCCCCGTGCAGTACCGCGATCACGGGTTTGCTGCACCGTTCTAGGCGCAACAACAGATCATTCAAGAGCGGGCCTTTTGGGGCCTCTTCGAACTCACGCACATCGGCTCCAGCGACGAAGTGTCGCCCAGCCCCGTGCAGCACAATCGCACGAACGGAGGTGTCCGCGTCGAGGTTCTCAATGGCAGCTAGTAATGCCTCCCTCACAGGTAGCGCGAGCGCATTGACGGGCGGATGATCGATGACAATTACCGCGACATCCCGGTCCCGTTCAATTGATATCGGAGTGTTCATGAACACGTGCGTGCTTGCGTACATTCGAGGGAGCACGCCTTTTTTGGCTTTGCTTTCATAAGCCTAATTTTGCGTCGAGGCATCGGACAGTGCAAGGTCGGTGTCAATCGGTTTCCAAGATTGACCAGTGGGTCAATTTTGGACGGTCGCCAACAGGCACAAGCAGAAAATCCGCGACGCTGGGCACGGCACACCCGAAACTAGAATCCGATCACCGTCGTCACGCTCAATCCCGAATGCGACGCAGTGATCAGAGCGGCAACCGAGAGCGTTCATAAAATTCGGTCCGCGGCATAAAACGGGCGACAACTAGCGTGACACGCACTGCCCCCTCAGGCCAGCTTCTCGAATCGGGCCTGGAAGAATCTTAGGTAGCGCGGCTCGTAGACCAGTTTGAGGCCCTTGGCCGCAGCGCGGTGCTCATACACTTCGATCACTGATTCGGCGGTCAGATCCATGTGTGCCTGCGTGTAGACGCGCCGTGGGATCGTCAGCCGCACCAGTTCCAGCGCTGGGTGGTGGTTCTTTCCGGTCTGCCTGTCGCGACCGGCCGAGACGATACCCCGCTCCATGCTGCGAACTCCAGAATCCTCGTACAGATATGCGGCCAGTGCCTGGGCGGGAAACTGCTCCTGCTCGAGGTGAGGGTAAAACCGCCGGGCATCGAGGTATACCGCGTGGCCCCCGATCGGCCGGACAACCGGTACGCCGGCGTCGATCAGCTTCTGCCCCAGGTACTCCACCTGTCCGACGCGGGCTCGAATGTGATCGTCCGCGACCGACTCGACGATGCCCCGCGCCATGGCCTCCATGTCGCGGCCGGCCATGCCGCCGTAGGTATGCAGGCCCTCGTAGACGACGACCAGGTTGCTCGCTTCCTCGTAGACCTGCGGGTCGTTGACTGCCAGCCAGCCGCCGATATTGACGAGCGGGTCCTTTTTGCCGCTCATCGTGCACCCATCGGTATAGGAGCAGAACTCCCGTAGAATCTGCGCGACGGACTTGGATTCGTAACCGCGTTCGCGCTGCTGGATGAAGTACGCGTTCTCGACCGCCCGGGTTGCATCCAGCATCACCTTGATTCCATGACGCCGGGCCAGATCCGCGACCGCTCGGGCGTTGGCCATGGACACGGGTTGTCCGCCTGCCATGTTGACCGTTGCCGCAAGACTGATGTACGGAATGTGCGCCGCACCGACTCGCTGGATCAATGCCGCCAGCGCATCCAGGTCGACGTTTCCTTTGAACGGCTGTTCGCTTGCCGGGTCGTGCGCCTCGGGCACGATCACATCGACAAATGTCGCGCCCGCCAGTTCCTGGTGTACGCGCGTGGTCGTGAAATACATGTTGCCCGGGACAGTATCGCCCGGCTTGATCAAGATTTTCGAGAGGATGTTCTCTGCGCCGCGTCCCTGGTGGGTCGGCACGACGAAGCGGTATCCATAGTAGTCTTGAATAGTCTTCTCGAGATGGAAGAAGTTGCGGCTGCCGGCGTACGCTTCGTCGCCCATCATCATGCCGGCCCACTGGTAGTCGCTCATGGCACTGGTGCCGCTGTCGGTGAGCAGATCGATGTAAACGTCCTGGCTGCGCAGCAAGAACGTGTTGTAACCGGCCTCCCGAATCGCTTTCTCCCGTTCGGGTCGAGAGGTCATGCGAATCGGCTCGACGACTTTCACCTTCCAGGGTTCGGCCCAGCTGCGCCGATGCGTGCGTGTTCCGGTCTCGAGTTCGTTGGCCATTGATCTACACCTCTTGCTCGTCTTCGCGGACGCGGTAGCGCCTGTGGGTGAATTGCATGGCGCAGGGCATCCGGTTCGGCTTCAGACTAGTCGCGGCTGTGAATCTAAAAAAGCGTATACTTTTGACAATCATGGTCGAAAAATCCGATTGAGATGCGCCCCGACTTGGAAGGCATTCAGGCCCTCGATGCCGTGGTTCGCCACGGGGGCTTTGCGCGCGCCGCTGCGGCGCTGAACAAGGCGCAGTCGGCCGTGAGCTACCAGGTGGAGAAGCTCGAGGCGCAACTCGGTGTGTCGCTCCTGGACCGCACGGGCTACCGCGTTGCCCTGACCGACGCAGGAGAGGCGTTGCTGGCCGAGGGCCGGCGCCTGCTTGGATTTGCGGACCACATTGCGGCGATGGCACGAGATTTCGCAGGAGGCTGGGAGCCGCGTCTCACGGTGATTCTCGATGGCATTCTTCCGCTCGAAGAGACGCTGCGGGCGCTGAAGACCCTGGCAGCCGAAAAGGTGCCGTCGCGGATCCAGGTGAAGGTCGAGTTTCTGGGCGGCGTGCAGTTTCGATTTGACAAGGAGGAAGCCGACCTGATGTTGGTCAAGGACTATGTGAGTCGACCCGATCTGGAGTCGCACCGCCTGCCCGAGGTGGAGTGCATCCTGTGCGCAGCGCCGGAGCATCCGCTCGCGAACCGCTCGCGAACCGCTCGCGGGTGAGCCTGCGAGAGCTTCATGAGCACGTTGAGCTTTCGGTCCAGGACTCGAGCGCGCGCAGTGACGATCAGCACATGTTTGGCGGCGAGCGGGTTTTTTACCTCTCCGGGTTCATTGCCAAGAAGCAGGCGTTACGCATGGGTGTGGGGTTTGGCTGGATGCCCCGGTATCTGGTCAACCGCGAGCTGCGCAGCGGGGCACTGCGGGAGGTGCGCTACAGCGGGGGGTCACGCTACAGCTTCACTCCGCAGCTCATGCATCGAGTCAATGCACCCCTCGGCCGAACGGGAACCCGTCTCGTCGAGCTGCTGATCGCCGGATCGCCGCGCGCGCCGCGGGGGACACGAAAGCAATACAAGAGCCGTTCGGTTCTCGCGGGCGCCCAACCGAAAGATCGGTGAATCCGTCTCCTTCAAGATTGATGCCCGGCGTTACGGGATGAATGTCCCGGGAAAGTGACAAAACTACGGACAGTATTCTAAAAAAGCCTCATTTCATGGTCCATTGAGGGACAATATTTTTCCGCCTGTCCGTAGGCTAATCGTACCCAGGTCACCGGGATGCTCGCGTGAAAACCATCATAGAGCCGTTTCGCATCAAATCCGTTGAGCCGATCCGCCTGACGACGCGCGAGGAGCGACGTGACTTGCTTCGTGCCGCTCACTGGAATCTGTTCGCGCTGCGCTCCGCCGACGTCACGATCGACTTGCTCACGGATTCCGGGACCAGCGCCATGAGTGCCCGGCAGTGGGCGGCGGTGATGGCAGGCGATGAGTCATATGCGGGCTCGCCGAGCTTCTATCGTTTCGAGGCGGCGGTGAAGTCGTTGATGCCATTCAAGCACGTCATCCCGACTCACCAGGGGCGTGCGGCGGAGGCCATCCTGTGTGCTCTGATCGGCGGTACGGAACGTGTAATTCCCTCAAATACCCACTTCGATACTACGCGAGGCAACATCGAGGCGAGCGGGGCAGAGGCGCTCGACCTGCTGATCGCCGAAGGACGTGATCCCACCTCGCGCTACCCATTTAAAGGCAACATCGATTTAGGCCGACTTGGCGCGCTCCTGGACGAGCGTGCGGCACAGGTGCCGGCAGTCATGTTGACAGTCACGAACAACGCCGGCGGAGGCCAGCCGGTGAGTCTGGCGAACATCCATGCGGCGGCAGAACTCGCCCATCGGTACGGCAAGCCCCTCATTATCGATGGTTGCCGGTTTGCCGAGAACGCCTACTTCATCAAACTGCGCGAGCCCGGTCAGCAGGACCGTGCCGTACCCGACATCGTTCGCGACATGTTCTCGGTGGCGGACGGGATGACCATGAGCGCGAAGAAGGATGCCTTTGCGAACATTGGCGGCTGGCTGGCTTTGAACGATGACGGACTTGCGCAGCGAGCCCGAGAGAGGCTCATTCTGACGGAGGGGTTTCCAACCTACGGTGGGTTGGCCGGCCGGGACCTGGAGGCGATTGCGCAGGGACTTTCCGAGGTGGTCGACGAGGATTATCTCCGTTACCGCTTGCGTACCAATGAATATATGGTCGAGCGCTTGCGCGCGCTCGGTATACCCGTGGTCGAACCGAGTGGTGGCCACGCAGTATTCGTTGATGCGCGCGCTTTTCTCAATCACATCCCTGCGCTGCAGTACCCAGGGCAGTCCCTCGCCGTGGCGCTTTACGAGCACGGCGGGATTCGCAGTTGCGAGATCGGCACGGTGATGTTCGGTCGACAGCGTGATGGAAGCGAGCGTCCGGCCCTGATGGACCTGGTGCGCCTGGCAATGCCGCGGCGCGTCTACACCCAGGCGCACTCCGACTACGTGATCGAGGTATTCGGCGAGATAGCCGAGCGCCGGCGCGAGATGCGGGGCCTGCGGATCGTCGAGCAACCGGAACGGTTGCGTCATTTTACGGCCCGGTTCGAGCCGATCTAGGCGAAGACGGGTTGACGTGGCTGACCGGTCCGCCCAGTCGCCCATTTGCCGGCACCGCGCGCTTCCATTGCCTCACCCCAATTCCGGTGCGTGTGCAGTTCATGAGTGCGCCTTGGGGGTAAGTGCGCCTACCGCTAGCGTGCTTGAACAGCGAGGCAGGGGTTACTCAGGCAAGCCCCAGCGGTTCCGCGGGAGCCGCGTGCGCCTCATCGTCGGAATCGTTCCTGCGGAAATAGGAGAAGAGCGCGCAGAGCAGCGCGATACCCACCAGGGTGGCCATGACCATGTGAAAGCCGTCCATGAAGGCCGGCTTGCTGGAGAAGGCGAACGCTTCCCGATCCTCGCCGACGGCGCCGTGGTGGGCGGCAGCGTGCGCACCGCTGAACGCGAGGAAGACCATGCCGGAAATGTCGATCCCGAGGATGACCCCGAGCGATCGCATCATGTTGAGGAATCCACCGGTCATGCCGAGCTTGTCGCGAGGCGTCGCCGCCATCGTGGCGCGGTTGTTCGCGGGCGTGAAGATGCCGAGCCCCGCGCCCAGGATGACCATCTCGATGATGAGCGAAATGGGCCGGGATGTGCTCTTCGAGAAGGCCAGGAAGAGCGATCCGAGAGCCAGCATCAACGAGCCGCTCACCAGGAATTTTCGTGACCCGAGACGGTCCGACGCACGGCCCGCGAAAGGCGCGAGCAGGGCCATCGAAAGGGGGATTGCCGTGAGCATGATGCCCGTGCGTGCTGCGCTGTACTGAAGAACCTCTTCGAAGTAGAAGGGCAGCAGGAACAGGACGGCGAACAGGACATAGTAGGCGAGGAGTCCCGTGAGGTTGCCCACGGCAATCGTGTATCGACGAAACAACGTGGGATCAATCGTCGGGTGCTTGACACGGAACTCGGTGATCACGAAGGCCCCGAGGCACGCGATGCCGAGCAGGAAATGCGACAGGATCACCGGGGAACCCCATCCTGCGGTACCAGCCTTGTTGACTGCCAGCACGAAGGCCATCAGGCCGACCGTGAGCAGGGCAATGCCGAGATAGTCGATCTGCACTTCCTTGTTCCGCTGGTGGTGACGCGGCAGGATGTAATGCGCAGCGATCGCCCCTGCGATCCCTATCGGCACGTTGACGAAGAATATGAAGCGCCATCCTGCGTAGGTGATGAGCATGGCGCCGACGAATGGCCCCAGTGCCATGGCCGTGCCTTGCACCGCGGCCTGGGTGCCGAGTGCACGCCCGAGCTTGCTGCTGCGGAACACTTGCGTGATCAGTGCGACGGAGTTTGCCTGGAGAAGCGCTGCGCCCACGGCTTGTAGGGACCGGGCAACGATGAGGGTGAAGATGCCGGATGCGAATCCGCACAGCGCCGAGCCGACGATGAATACCCCGAAGCCGATGTTGTAGAGGCGACTGCGGCCAAAGATGTCAGCGAGGCG